>Ga0114922_10000160_pt1 | contig 61770 bp, 58 predicted proteins | sample AartaG_FD_100975 | JGI IMG/M metagenome (GOLD analysis project Ga0114922, IMG submission 100975) | Deep subsurface microbial communities from Aarhus Bay to uncover new lineages of life (NeLLi) - Aarhus_00045 metaG | ecosystem: Environmental > Aquatic > Marine > Oceanic > Sediment | place...
AAGATTAAAAAAAAAATCTAATCTATTAATCATTGGACTAATTTTTGTCAGTTATTTTGTAATTCCGTCTACTGGAATACAATTAAATTATTCTAATAGTTATAATCAAGCAGAGAAAGATACAATTAAGTTAGAATCTTTACCTTCCTCTCTAACTTCGAAAACTAGTACAAGTAATATTAATTTAGAAAGTTATTCCAAATACAAGTATTCTAAGTTTGATAATGATCTAAATGAATATTTAACAAATCTAACTTTAAATCAAAATGAAAACCTAGAATATATACAAATTATTGTTCTATTTGAGGATTTCGTTAGTAAAGAAGAACGTATTGAAATTTTGGATTCCATATTTGATGATTATAAATTTGTAAGAAATTATGATATAATACCTGGGACTTACATAAAAATCAATCCTAGTCAACTGATTACTAATGAGCATGTAATAGATGGTATAGAATCAATAAAAAAGATCTATAAATCTAAATTTTATCAAAATCCTTATATATTAGAGGAAAATCCTCAAACTAGTGCTTTAAGTTCTGAAGATTATTCTAATTGGTGGGTTTCTGCGGTCGGAGCAGAAAATCTATCTTACGATGGATCAGGTGTGAAAGTAGCTGTAATTGATACTGGAATATACAATCATCCTGATTTGAATATAATAAATAATAGTAATTTTGTAACTGATGAGAGCCAATTAGACTATAATGATGATGTTGGCCATGGTACTCATGTAGGGGGGATTATTGCTGGTGATGGAGGAGGATCCTCAGGTCAATATCGTGGTATAGCGCCCGGTACTCTCTTAATTAATGCAAGAGCCGGAAATGCAAGTGGACTAGATGAATTTGATATAGTAAGTGCTATTGAATGGAGTTCTGCGCCAACAGGCTCAATGGGTGCGGGGGCAGATATCATTTCAATGAGTTTTGGTGGAGGGTATCCAATTATTTCGGATTTAATAACTCATGCGATTTCGACAGCAAGAGATCTTTGGGGCGTTATTTTTGTATCATCAGCAGGTAATTCTGGTCCAGAATATTTTTCAGGGTCCACTCCTGCCTCTGGTGTTGATGTTATTGCTGTAGGTGCAACGGATAAAAATGATGAGTTAGCTTCATTTAGTAGTTGGGGGCCTAGTTATAGATATTTAGGGTATCCTGATGTAGTTGCTCCTGGAGTAAATATAATTTCTACAGATGCACCAAATTCCATTATTTCAAAAGAACAGCATTATATAGGAGATTTTTTCAATTTTCCTGCTGATGCAGATTATATCCCTCTTAGTGGAACGAGTATGTCTTGTCCTGTTGTTGCTGGGGCATTAGCAATTTTATTAGACGCTTATCCTAACATATCTCCTGAAACTGCTAGAATTGCTTTAATAGAAGGATCAAGAAAACTCTCTAATGAAAATGATGATGATTTTCTTAAATCTGGAGCAGGAATAATAAATGTGAGTGCTTCTCTTGATTACTTGAATTATCTAAATGATACAATACCGGATATTAATGATATAATAAAACTTTATCCTGACGAGCTTCCGGTTAAACCATATGATTTATTAAACTTTCCAGGAGATCACCAAAAATTTAATTTAACTGTAATTTCAGGTAACAATACAACCTATGACGTTGAAATTCCTAATAATATACAAGGAGTAGCAATTTCATTTGATAAGTTCCCCTCTCCATTTTCTGAATCTGGAATAAGTTTTTTGGAATTGGAGATTGAAATTAATAAGGACGCTTTACCGGGGATAAGAAATTTCCAAATTAACCTAACAGTTGGAGGGCAAATTTATGATAGTGTTAATATTCTATTGGATATTCGATTACCAGAATACCGGATACTAATGGAATCATATCATGGTTTAAATGATTGGTTTCCAGAGCTTTCAAAATTCTATCAAATGGGTTTTTATGAAGCTATGGCAGATTTTTCTGAATTAAATATATCAATTGACTATGATATGGAATATTGGACTCCGGATTATAATAAGAATTTAAATAATTCAATTTTAACAGAGGAAAGATTAGCTCAATATGATACAATATTACTGCAAAACCCTATATTGCCTTATAGTACTTTAGAAATAAAAAATTTAAAGAACTACTTTGAAGATGGGGGTAATTTATTCTTTTTAGGAACTCGTTATCAAGATTTAGTTACGGAAAATATAAATTATTTATTCTCAAAATTAGGCATAGATATTCAAATTAATGAAGAAAATGTTATGGATGATAATTGGTTAGGGATAGGAACAAGTGTGAGTTCCCAAAATATAAGCGATTTTGATAATCCAAAACTATTTGATGGTGTTAACAACGTTTTTTGGCAATATGGTAATAGCTTTACTGTTTCGGGTAATGCCGAGTCAATTGCAACAATTAATAATAAAACAGTAGTTGCTTTATACAATGGAACTTCTCACGGAAAAGGAAACTTAGTAGCTTTTGGAGATTTACATTGGCTTTATTATGATTATCAATCAACATCCCATACTCAAGACCATATTAATTTACTTAACAATCTTATGGAATTCTTCTTACCAAAAGAGGAAGTGTCCATTAATATTAATTTAAAAAGAGATCGTATTTCCAATTCAAAAATCGATTTATCCATATATTTAAAGGACCAAAATTCTGAATCTCCAATAACTCCCTTTGATTATGATTCATTAAAGGTAATTATTAAAAATTCTACCTTTTCAAAATCAATCATATTAAATGCAACATTCTCAGATAATGGAATATATTTCAATAATTCATATAATCTACCCCATCCAAGTTATTCACCTTATATTATTGAAGTAAATCTAACAATTGGTTCAAATGAATATAGTAAAATTTCTAAAATTCTCTATTTTGACAAAATTGAAGTGCCGCAGATCGTCGATTTATCGAGTGATGATACAGATATAACGAGAGCTCCTGGAGATTCAACAGATTTAATAGCTGAGATGGATAACTCAACTTACGGTAATATAACAGGATATCTATCAATATATTCCTATTCATTTTACAATTCAAAAAAATCTGTTAATCAAACCCTTCTACTTAGTCCTCAAGGTTCAAATTTATATAGCACTAATTTTGATCCAGGTATATCAGATCCTTCTGGATTTGGAATCTATTACATTATTCCCGTAAACTCAAATTATACTAATCCAAATTCACCTAGATACGTGTTTGAAATTGTTAATAATCCACCTGAAATTTTAGAAGCAAGTTCTAGTTTCAATTTGGCTGGTTATGCTGAAGTTTATTTTGATGAAACTGAATCTGATGAAGGTTCCTATGTATATACCGCAACTCAAGGTGATAGCTTCAATTTTGCTGTAAACGTAAGAGATTCAGTAAATTATGAAGATTCTAGTTCTGACATGAGAGTATTTGTAAACTTATTTGTTTGTTCTGTATCCGATAATTATATCTTTTTAATTTTTCCACAATCTATTGAGGTAGCTGAGCTAAATTATGAATCTATATCTGGAAAATATGAAGGTTCTTTTATAATTCCAGATACAATGCGATATAACTCTATATCAGGAACAAAGGCAATTCCAACAGCCGCGGGTTTTGATTTTAATACTAATGAAGGGTATTTAAGTATACTTTATCTTACGGTCTTCGATAGTGAAGGGGGAACTGATGAATTCATTATCATTTTAACTATCTCAGAACGTCCTTTTGATTTTTCTCTAATTATCATAATTGTAATTTCAATCGTAGCTCTTTTAGGTGTAGTTTGTCTGATGGTCTATTATGCAAGAAAGAAAAGATATCCAAGAGCAACTCAAGTTCAACCAAGATATGAAGAATATTATTACAGACCTTCATATGACGAACCAGAGGAAGAAGCCTATGTAACACCTGAATCCTTATCTACAGTCGGTGCCTCATTTTATTGTCCTTTCTGTGGAGACCCTATCAAGGTTCCAAAAAAATTCTGTCCAAATTGCGGAGAATCACTAGAATTTTTTCAACAAGATGAGTAAATTATTTTTTTAATATTTATTTTTTTTTTGGTGTTTCTAAAATTAAAACATCGCCATCACGGGTTCCAATATACGCTTTAGACGCCATTCCAATAAAAAAGCCAGTATCAACAACTCCAGGAATAGACTTAATTTTTCGATCCAATTCTATTAGTTTATCTATTTCACCAAAATCCACATCTATAATAAAATTTCCATTATCTGTTATTAAGGGACCGCTTTTTGATTGAGCCATTCGAAGTATTGGAGTTCCACCTAAATTTTTTAATTTCATCATGATTGGAAAATATGCCATGGGAATTACTTCTATAGGAACTCCCTTTTTCCAATTACTTCCTAATCTCTCAGAACTTTTCCTAAAATCTGCTATAATAATAAGAATTTTTGAATTCGAAGCAAGGATTTTCTCCTGTACCAAACACCCGCCTCCACCCTTAATTAAATTAAGGTTTTTATCTATCTCATCAGCACCATCGATATCTAAATCTATTTTTGGATATTGCTCTAAAGATACTAATTCTAAATCATTCTCTATAATCAATTGATATGCTTGAAATGAACTCGCAATACATTTTAAATTTAGAGATTTTTCTTTGTTTATTTCACCTAATTTTTGCACAGCATAAACAACAGTTGATCCACTACCAATTCCTACAATCATGTTCTTTTTAACATTTTCTTCTACAGCTTTTATAGCAGCTTTCTTTTTTCCTAATTCAATTAAATTTTCAGTCAAATAGATCACGGATTATTTATTTCTTGAACAAATTTAAAATTCTGATTGCTAAGTACGCAGCATTTTCACCTCTATCAATACCAACACTTGCAACAGGTACTCCTGGAGGCATTTGGACGATCGATAATAATGCATCTAATCCTCCCAATTTTGCACTTACGGGGACACCTATAACAGGTTTGTCTGTCTTTGAGGCAATTACACCAGGTAAAGCGGCAGATAATCCCGCAACAGCAATATAGATTAATGCCTTAGAAGATTTCAAATACTCCTCTAATTTTTCGGGATCTCTATGAGCTGAGAGAATTTTTAACTCATGTGGGATGTTATTCTCTTTTAGAACTTTAATGGTTTTATTATAAACATCCTCATCAGATGTACTTCCAGCCACAACAGCTACATCAACTTTTTCACTCATAATAAATGTAAGGTTTTCACTAATATTAAGCATTATATTATTTTTTTATTAATATCTTTAGTAAAAAGAATCTTTGATTTATTTCAAAACCTTTAATTTTTGTATTAAATTCAATAACGTATAAAAAAAATAACGATTTAGAACAATACTAAAGAGGGATATAATAATGGTAACCTTAAATGATGTATGGTTAGTAGATTATGCTCGAACTGCTTTCTCACGATCGAGACCTGGACAACCAGAGAGAGACGTTTTTGGTGAAATAAGAGGAGATGAGCTACTTGTAATCTTACTCAAAAATATGTTTAAAAATAGATTGGCAGATAAAGGCATTGAAAAGAAGGACATCGATGAATTTACGGTTGGATGTTCTTTTGGGGTAGGAGAACACTGGACTTATGGAGGTAAACTTCCTACTTATTTTGTGGATATGGATAAAAGAACATCTTGTGTATTTTTAGATAAGGCATGTGGATCAGCCGCAGCTGGATTTAATTTAGGATTTTTGGAAATTGCTGCGGGTTATAGTAAATGTGTTTTATCAACTGGTATAGAACATCTCACACGTGTGCCTATGGGTATAATGAATGCATGGATTAAGCCAAACCTCGCAATTGCTAATAAAGAATCACCTTTCTATGTTCCTAAATATGCACGAAAAGGTGAATACGATGTACTTATAGCAACAGATATGTTGTCTACGGCACAAAAATTATTCGAAGAGGAAATCCCGAAATTCACGAAGGAAGATATGGATAAATTTGGAGTAAGAGCACATAATTTAACAATTAAAAGCCAAGAAGAAAAATGGTTCACCTCAGGTGTTAATGGAGGGGAGATTATTCCAGTTGAAGGCCATGTTGAAGGAAATGTTGAAGAGCCAATGATGATAGATAGGGACATGGCAGCAAGAAAATCAAAACTTGAATCTGTTGCTAAGTTAAGACCTGTTTCCAAACCACATTTCGTTAAAAAAACAGCAACCGGACAAGAACTTGGTCGAAAAGGGTATATGGAATTTGTAGGTAGTAAAGAGGGTGTAATCACAGCAGGAAATGCTTCTCCATTGAATGCTGGTGCTACTGCATGCGTATTAATGGACGCTAAAGAAGCTGAAAAGAGAAGTATTGAGCCATTAGCAAAAATTATTTCTATAGGATTTGCGGGAGTAGATCCCACCGTAATGGGTCGTGGTCCTGTTCCTGCCTCTAGAATGGCATTAGAACATGCTGGACTAACGGTTGAAGATATAGATTTCTGGGAAATTAACGAAGCATTCTGTATAGTTGCTTTAAATTGTATGGATAAACTTGGTATTCCTGAAGAAAAAGTAAATATTAAAGGAGGTTCCACAGCAATTGGTCATCCATTAGGTGCTACGATGTGTCGCTTAATCGGTACTGTAGCTCGTATCTTAAAAGATAAGAATGGAAAATATGGAATTGCTAACGCTTGCGTTGGTGGTGGACAAGGAGTCGCAGTCTTATTAGAAAATCTAAGTGCCTAATTAAACTATTTAAAACAAATATTTTTAATATTTTTTTTCTATTTTCTTTTAAAAATCTATTTTTTGAATATTGAAGTTATACTAATTAATTTTTTTAAACGGTATGAAACATTAAAAGTAATCATTCTCTTAGAAATATTTAAATATTAACCTATAACAAATTAACTTACAATAAAACTAAAATGATAGTGAAATCAAAATGACCGTATATAAGTCAATTCAGCTTGTTGCAACGAGTGATAATAATTGGGCTGATGCTGTGAAAGCTGCTTATGACGAAGCAAAAAAATCTCTTCGTGGTATTCGAAATATACAAATTGTTGAATCTGACGTGAAAGTAAAGGAAGATATTGACAAATTAATCTACAGGGTTCGAGTACAAGTAAACTTTCAACTAGAGAGATAACTTCTCAAACTATTTTTTTATTTTTTTTTCTTTTTCTAAGTTTTTTCCTAAAAATATTTAGCTTTAGATTTTCTTGTTTAAATTGAAATGTTCTAAATTTCATGGTTAAATTTTAATATGACGAATTCTATTTTGAAATTAATAATTTCAAGAAAGGGGTAATTGTTTTTCAGTCAAGTGGTATTGTAGATTTTTTGTCAGATCCAACGGTATTGCAATACATTATTGGGGGTATTATCGCACTTGTGATCATCATCGTATGTTGTTCTCTCCATAGGAAATTAACCTCAGATTAAATTCTATCACTCTGTATCCATTTGTTTTAATCTATCTAATTTTCGCCTCACTTCTGATCTCGCTGTTAATGCATAAGTAAAATTTGGGTCAATCTCTAAGGCTTGCTCGTAGTATTTTAGAGCTTTTTCATATTTTTCCATCTCCTCATAAACTAAACCTAAATTATATAGACAATACTTATAATCAGGCTTAATTTCTAGTGCTTTTCCGAAAAGACTCATAGCTCTTTCCAACTGACCTAAATTAAAGCAAGCAATTCCTAAGTTATAATATGCTCTATAATCATTCGGACTCAATTTAGTAATTCTCTTAAATAATTGTTTAGCTTTTTCATATCCTGAAGTATAATAATCATTAAGGTATCCTCCATAATCGAATAATGTTTTAATTAGGATATTTTTAACTTCTTTAGAATTAGGATAGATATTATATAACTCATCTAAGATTTCTAAAGCTTCTTGAAATTTTTCTTGATTCTTTAGACTTTTTGCCTTTTCAATGAGATCCTTGGCATCATTCGAATTTTCCATAAAATTTTTTCACAGAAGCTATATATAAATCAAAAAAATTAAACCTTTATTTACATTTCATTTTCATACCAGATGTATCTTGACTTTTTCACTCCTAATTTTAGGAATAGACTTCTTAACGCTCCATCTGAGTCAGGACAAATAAAATGTACCTTATCAATTTTTAAAGATCTTTTAATGTATAATTGTAGCTCCCGAATTATTTTTTCTTCAATTCCTTTTTTAAAAGAATCTTCTTTTTTAGTTACTACTTGATGAATTAATACTCTATCATTACCTAAATAATCTTTAAATAAAGTATAAGTCCCAAAACCTAAGATTTCTCCATCCTCTTTAGCTACAACCATAGAGTTTCTATATTGAAGGTCTAAAGTCCTCCGATTCAGTTCTTCCTCGAATTTTTCCCAATGGGAGAAGAAATAAGACTTGACAGCAATAAAATCTTTAAATAACTCCTTTAATGCGTCTTTGTCGACTCTAGGATCATACCTGTCAATTATAATCAAATTTTTCACTATACGAAATTTTGATATTTAACAAAATATCTATTCTTTAATAAAAATTATTTTTTAAAACTAAAAATAATTAAAATTGATATATTATGAGCCGGAAAAGTATTGATGAAACTATATCAATTCCTTTAAAGAAATTAAGAGAAGATGCTATTATCCCAAATCCATCAAAACCCGGAGATGCAGGTGCTGATGCGCGAATCATTGGATTTAAGAAGATAATTCATGAGAATGATAAAAAAGAATTAATTGAAATTGATTCAGATACTTATACATTAAAACCACTAGAGAGAATAGGTTGTTCACTAGGATTTTCAACAGCTATACCTGAGGGATTTTATTTTAAAGTTGTCCCACGAAGTGGATTAGCATTATGGGATGGACTATCTATTGTAAATTCTCCTGGTACAATTGATGCTGGATACAGAAATGAGTGGATGGCAATAGTAGTTAATCTTTCGAATAAAGAAGTTATATTAAAAAAAGGAGAAAGAATTTGTCAAATTATTTTATCCAAGATGTATAATTATAAATTTATCGAAACAGACGAATTACTCGAATCTGAACGTGGCTTGGGAGGCTTTGGTTCAACAGGTAAAAGATAAAATTCAATAAAATATTAATATTTTAGTTATAAGATATATCATGACAGAGCTGACAGATGAAGAGCATTTCATAGTTGAAAAACTCAAAGAAAAAGGAGGTAAACTGAATTACAAGGAATTACAAATTCTATGCGAAGATCTATTCGAAGGAGTAAGGCTAATTCTAAAAAAGTTAAAAGAAAAAGGAATTGTTGATTATGAAGGAATGATACCTGGATTTTCGGCTGAAATAGAGTTAATACGAGACCTATAATTTTAAAAATCATCTAGTCGTAAAACTCTTATTGCTTTTTTTATTTTCTTTTGTAGTATTTGGGTTTTAAAAATATTATGAGTGAAAATAATAGAGAGCTAGCTAAAGAGAATTTTATTGAAGAAATTTTAAATCCTAAAAGTATTTGTGTTTTTGGGGCGAATAATAGTCCATTAACTACAATGGGTTCTATGCAATTTCGCAATATCATTGCTGGAGGGGGATTTAATGGATCTCTTTATCCAATTCATCCTCGTTTAGAAAAAGTTCAAGGATTTAAAGCATACAAATCTGTATTTGATGTTCCTATTGTTCCAGATTTAGCTTTTCTCATATTACCAACGCATGTAGTTCCTAAAGTTATGGAAGAGTGTGGTCAAAAAGGTATTAAACGTCTAATCATTACATCAGGTGGTTTTAGAGAAATTGGAAATAATGGTAAGGAATTATCTAAACAAATTGATGCTATTGCAAATAAGTATAATATAAGATTCATTGGACCTAATTGTTTAGGAATTTATAATGGATGGTATGGATTTCCTGAGAAAAAAAATGCTTATTTTAATACTAGTTGGCCTTATCTTCCCCCAGAAAGAGGCAACATTTCTATTGTTAGCCAATCAGGAACTATAGCGGCTCAAATATTTTGGCATGCAAAAAATATGGGAGTTAAAATTGGAAAATCAATATCCGTAGGAAATGAAAGAAATATTGATGTAGTCGATTTCTTGGAATTTTTTATTCATGATCCTCACACTGAGGTAATTGGGTTGTATATAGAAGAAATTAAAAGAGGAAAAGAATTTATAAAACTTGCGAAAGAGATAACACCAAGGAAACCCATTTTAGCCATGTATGGAGGAGGAACTCAAGCAGCAGATCGTTCTATTGGATCTCATACGGGCTCTTTAGGGGGAAATAATAAAATTTTTGATGGAGTATTTAAAGAAACAGGGATCTTCTCCACAAATTCAATCATGGATTTTCTCTATTATCTTAGAACATTTTCTCAAGCTCATTTGAATAAAGCTTTTCCACAAGGAAAAAGAATAGGAATAATCACAGATTCCGGAGGGGCAGGGTCAATGATGGCTAAAACAGCTGAAATATATGGATTGAAAGTACCAGAATTTTCACAAGAACTACAGGAAAAAATAAAAGAATCACTTCCTCCTACTGCAGGCGTACATAATCCTGTAGATGTCACTTTTGATATAAATTTCATGAATTTACTTTTTCATTTTCCAAAATTATTGATGAAATCAGGTGAAGTTGATATGATTATTATATATGGAGTATTTGATTTTGATGAGATCATGGATACTATTGAGGAATCTGGATTAAAGGTTGATGAACAAATGAGAAACATATCCCAAATAGTGGATGCAGGTGTATTTAGACCTATTAAGCGTTTAATGAAGAAATATTCAATTCCTGTCTATTATGTTGGTCCTTTTCCCTATAAATACCCATGGTATCAAAAATTTATTTCTTACGATGTCCCAATCTTTGAATTTTTTGATTATCCTACTAAATGTCTTAGTATTTTATGTCGTTATGCTGAATATCGTAAAAATTTAAATCCTAAATTTAAAAATTGAAAATTTAAGTTGTAAAATCTCTACTTATTTCACTAATTATATATATGTTTTTTATCTATAATTATTAGAATTACTTCAAAAAGTTATATCAGATATAAGAAAATTTAATTATAATAAATTATACGAGCCTAGTTTTTATTTTGCCAATAGAATTTTATAATCCTCCTTCAGCGATTTTAGCTTCTGGATCAAAATTAGGGGTTGAGCTTGGAGGCAATAAAAGCATTTTAAGTTTTGATTCCTACCATAATTTATATTCTGAAGGACTTATATTTACTGAAATGTCATGGGCAACATTTGATCAATTTAATCAAATAGATACATTTGAAACCAAGGAATTTGACTCTATTCGAGAAGATCCTGAAGCATTAATTAAAACTATTGTAGAAACTATTTACAATATTATTAATAATGAAAAACTATTTTATGGAATTGTAGATTTTGAAGTAGATGCATTTCTTAATAAAAATACTGTCATTCCTGGACTGAAATTAGATTATGAAATTATAAATAAACTTTTAGAAGCTCATAAAAAAACCCGAGATAAAGAATTATTTCCCAAAATTTTATCTGATTCAAAAGGTACAAAAAAAATAAATATTGAAATTCAAGGAACTAAAAAGAATAAACTCCATTTATTAGGAACTAAATTGGAGGATCTAGCTGATATTTTGAGAATGGCTAAAGGTTTTGCGACCGGAATTGTCTGTACATCTCGAGGTGCTGCAAATCTCTATATTATGAGTGATAACATTGTGTATAAAGAAGACGAAATTCCAGAACTTTATATCGACCAAGAAAACTTAGTTATAATTGAGATGGGAATTCAGCGAGAAATTTTATTTCCAATAAGTTGGTTTAGAATTGATCTAGGGATTAGATCTTTAGAAACATTAGAGCTTTGGGACAAAATTAAAGATGATTCTAGGTTAAATAAAGCTTTAGATCGTTATGATAAATATGTAACAAGTTTAGTATACAAGAAATATCGAGACATGGCTTCTACTGAAAAAATAGGGAAGGACGTAGAAGAAGATTTTTACGAAATGAGTCCCGCAGAAAGAAGGCAAGCACTAAGTGATATGGCTGAAGCAATAAGAAAATTAACTGATGAATATAAAAAGTAGAGTTTTATTTTTCTTTTAGAATTCTTGGGGCTTTAAAATAACCATCTTTTTTACGTTTTGCATTTCTTAATGTTTCTTCATTAGAAAGTGATTTCCACGGGATATCTTCCCTGAAGACATTTTTTAATCCATCTATCGGATGAGTAGTAGGTTCTACTTTACTGGTATCCAAATCATCTAATTTTTTAAAATAATTTAAGATATCACCTAATTCTTCAGATAATTTCAGTTTTTCTTCTTCAGATAAATCTAATAAAGCTAATTTTGAAATATGATCAATAGTTTCCTTCGAGAATTCTTCTTTCTTATTCATATCTTAGTTCAATAAAATATAGGTATAGATAATAATTAAGATTAACCACATTAAAGAATTCATTTACAACGCTTTAAAAAATAATAATAAGAATTAAGAGATATCTATATTTTATATAAAATATGGATGATAAAGAAGATTTAAGACTTGAAATCCCGAGTTACGCTTTTATTGCATTAGCGAGACGTGGGATGGAAAAGATATCTTTAGATCAATGTTTTCTTAAAAACTGTGATAATCAAGATTCAAACCTTTTAGAACCATTTAAAAAAGAAATACAAGAAGATGAAAAGAAATATATCAAGAAAATCCATATAAAGTGTAAAAAATGTAATCGTGTCTTTATTCTAAAACTGGAGACATTAAAAAATGTAGCAAAATCTACTAAAAATAAAGAAGAGGACTCTCTATCAATGGGATTGGTTCACGCATTAGATGAAAATGGTAAAAACTTAGGACATATAGGGTATTTCTAAAATGAAATTTGATTTCTACTTATTTGATTTAGATGGAACATTATTAGATCTTGGAAATATTGGAGCTCATGCAGATCAAATATTAGAAGAGACTTTGCGAAGACTTAATGTTGATAATATTCCAGATATAAATGAAAGGAAAGAATTATGGTTTTCTGGAGGACAATTTCAAAAAGTATTAAAGAATTGGGGTATAATTGATTCAGATAATTTTTGGAAATATTATGATAAAACTGATTTTGAGAAAAGGCAAGTCCTTCTTAGGAACAAAGAGATTTCACTATTTAAAGATGTCAAAACTGTATTGGAACTAATCCACAATCATAAAGACGATAAAAAAATAGCAATTTGTACAAATACAGCAAACTACATCGTGGACTTTTTTTTAAAATACTTTAAAATTATTCATTATTTTCATGAAATCTTTAGTATGGGAGATGCCAATCAAGAATTTGCTAAACCTTCTCCTAAAGGGATTCTTACAATTTTAAAGAAATTTGATTTTGATCATCACAATAAAAAAGCTATTATGATTGGTGATTCGATTCATGACATTAGAGCAGCTAAGGAGGCAAAAATCTCTTCATGTTTAATCGATCACCAAAAAGGAAACGAAATTAAGCATTATAAACAATGGAAAATTCAACCAGATTATGTTATTGAGTATTTAAGTGAACTGATTGATTTATAATCCAGAAATTTTCTATTTTCTTTATTTTAACCTCATATTCTATTGAAATAGTAATTTATCAATAATCAAAATTAAATAGTCGAACTGACTTTTATTTAATATTGAAAATCTTAAGAGACTAGTCCAAATGTCGACAAAATTAGGAGAAGAAAACATATTACGGAAAAAAGTGTGGAAAATTATCAATTTAACCCAAGCTAATCAATTATTTGTTCACTTTAAAGATTTGAGCATTAAATATTTAGGTGAGAAAAGTAGTAAAGTAAGTACAAAAAAATTACCAGAAATATTGTCGCTATGTGTATTGAATGCTATAGTTCCTAATTCTGCAATGCTTTTAGTAGGTGGGCATGGAGGTGGTAAAACGACACTCCTCAAGCTCTTAGGACGTATGTTTACTGCTACTTCTCTAAATGAAATTGAAAATTCAATTATAAGAGGACACCCACAATTAACTGAAGAGAAACTTATTGGGACACTTAAACTTGGTAAGTTAATGAAAGAAGGTGAGGAAGAGGTTGTATGGAGACAATTTGTTACAAATTTTTGGAAAATTATAGATGAGGTAAATCGGTTAACTCCATATGCTCAAGATATCCTTTTATCATTACTCGCTGAAGGTACTGTTAAATATTACGATTCAATAATAGCAATTAATAAATACTGCTTATTTGCTACTATAAATCCTCATGATGTTGGTACATTTGAACTATCCCATCCATTCTTAGATAGATTTGGAATCTCTGTTCCGATTACTATGCCGGGAAGTCATGATTTACAGATTATTTTAACAGGGAAAGATGAAAAATATAGTGGGCGAGATGAATTAATAGAAGTTCCACAAATCTTAACTATTGATGAGTTGATGGAAATTTGGTATTATGTTAATAAAATAACTTTCAACTTTGATGTTAATAACTATATACATGCTATAATTAGAGAATTCACATTATGTTCGAGGGTTGATAAAGGAAACACTGAAGATTTAAAACCTAGCACTGGATTATGTTCAGGGTGTCATTTTAACACAACCCAGAACGTTTGTAATAAAATTGATTCAATTCTAAGTGTAAGAGTTGCAAAAGATCTATTAAGATATTCAAAAGCATTAGCATGGTTAGTAGGAATAAACAAGATTGATGTTAATATAGTAAATACAATTGCACCTTATGTAATTTCGCACAGAGCAGTATATGTAAAAAGAGAAGTAGCTAAAGCTCCATATTTTGGAAATAAATATGAATTTTCTAAAAGTATTTTAAACACCATCCAAAAAAGGTTTAAAACTCGTGAAGCATGTTATCAAATTTCTGAGAGATTTCGTCAAGGAAATCCTAAAGATAACGATTTAACAGAATTGAAAAAATTTGAGAAGAATGATTTAATAGTAAAATTTGACTTAATTCCGTTTGTAAATTCAGTTAATAATAAGAAATATCCCCCAATTGCCCAACAAATACAAGAAGCATCTAAGAAAGGAGATATTCATAAACTGGCTGAAATTCGAAATCATCTTTTAGAAGAAATCGATTTCCCTAATAGGGGGGACCTAATCGGATGGTGTAATCGAGAGCTTTTTAAGCAAACAGTTACAGATTATGTCATCAAATATTTGTACTGGAAGGAAGTATGGGCAGATATCGCAGCTGAATTCTCTAATTTAGATCAATCATTAAAGGAAGCTTTTAGTCAAAGACAAACTAAACAAATTCGTACTGAAGATATGCTAATTGAAATTAATGTTACGGGAACTAAAGAAGATTCATTAGTAAATATTCAAATTTCTGGTGGTTCTGAGGCTTTAAAGTTAAGATCGATATTAGATCGTTCAGAATATTTACAAAAAGAAGAATAAATGAATTAATATATAAAATGATTCAATCGAGAAGAAGAAAAGAGAAAAATATTAAAAAATATTCAGAAAAAGAAAAAAGGACGATAGAATTAGCTAAAATTGCATGGGCTAAGACATTAAAAGAATTCTATTATCCCCCTTTAAATGATCCTAATTATATATTTGATTACATTCATTTAGAGGGATTTTATATTGATCCTGAACATCAATGGCAAATTACAATGAATCTAGCTAATACACCACTACTTAAAGAGGATCAGGAATATATTGATTATTTCTATATTATATCACTTCACGAAGTCTCTCATTATCAAATCATCCCGTATGATGGATTAATCAATGCAAAATTACTTAGGGTTGCGATGAAACATGTGAATCAGAATTATGCACCTATAGTAGTAAACATTTTTGCAGATTTAATTATTGATACTAAATTATACCAAAAATTTCCTAATCTTATTGAATGGGAGATGATTGAAACCTATAAACATATAACTAGTAAGGGCTCAATCAGCCATTTTAGTAAGTTCTTATTTCGAGCTTATGAGAAAATGTGGAATAAAGATATTCTAGGAGATGAGGCACTTAAAGAAATGGATCCTTTAGCAGAAAGAATAACTAAAATAATTCTTAAAGATTTCGAAGATGAGTCAACTTGGGAAAAAAAAGTATCTCAAGTTGCAAAACTTTTAAATAGTTTAATTCAGGATACTTTTACGTTAATAGGAACTAGAGGAATTATAGATAAAAATAAAGAAAAAAGAAAAAGTCCTGGTGGCGCATTTGTAGAATTTCCTAAAGATGTATTAGAAATAATGGATAACCCTTTAGAAAATAAAAATGCAGATAAATTAAGAGAAGGTAATCTCGATGATCTGCAACAAAAATCAGAAGAATTTGCTAAAGATATCCCTTATTCCGAATTTGGCGGACCTGCACGTCAAGCAGGGATTTTAATTGATGGAAACGCTTTAGCTACTTGGTATCGAGGCTTAGCAAAAAATCTAATTGAAATAAAAATTTATGAAGAAAAACCAGGAGGGCAATTACCTATCTTTCCAGAGGTTTGGCGGATTGGTGATAGAATTGAAGAATTGGATATTATTCAGAGTTTATTAAATAGTCCGGTAATAATACCTAATATCACTACAAGAAAATGGGCATATGAAGAAGGACCGGGGCACTTAGTAGAAAAACAAGTTCCTGATCTATTAATTGTTTTAGATTCTTCGGGTTCAATGAAATGGAGTTATACATCTAGATCTATTAGGGGTAAAGGCCCATATCATACCGCTTTAGTAGCTGCGTTTGCTTCTTTGCATTATGCGGCAAAAAAAGGTGCTAAATTTAGTATAATCAATTTTTCCAATAGGGCGGATATTTGTCAGTGGACCTCTGATTATAAAAAGGCCGAAAAGGTCTTATTGAGGTATCAGGGGGGAGGTACATTTTTACCAATTAAAGAAATCGCAAGTCAATGTGAAAAAGCAGAAAGAAATGCTCTTGTGTTTATAATCACTGATTTTGGTATATATAATTGGAGCAAAGCAAAAAAAATAATGATAAACCTTGCTCAAAAAGGCCATAAAATAATAGGTTTTTTCATCGGGTCAACTAGAATACCCAAAGAAAAATTTAAGAACTTACTGGATAAAGTAAAATTTTATGGGATAGAGAATCCTAAAGATTTAATTAATCTAGTTATTAAAGAAGTTCATGATAACTATTCATAAACAATATTGTTTAAAATATAGAAATCAGAGAAAATCAATATTTAAATTTAAAAGCTAAAATCATTTTATCTTTATTAAATTGAAAACCTATATTAAAAAAGAATAATATCATGGCTAACTTTTGTGTAAACTGTGGAAAGCCTATACAAAGTAATTGGAAATTTTGTCCATATTGCTCAAATCATGCTTATCAAGCGCCGAAGGATATTTCTCAGTTAACCACAGAAAAACCAAGTATCGGAGCTTATGAGTACGTAGACACTCAATCAGTAGAACCAAGTATGCTTGAAACGAAAAGAAAAGAAAAAAAAAAAAGATTAACAAAAGTTCAAAAAAGAGCAATAGTTATAGGCATTCCAGTAATAGTTGCTGCAATAGTTATACCGATTGTAAGCATTGCGATATATCAATATCTTTTTCCACAAAAAACTGTATCTTTTTATGTTAATAACGGAAATACTTCGGCATCTTACACGGTTTCAACAACTCGAGATACATTGGATTATTTTAAGAATTCGCCGCATCCCTCTCATACTCACTGGGATCCAGATTTCATAGCAGATGTAATTGAATCCTATTGTACCCCTAATGACACAAGAATGCTTCAAATTGCGACAGCAATTCGTTCAAAATGCATCAATCAATATGATTCTGAAGAAGTGGTAAATGGGTTATTAAGCTTTACTCAAGCAATTGGTTATAAACTTGAATTTCAAGATCTTGCAGCATATCCAATGGAAACAATTTTTAACCAAGGTGATTGTGAAGATCTATCTATTTTATTTGGATCATTAGTAGAAGCATTAGGATATGAAGCAATAATTTGTGTAATTAATTATTATGATACAGTTGAAGAACAATGGTTTGGCCATGCTTGTATTGGGGTATATTTAAATTTTACTCCAACTTATAGTTATTCTTTTACAGTAAATAGTAAAGAATATTGGATTTGCGAAACGACATACCAAGGATGGATGGTAGGACAATTGCCTGCATCTAATCCGAGTTATTATCAAATGCTAGCATATGCATTCATTAATTAATCTACAAATTCTTTATTAATTTCTCGTAAATAAAGCTTCATAAAATAGCGCTGACTTTGACAATAAAGAAGTTTATCCTTAGCTGTTAAATGCCTACACTTTTGGAGTACATTCGAAATATCGGTAAGAAGTTTAAAGTTATCATATCTTGATTTTTGTGGTATTTCTTCAACCTTTTTATTAACGGCTTTATTTAAAGCTTTAGGCTCATAGAATAAGTCTTTAAGATTGAGAACTGGTTCTGAATCTTCGATTTTTGAAATAATCATTTTTATCATTCGTTTTTGGAGTTTTATATGACCTCTATAATAGCTGAGAGATATCTACATATATATTAAAAACATATGGTCTTTTCTTTTGAAACTAAGTGATATCTAGGTAATATCTTCACAAAAAATTATATCAGAAAAAAACAAGAAAAATTTCAAATAAATAAAAGTAGAGAGTAGACTTATTAGAAATTCTTCGCAACCCAATCTTCAAATTTAATTTTTCTAAGCTGTTCTGCCCATAATGCCTTCAAATTTGGCTGGTTAGGAAGTAGATTCTCTTCCTTAAGAATCCTATATAATTTTTCAATTGTTTTTTCAATTAAAATTTCATATAAAGGAGTTTTCTTATCAAGATCTCCTAATTTTTCTTTAACTTCATCCCCTAGTTGTTTGATAATAGTAATCCAATTTTCCGTAAATTTCACGATATACTCTTCTAATTTCTCAGTTTCTTCCGTTGATAATATTGGTATAGTCAATTTATAACTCTTGTTTATCAATTTAATCAAATTATACCATTCTAAATTCATAAGGTGATTTTCGACAGTTTTTTTTGTCCAATTGTAGGATATTTGGCAATCATATTCTTCTTTTGTTATTAATAATGGTTTTGGTGAGAAATTGACTCTTTCATAGATTTCTTGAAATGTTTTTGGACCTTTAGCGAGGATTATTAATATTTCACGTCTTACTTTGTTATCTAAAATCCATGGAATTTCAGGATCATCCCATGGTTTTGTTGTAGTAAAATCAAACCAAGGCTGAATTTCATCTACATTTATTTTTCCTATAAAACGATAATTATGATATTTAGTATTTTCTCTCATTTTAATTCTCCATTTTGATTTAAATTTCATTCTTTTTTTAATTATTCTTCTTGAAGCATAGCCTCAATGAGCACTTGAGTCGCTTCCTCCTCAGTTAATCCTTTAGCTAATAGTTCATCAAGCCATTTTTGTGGAAATCTACCTAAGGAAGCTTCATGTGAAACACTTGAAGTAGGATCTATAGCTCTGATAAAAGGACGTGCTCTACATATAGATCCTTTTCCTAATACAATTTCATTACATTCTACATGACCGTTGCAATTAGGTGCGTTTCCTTCCGTAATTCCATACATTAAAACTTCTCCTCCATCTCGTGCCGCAGCTTTCATTTTAATGATACTCCTAGCATTTTCTCCTTCAAGAAACACAGAATCTCTAATTCTTACTGAGTCTTTTTTACTTTTTCCAAAAGCTCTAATATTTGATTTAATCACACTATTTTTCATAGCATAAATATCAATCATTATTTTTACCTTGCCTGGAGTACCTCTTGTAAGATTAAAATTATTTTCAAAAACACTATTTTCACCAACATACATATAGGCAACTGGGGCAACAAAGGCTCCTGAATTTTCACCATGGTAATGAGTTTCACTATAAGTAAAATTGCAATTTTTTCCAATATAAAAATGCCCAAACATTTTGTGAATTAATCCATTTGCTTTTGGAAAACTACAATGTGCTTGTACAGTTACTTCTGTATTATCTTCAGCAATAATTCTTGGAAAAATTTCTTGAACTCCAGTTTCTTTGTTTACACCGAAACATAAGTGAACTGGTTCTTCAATTTTTGTCCCTTCCATAATAATTATATCCGCAACAATACCATTTTCAATTTCTCTACCTTTCAAAATAACTCCATCAACTTGTTCTAATCCACTAATCTTATTAAAATTTAATAGAAGTTTAGCACCTTTCCCATGTCCGGGCATGAAGTCTCTGATATCTATGTTATAATCTTCAAGACTTTCTAATATTTCTTTTGGGTATTCAGTACCACTCATAATCCTTGTTCCTCCCGAAATATTCTATCGATATAGTCTTCATCAAAACAAGCTCCTTCCCCGTTAAATAATTTTCTTTTACAAAACTCCTTTAATCCAGCTTTAGCACAATATCTTAACATAACTTTTGGAAACTCATCTGTTAATAGGGCATCACCTCTCCATATGAGCGTTCCGTGATCAGCAACCATTCCGATATCTTCTCTATGTGTAATCAATAAAATCGTCATATTTAATTCCTTAATTTTTCCAAAGATATTCAGAAAATCTTCAATTACAATGAAATCTAAACCAGAATCAGGTTCATCTAGAATGATTAATCTAGGTCTCATAGCGATTACAGCTGCTAACTCGACTCGTTTTCTCTCCCCTCCACTTAATGACTCATCTATGGTTCGATTCATATATCTTTCAGGATCTAAATTTACGATTTTTAATGCTTCAATGATTCGATCCTTGAGATTTATCTTATCCTTGACTCCAAGAGAAATATACTTAGGAATAGATAATCCATCTATTCTAGCAGGTTCTTGCCATGCTAAAGTTATTCCTAACTTAGCACGTTCAGTTATATTCATATTCGTTATGTCAATTCCATCAAAATAGATTTTTCCCTCAGAGGGTTTATAATTTTCTAATCCCATTATAGCGTATGCTAGTGTCGATTTACCTGAACCATTTGGACCAATTACTGCATGAATTGACCCTTCTTTCACCTTAAATGAAACCTTGTTTACAATTACGCATTTTTGATCTATTGTAGGTATCGTTAAATCTTTCACTTCTAAAATCAATTTGATTCACTCAAGATTTTGTATTACAAATTTTTATTGAAAACTCAACTAAGTTATTAAATGCTTTTTTTAATAAAAACTTAAATTTTCTCCAAATTGTCTTTAATAGGAAATCTACAAAACCAAGTCTATAACTAGAATATAGTAGATAAATTAAAAAAGACCTTTAATATTATATTCTTAGATTCAATTATATACTTAAAAATAAGATATACATAATTATAATTTATTTTAAAAAGTGAAATTAATGGATAAGAAAGAGTACATTTGTGAGAAGGGGAAGAAGAGTTCTATTGTTATAGAAGATCTTTCAGTTCAGATTAAAGAAGGAGCAACTCTTGTTTTAGGATTTGCGGGAATTGGGCTTATAGGCCCTATTGTCGCTAACACTTTAATAGAACAATTACCAGATATTAAAGAAATCGGCTTTATCACTAGTGAGTATCTCCCACCTATCTCCGTGTTTTATGCTGGTGTTTTAAAACATCCTTTTAGAATACTTTACTCCGCTCAAAATAATTTAATTATAGGGATATGTGAGGTACCTTTCCAAGTAACTACAGCTTACAATGATTTGAGTAGAACTATTTGTAATTGGGCTTTATCTGATGACGTGAAAGCGAAAGAGCTAGTTATTTTTCAAGGAATTCCTCAGAGAGGTATTGTTGACGAATATCCTGTTTATTATGCTGCTGAAGAGATAATGATAGAACACCTTGAAAAGTTTGGAATTACAAAAGTCGAGAAAGGAATAATCGTGGGACCCGAAGCTACTGTATTAAATGAAGCATTAATGAACAGATTGAATGCTTATGCTTTATTCACACCTGTATTAGAAATACCCACTCCAGAAGGTGCTGCCAGCATTTTAGAGGTATTGAACACAATTTACAATTTAAGTATTGATACTACCTCTCTTATAGAACAAGGAAAAGAAATTAAAGCAAAAATGTTAGAATTAGCACAGAAAGCTCAAGAGTACCAGCAGCAACAACAACTCCCTGGAAAAAAAGAAGCTTATACAAGATATTTTCAATAAATATCTATTTTATTTTTGATTCTCTAATTATTTTTTTATTTTATTTTTATATTTTCAACCAATATGTTTTATCTACTTTATTTATTGATAATCTATAAAAATTAATTTTAAAATCCACCCTTATTTAGATAAATTTAATAAATATTACTAAAAAACAATAAGAATAGATTCTGAGGTAGTCTCTTATAAAGGAAAAATTTATCCCCGTACAAATTGATCAAGAATTATGTTTAAGATGCGAACGGTGTTTACGAGCATGCAAGGCTAAAGCAATTTATTTTGAGCATGGAATTAGAAAAATTGATTATACTAAATGTAAAGCATGTTTAAATTGTGTTCAAGTTTGTCCGAGAAATGCTATAGAAGTAACTTCAATAACAAGTCCAGATCAAATTGTAAGTATCAAAATAGATCATGAGAAATGTACTCTTTGTGAAAAATGCCTTGATGAAAATGGTAAATTCTGTCCTAAAAACCTTTTCTATAAAGATATTGTTAAAAAAGTAGGAAGAGAAGAAGAAGGAGTTAGATATAAGTATAGAGAAATCGCAAAATGTCAAGGTTGTTTAAAATGCGAATTATCTTGTCCAGAAGGGGCAATTAGACCTGTGAAATTTGAAGCTTAAGGAAAAAATTCAGATTTTTTCATTTATTTTCTCGATTATCAGCTTTTTAATTTCCGAAAAATCTGAGATAACTTGAACTCCTTCAAGATTTTTCAATCTCTTAATGTTTTCAAGCTCAATGTCTCTTATTTTCAATGTTAGGGGTGAACCATCAGGTCGAGTTGTAACAATTGGTTCGGTATCTTGATCTGATGGAAATAGATATACTCTCTGCCCACCTTTTATTGCTTGCGCAACACAGTTGGTGATTAGAGTATCTGCTATCCCATAAACAATCTTCGCTACAGAATTAGCAGAGACGGGGCAAACTAAAAACATATCATAATTACCAAGTTGTAGAGGTCCGGCATAAAACGGAATATTAGGAGTCTTTTCTACTTTAACCTTTTTAACGGTTTCAGTCAATAGTAGCCATTTTTTATACCATTTAACAACTGCAGCACCTTCTTTAGATAAAATTACAGTTATATCAACGTCATAATTATCTTGCAATTCTTTCATTAAATCAATTGAATCTTGGAGCACATAACCTGTTCCAGTTATTCCGAACATAATTTTAAAAGTCATAATCACATATTTTCTAAATCATTTTGTTATAAGAAGAATTAATAATTTAAGCATAATAAATATTTAATGAGTATTTTCTAAAATTATTACTTTCAGATCTAATATGAATGATTCAAAATATATTTACCTTGATAACGCTGCGACCACTCCAATGGATCCTAGGGTTATTGAAGAAGTTAGAAAACATCTTAGAGAAACTTATGGAAATCCTTCCAGTCTACACTCAGTAGGGCAAAAAGCGGGGCAAATATTGTTAAAATCACGCGAAATGATAGCATTATTAATTAATTCGAAAAGGGATGATATTTTTTTCACTTCTTCGGGAACAGAAGCAGACAATATTGCTATTTTTGGAGTCGCATCAAAAAACAAGGAAAGAGGCAATCATATAATTACAACTTCAATTGAACACCATGCCGTAGAAAACCCTTATAAAGAATTAGAAAAAAGAGGGTTTAAGGTTACTTTTCTATCGGTTGATAAATATGGTCTTATTAATACAGAAGATTTAGAGAATGCAATAACAAAAAAGACCATCCTAATCAGTATCATGTTTGCTAATAATGAAATTGGTACAATTGAGCCAATAAAAGAGATTGGAGAAATAGCAAAAACACATGATATCATCTTTCATACAGATGCTGTGCAGGCTTTTGGAAAAATTCCAATTGATGTTAATGAAATGAATATTGATTTGTTATCTGCTTCTGCTCATAAGCTCTATGGGCCTAAAGGTGTAGGGATGCTGTATATTCGCAATAAAGGAGTAAGAGAAGGTTGGGGTAAATTTATTGAACCAATAATGTATGGTGGAGGTCATGAAAGAGATATGAGGCCAAGTACAGTAAATGTTCCAGGAATTGCAGGTTTTGCAAAAGCAGCAGAGTTAGCTAAAGAAGAAATGGAGGAAGAAGCTCGAAGACAGATAAAATTAAGAGACAAAATTATTAAATGGGTGACAGAAAATATTGAGGATAGTTATTTGAATGGTCATCCCACAAAAAGACTTCCAAATAATGTGAATTTAGGCTTTAGCTATGTTGAAGGAGAATCAATCGTATTGGATTTAGATATGGAAGGGATAGCGACATCCACGGGTTCAGCTTGTTCTTCAAAATCATTAGATCCTTCTCATGTATTATTAGCTATAGGTTTGAAACCAGAAGAAGCTCATGGGTCTTTAAGGGTTACAGTTGGAAGGTTTATTACGGAAGATGATGTAAATTACTTTCTAGAAAAATTACCCCCAATAATAGAGAGACTTAGAAAAATATCACCTCTTAAAAAGGGTGTTGAATATGTGTTTGATAAGAATAACAATCATTATTAATTGTTTATAATTTACTTGAAAGGTTAAATTTAAAAATGGATGATCACAAAAAGCTTGCAATTGTAATTTTAATAGGCGGAAAAAATATCCGCTTTGGAAATGAATCTGCTGCTGTTTTAGATGTACTCGGAAAACCGTTAATTTTACACCAAATAGAAACGCTGTCTAATTTTGACGAAGATGTTTTTTTGGTTGCTAACTCAGAATATCAGATTAATTCCTATTATAGGGAGATTAATTTTCCAAGAGATATTAACTTCATCGTTGACGATACAGAAATAATAGGAAAATTAGATGTAAGAACTCCAATGTTAGGTATATATTCTGGTTTTAAAGAATTGAATAATTTAGGTTTTGAAAAGGGCTTTCTATTATCGGGCGATATGCCTTTAATCAAACCTGAAGTGATCCAATTATTGATTAAAGAAGTCAAAGGATACGATTGTTGTATTCCAAGATGGAATAATGGATTTTTAGAGCCATTATTTGCTATCTATCCTGTTGAAAAAACGTATGAACTTGCGAAAAAAACAATTCAAGAAAAAAATTTTGCTTTAAATAATATAATCGATAAGACTTGGAACATAAATTACATATCAGTTGAAGAATCGATAAAACCGTTAGATCAAAATTTAGTTGGCTTAATAAACGTAAACGGACCAATCGATCTTGAGAAGGTAATCAAATTATACCAATAACTTTAATTTTTTCTTCTTATCATTCTCTATTTTTTTTTGCCTCTTAATTTTTCTCAATAAACCTTATACTCTAAAAAAAATTGTTTAACTTAATGGATAAAGAGGAATTTAAATTTTTAGATAAGACAATCCCGACTGAAAAGAAAGAGAAATTAGACTCTTCATTTAAGATTAAGTCTTACAAAATTAAACTGAAATTTATGGAAGATAAAAAGATTCCTCAAAAAAAAATTAATGATGTTCTAAACCATTTATTTATTAAAGATAGAATTATCTCAAATAAAACTAAAAGCTTAATTTCTAAGATAATCTACTCAGAAAATGATAGAATTATTATAATTATTGCCCCTAATGGAAAAGATATAATTAGAAATCGCGATATGTTAATTAGAAACTATGGATGGTTTTTCTTTATATCTGAAACTGATAGAGAACAAAAAAAACGCAAAAAGGAAAAATTAAAAAAAAAAGATGGAAAAAAGCAAGAAAAAACAATTAGTACAGAAGAATTTCAATATGAAGATTTGAGAATTCCTTTAAAACAAAAGGAAAATATGCGTGCATTATATCACACAAAAGAGTATAGACATTATTTAAAAATAATCAAATCTGAAAAAATACAGCAAACTCCTATAAAAGACGTTCTTAATGATCTATTTTTTAATAACGAATTAATTCCAATAGAGGAAAAAAAGGGAATTAGAAAGATTATTTATTATCAAGAAGAAAAGGTTATTGTTTTTAAATCGCTTGTAGGGGATGAAATGTATGAGAATTTAGAAAACCTGGTTAAGAAATATGGATGGTACTTCTATATTACAGGAGTCCCTGTAGGGAAAAGTGATATTTCAATTGCAATAGATAAAATTGAAAAAAGGTTTAATTTAGATTATTTTTCTGATATCTCTCTAATTGATGTAAAAGGGAATTCAAATAAAATTAGAGTAACTATTTACCCAATTATTCTAAAACCTAATCATAATTGTCATATTATAGGTTTAGGGGACCTGAATATTTTATTAGACTGCGGGCTTTCTGAAGAAGATAAAGAAAATAAGATAGAAGGAGATTTTAGATATATTGAAGAATATTTTCAGAATCTTCCTCAAAATATTTTAGAACAAGAAAATGAGAGAAAAATAATAAAATCTGAAGATAAAAACGAAATTCCTTTTGATAATATTCCAGAGAATCCCAAAATTGATGCAATATTTATTTCTCATAGCCATTATGATCATATTTCAGGATTAAAAGAATTAATTAGAATGTTTCCTGATGTTCCTGTTTTATGCTCTCGCATCACTTTAGATTTATATCTATTACGAGATTCAAACTTCTTAAAACAAGAAAACCATGAAGAAATTGAAGAGGAAGAATACCGAAATATAATTAAAAATGTCATATATGTGGAAAACGGGATAAAAATAGATTTTAAAGGAAAAAATTGTTTTCTTTCATTTTTCCATGCTGGTCACATGCCTGGAGCTTTAATGATATTAGCAAAAGTAAATGATTTTAAATTTTTATATACTGGAGATTATACGTATATTGATATTACCCCATTTGCAGGTACAAGACGATTCTTAGAACAAATCTCGCGCCCAATAGATTATTTATTAATTGATGGTACAGCCGCACGAGAAGATTTTGGAAATATATCTGACCAATTTCATAGTTTAATTTTATTTCTTGAACAAAAAGCCGAATATGGAGACAATTCTTTAATCGGGGCAGATCCTTCAAGTTTAGCTATCAGTTTCATGCTAATTTTTTGGCGATATTTTAGGAAACTTCAATTAAGGGGTGGTTTCAAAAAACGCCCAAATATTTATGTAGATATGATGGTAAGGAAAAATATACAAGTTATAAACCATCGTTATGAATATATTTATGGTCCAATTTCAAGATTAATTAGAGATAAAGCAAATCCTTTTAATAGCATAAAATTTAGATGGTTTGATAACACTAATTTAGATTTTTTACGTAAAAAAAATAATATTATTATTTCACATCCACCAGACCTTTCTTATGGATTAATAAGAAATATTATTAACATTGTAGGGCGTAATCCTCACAACTTTATTTTTCTCGCAGGATCGATTCATGAATCCCCTGGTGCAGAACTGATCGAAGGTGCAGAAGAAATCGAGTTTTTTGAGACATGGAAAATGCCATTTCGAGCTTTCTTACTCAATACTTTTGCTCCTCACATTAAAATAAAACTCCATGCTGATAAAAATCAATTGAGAGAAATGATAAATAGTTTAGAACCAAAAGAAGTCTGTTTTTTCCACCAATCTGCCAAAAAATTAACAGAAGTAGTAGAATATGTAAAAGAATTAGGTGTTGAAAAAGTATCATTACCTAAAAAAAGAAAGCTCTTAATATTGAATTAATGAAAGCTATTTGTAAGAAACCAACCATAAATCTTTAAGTTAATGGTTTCTTATACTTCATAGAATTGTATGAACAGTAAGGTGATTACAAATATACTCTGAAAAAGTAATGGAGCACTTTAGAAATCCGCGAAATATGGGTGAAATGAAAGATGCTGATGCGGTAGGTGAATATGGAAATCCTATATGTGGTGATTTAATGCATATATATATTAAGGTGAAAGATGTGAATGGACAAGAAATTATTGACGATATCTCTTTTCAAACGTTTGGGTGTGCCGCAGCAATTGCTACTTCATCAATGATTACTGAAATTGCTAAAGGAAAAACATTAGACGAGGCTTTAAATATTACTAGAGATGATGTTGCTGCTTCATTGGATGGTCTTCCTCCTATTAAACTACACTGTTCTAATCTAGCAGCTGATGCTTTGAGAGATAGTATAAAGAAATATCGAGCAAAAAAGAAATAAGTTAATCTCTATCATAATTTTTAAATTATAACAACATTATTTATAGAATTAAAAATCCTTATCTTGTTATATCTTAAATTTCATTTATCAATAATCTTCCCTCTTATTATAACAGATCATAATATACCTATTTTTTAAAATTTATACCGGCTAATATCATGAATTTTTCTAAACCAGTTATGGATATAATTCGAGAGCGAACATCTCGTAGAACTTATTCTGGGCAACCCCTTAAGAATGATGTAAGGGAAAAAATTATTACAATATTAGAAAACCATGAGTTAAAAAGTCCTTTCAGTGAATATGCTGGAAGAGTGAGATTTAGACTTGTTAGCGTTCCAGAATTTGAACCCAATGAAAAGAAAAAGTTAGGAACTTATGGATTTATTAAAGGTGCTCAAGATTTTATAGTGGGGACAGTTGAAAAATCTCAATACGGTCGAGAACATTATGGATATCTTATGGAAACTATTATCTTGGGTGCTACAGATTTAGGCTTAGGCACATGTTGGTTGGGTGGTTTTTTTAATAGAAGTCTTTTTTCTGCAAAAATTAATTGTAAAGCAGATGAAATTATACCCGCTATTACTCCTGTTGGCTATCATGCTCAAAAAACGGTTAGAGAAAAACTTATTCGATCATTTGCTAAAGCTGATAAAAGATTGCCATGGGATCAATTATTTTTTGAAGGAAATCTTACTGATCCAATAAATGAGAAAAATGTAGGAGAATATTCAAAATTACTTGAAATGGTCCAAATTGGACCATCTGCAGGAAATAAACAACCTTGGAGGATTATTAAAACGCTAAATAAAAAAATCTTTTATTTTTATACAATTAATCCCAAGGATGGACGTTTCTTACAATATAGTAAATTCAGACCTTTGGATATTGGAATAGCGGTTAATCATTTTGATCTTACTGCAAAAGAATTAGGTATCAAAGGGAATTGGATATTTGAAAATCCCCAAATTCCCGGATCAGAGGATTTATTATATAAAATTACCTGGAATGGGAATGAGTAAATTGATATTAAGAAATTCCAACTTAAGAGTGAAATTTGAGTTAAATTAAAATATAAATCGATCAATAACTCTGTATTTATTCTACAACCAAAACTGGAAAAAAATTTTCAAATTATAAACACAAGTTATAATAACTGAGCTTAGTAATTTATCAGTAGATATTAAAGTGAGTTTTACTTATTATGGAATCTACTGAAAAAGTAAAAATTAAACTTAGCGGAATGACATGTGCGAATTGTGCATATAAAATTGAAACTAAGTTAAAAGGATTAGAGGGTGTAAATAGCTCAGTTGTTAATTTTGCTAATGAAGAAGCAACAGTGGAATTTAATCCAGACACAACTAATTATGATGATTTTAATAAAGCTATTCGTGGTTTGGGATATAAATCATCATTAGCTAAGATCGATCTTAAAGTAATTGATTTTTTAACAGAAGAAGAATTTAATGATTTTAGTAAAAATGTAAAATCTATTGAAGGAATTTATGAAGTGAGAGGAAATTTCAAGGCAAACAAGTTATTCATCGAATTTAACGAATTAAAATTGGATGAAAATAAAATATTTTCAAGTATTAAAAAATTAGGTTACAGAATTGAGAAAGTTGCTGGTATAATGGATAAAGAAGTCGAAAAACATAAGAAAGAAATGAGATATCGACTTCGAATTCTAATCATCTCCTTAGCTTTTACGCTTATTATTACTCCTATTAGTTGGTTTCTCGGAGAATCATTTATACGAAATTTAGTATTATTCTTTTTTGGTTTTAGCAATTATGCGATTGCTGGCTCTTTCTTCTTAATAGGGGCTTACAAGTCTTTAAAAAATAAATCTGCTAATATGGATGTATTAGTAGCTTTAGGAACAACAACTGCATTAGTTTATTCGATTTTAACAACATTTCTAATAGAGGGTAATACCTTTTATGAAGCAATGAGTATGATTTTATCCTTTTTACTGATAGGAAAATACTTTGAACATAAAACAAAGGGTCAAACCTCTGAAGCTATTAAAAAATTAATAGGATTACAGCCAAAAACAGCAACTTTATTAAAGGGAACTGAAGAAATCGAAATCCCTATAGAAGAAATTGAAATAGGTGATGTTTTAATAGTGCGACCCGGTGAAAAGATACCTGTTGATGGAAAAGTAGTTAAAGGTAAAACTAAAGTCGATGAGTCTATGATTACAGGTGAAAGTAGATATGTAAAGAAAGAAATTAATAGTGAAGTGATAGGTGCAACAGTTAATCAGACAGGTTTAATACACATGGTCACGGAAAAAGTGGGAAAAGATACTTTATTATTTCAAATAATTGATTTTGTTAAAGAAGCGCAAAGTAAAAAAGCAGCAAAACAAAAGTTAGCAGATAAAGTTAGTAATTATTTTGTTCCTATAGTTGTTTTAATAGCCATAGGGGCTTTTATCTATTGGTATTTGATTGCTCAAATTGGAATAGAATTATCGTTATTAGTTTTTACTTCTATTGTTGTTATTTCATGCCCATGTGCTCTAGGTTTAGCAATACCAACAGCAGTAATGGTTGGAACCGGTAAAGGTGCAGAAAATGGAATTCTTTTGAAGGGGGGAGATTCTTTAGAAGCAATTAAAACAATAAATACAGTAGTATTTGACAAGACGGGAACATTAACAGTTGGAAAGCCAAAAGTTTCTGTTTTGTTTGCTGAAAAGGATTTAAATGGCCAAGGGTATGACGATAATGAATTATTATTTTTCGCGGGGAGCGCTGAAATGGGATCAGAGCATCCTTTGGCACAAGCAATAATAGAAGAAGCTAATCAGAGGGGCTTAGCACTTGAATCCCCAACGGATTTTGATGCTATCCCCGGAAAAGGTTTGATTACAAATATTAAAAATAAACAAGTTATGATAGGGAATGAAAAACTTATCAATGAAAATAACATTTCACTTGAAAATTTTAAAAATAAATATAATGAACTTCAACAACAAGGAATAACAACTATACTGATAAGTATTGAAAACCAGATAAGAGGAATTATTGGAATCTCAGATAAGATCAAAGATCAAGCTCCTTATGCTTTAGATAAATTGAGAGAAAAAGGATTAGAAATATATATGATAACAGGAGATAATAAGCAAACAGCTTTAAGTATTGGTAAAGATTTGAAAATTGATGAGAATCATATCTTAGCTGAAGTGTTACCAAATGAAAAAGCTATAACAATCCAAAAACTTCAAGAATCAGATGATCACAAAGTTGTAGGGATGGTTGGGGATGGTATTAACGACGCTCCTGCTTTAGCACAAGCAGATGTGGGAATTGCTATTGGTTCAGGAACGGATGTTGCAATCGAAACTGCTGATATTATATTAATGAGAGGAGACTTAAGAAATGTAGTATCTGCTATAAACTTGTCAAAAAAAACTTATAAAAAAATGATTACAAATCTTTTCTGGGCTTTTATTTATAACCTAATTGGTATTCCGATTGCTGCTGGAATTCTCTATTATGTTACAGGGTTCTTTTTACCACCTTATATAGCTGCTGTGTTTATGGCAACAAGTTCAGTTTCAGTAGTAACAAATGCATTATTTTTAAAACGGTATGAACCAAAAACCCCTCAACAAATTGAAGAAGAGAAGTTATTACTCTCTCAAAAAAAAGTTGTTGATCCTGTTTGTGGGATGGAGATTGATCCAAGACGTGCCATTGAGTATGAATATAAATATAAGATTTATCACTTTTGCAATCCAAATTGTGAAGCCCACTTCAAAAGGGATCCTGAGAGATTCAAAGACTATGACGCGATGGATCCAAAATTAATGCAAATGAAAAGTTCTAATAAAAATGAGAAAAAAGAAGAAAAAAATCAAAATATACAAAAAAAAGAGGATGATAAAAAAATGGGTAAATTAAAATGTTTAGAATGTGGAATAGAACAAGAACTTCCAATGCATTGTGGACAACCAATGCATAAAGAAGGTAATCAATTGGTCTGTTGGATGGGGGCATCCTGTGGAGCTCAACCAATCCCAGAGCATCATAGTAAACCTATGGAAGTATTTGAATAATAATTAATGACACAGGTGAATTGAGAAATGAGTCTATACAAATGTAGTGGATGTGGTAAAGTAATAGATACAATTCCAAAATGCTGTTCTGAAGATATGATTTATAATCAAGAAAAAAGCCGATTTGAATGTAATATGGGACCAAATTGTGGATATCTTCCCTTAGATGACTTGAAATGCGAAGAATGTTGTAAAAGTTAATAATTTTAAAATATTATTTTTATTTCAAACTTTTTGATTTTTGGATTTTTATCCATATTTCTAGACATATGAAGATTAAAAGCCCAATAAGACAAATAATTGCTGCTATAAAGAATCCTATCTGGTACGCAAAAACAGCACTCGTTCCTTCTCTCAATAATATATCTATAATAGGGCCTGAAATTAATGTACCAGCTAATCCCCATGATAGGAAAAAGGTTGTGTTATATACCGCAAATAATTTTCCACGCATTCTTGCTGGTATTAAAACAGAGGCAATAACATATGAGGATGCATAAATGATAACCTCAGCGGCTCCAATTAAAAAACTTCCTATAAATATAATTGGTAAATGTGAAGTGGTTGCTGTAATTATTAGAGCAACGATCCCTATTGAAGTTCCAAAAATTAATGCTATTGAATGACCAATTCTCTTACTTAAAGCCCCTATTGTAAATCCAATTATCAATGTTGCTACTGAACGTGAATTTGCAATAAAACTAAGCATTATGCTATCTACATTGAACCCGGTATCTAAAGTAAGATATTGAGAATAAGGAATAGCAATGGAATTTCTCCCAAAATTTATAAAAGCTAATGAGATAATAAAAATAATAAAAACAAAAATACCTTTTTGATTGTTGTTATTGCTTAATTCTACAGCATTGATATCTTCGTGCTCCTTTAAGGTAATTCCACCTTCAGGGCTGAACAATAACATTGGGATTGTAGAAATAATCATAACAAATGAAGCAATAAAAAATAAGGGTCCATTTCTAAACCCGAATCCGACGTCATATAATAATCCACCAATAAATATCCCGAAAATACGTCCTAAACCTCCTAAACCAGTAAGTTGCCCCATTATTTTACTTCTTTTCTTGGTAGGGTATAAATCGCTAATTAAAGCACTCCAACCAATATTAGACATTGACCAAAACATTTCTACAAAACTGAGACCGATAATTATTACATACCCTGCAAGATGAAGGTTCGTTAAGAAAAAGTGAAAAACCCATACAATTAATGTACCAGTGCCAGCTAAAATTTCTCCGAAAACGATTAAAGTTCGACGCTTTTGGCTTTTATCAGAAATGGGACCCCATACAAAATTTTGAAAAATAATACTCATTATCATCGGAAGAGTGGCGTAGAGAGTTGTTTCAAAAACAGACATATTCAAGAATTCTTTCATGTAAATTGATAAATAGGTGTAAAAGAGTCCTCTCCTAAACATTGCAAGCATTTGAAAGGAAGACAAACCTGTGAAAATCCTTAGAGGCGTTTTAGATAGTTTTGTGGTGAAAGATTTTTTCATCTTAATGATTAGAATATATTTTAAATAATTGAAAGAAATCTATTTTCTAAAATTTTCTATTCCCAATCATTCAGGTAAGATAAAAAAATAAGAATTAGATAGATTCAAAAAGTTTTAATTTATCATGTTGCTTGCTGCTGATCTTCAAATACTTTTCTCCACTTATTTAACTGTGTAAGTAATTTCTGTGTATTTGGAACTTGATTTATTTGTTCTGTGTATAGTGGATAATATTTATATAAATTATCTAGTAAAACAATCCAAGATCTTTGGTTTTCTGTTTGATCAATGATCTCTTTCTTTAATTGAAAGAGCACTCTTTTTTCTTTCTTTGCTTTTAGAGCTTTCAAAAAGTTTTTGATAACAGAGATTCTAAAATTGGAATATTCTTCAGGTCTAAAATTTGCTAATGAATAATCCATGCTATGATCAGCGAAAGGGAAGAATTTAATTTTTTTGTCTTCAGGTTCTTTAGGATTATCAATTAAAGATAGCTCTATATCTTTACTACTTAATTCTTCTAAGATAGAGTAAAATCCTCCTGGATTTATTTTTAATCTTCTTTCAATTTGGCTAGTAATTTCAGAGATAGGATAATATATCTCTATTATTTTTTCTGGGTTTTCGATTCTATAAATATATTCTTTTCTTATAATTTCCTTAATTTGATTTTTCAAATCTTCAGAAAGATCAGCTTCGGTAAAAGTTATTTGAGTGTCTTTTAGTTTTTGATGATGTAATTCTTTATCTTTTTGTTTTTTGTTATAATTGGTGGTAAGTGATGAGATAAAACTGTCTGTGGGTTTATCAGTCCCATTACCCTTACCTAATCTACTAGTTTTACTTTTCTTTTCTATAGCAGTTTCATATAATCGTTCACTGAGAAATTTCCTAGCTTTTTGTTGAGCAACTTCTTTTTTCTCAAAACGTTCAGTAACAGATACAAAATCAATCATTTTTATAGGTTTTCCAAATTCTTTTTTTTCTTCTGTTATCAGAATGTCCATATCTTTCATCGCTAATTGCTCTAATAGAATATACACATTCCCTTTTGATAATTGAGTTGCTTTGATTAATTCTCGCTCAATTATCTCAATAGGATATGCTTCACCCCTTCTGATATATTCGCTTCTTATTATTTTATAAACCTTGTCCAAGCTTCTCTCCTCTTCACTTACAGTTTCTTTTTGTAATCTCATAAACATTGAAGTTTCCTGAGGTTTTATATAGTAAATTAATAGGGTGGTACCTAAGAATAAGATCATGAGCACTGAGATAATATACTTATCTCTCATTAACCATTCACCCACATCGGTCACTATTTGATTAGGAATTTCACTTGTTAGAGAGAAACGTGTTAAAGTTTGAGCGAGTACACAAGCTAAGGATAGGAGAATCAAACCATCTTTTTTAAAGAACAATATACGCCATCCTAAAGTTCTCCCAGTTTTTCGAACAATCCGATATAAAAAGTACATGGATATGATGAATTCGAATATAAAGATATATGAAACTACTGAACCAGTTACATCAATAGATGCCTTTAATGCTGTGATTGTATCTGGATGAAGTAACATATAAATACTAATTTGTAAAATTTGAAAGAAAAAGATAAAAAAAACTATCAATGAAAAAGTAAAATTATCAAAAGTCCCAGCTCTTTTAGTCTCTGCTCGTCTTCTAGTGGAAACAAATTCAAAAATAATAAAAATTAGCGTCATAACTAAACTGAAATAAATTAATGGCATTACTTGTCGCATTTGAAGATTATAAACATTAACTGCACTTGATGGATCAACTTTTCCAAAAAGATCTAATGATAACCATACTAAAAAGCTCCTATAAAATAAAGAGATTACTATAAGTACTCCTAAAATAAAAAATGGAATAATAGTAGCTAGAAAACGTCTTGGTATTGAATACTTTTTTATAAATTTGGCTTCTATTTTCGTTGCGGATTTTCTTGAGTACATATAAAACCGATTGCTCAATAGGATTAACCAAATCATTGCTAAAGTTAATAAGTATGTTATAAAGTTGATACTCGTTCCAACGTATAGAAAAAGGACATATAGCAATGCAATTAGACCGCAATATAATATTAATTGCTTAATAGCAGATTTTTCTTCAAAAATAAAGATTCTCACTTTATCAATACTAAATAAGAAGGATAATACCAATAAAAAAGCTACAATTGTGTTTGAAAACGCAAAAGGATTACCAAACATTAAAAATTGAATCCAGGTACTCTCTGGAACGTTAATTGCTATAATTAAAACTAAGGAATAAAAAATAAATATTCCATATAATCCCCAAAATTTTTTCTTAAAAGCATAGGATTTTGGTTCCTTACCATCAATATATACTTCTTGATGGATAATTCTATCAAAAAAACCAGTTTTAACTTTGGATTTTAAAGCACTTACATTCACCCTTTGTCTTGAAGCATAGTCTTTGACCTTATACCTTACCCCTAATTTCCCCGGTTTTGAGATTTTGGGCAATCTTAGTGGTTTAAATTTCTCTTGTTTTTCCTTAGCTTCTGCTTTCTCTTCAGACGTATTTAACTTCTTTGAAGAATTAGAATTCGATTGCTTACCAGACATTTTTAAAATTAAAAAGTTATTATAATTATATGTTGTATATGAGAACTTTTAAAATTTCATAAAAGAAGAGGGTGTATTTATGGTAATAATGAAACAATAATAATGACAATTTAATTTTTTAATGTAAATTTTAATAACTTTCAAATATAACAATTAAATATAGTTATTTCATTATTTTATCATAAAAATGGATATAAATAAAAACGAAAGCAGAGAAACTCTTATTCAATTAGTTAGAAGAGCTATTGAGTTACTCTGTGAAAAAAATATCTCTAGTGTTGTTATCCTCTCTTCCTACAAGATTAATTCGGTCTTGAGAGAGAGCTTCGGAGTAGACATCAAGGTTGATAGAATAGGACGAATTTTAAGTAAAATAGCTAAATTAAATGAACTAAAGAGATTAAGTACAAATATTCCTAAATATAAATTACATATTTCAAAAGTTTCGAAATTAGAATTCTCTTAAATTGAATTTTAAGTTAAATTCCGAAAATCAGTTATAGTTTTTTGGAGTTTATCTAGCAAAATCCTTATTTCTGAGTAGTTATTCTTGAAAGGATCTAATTCTGCACTCAATTTTTCAATTTTTTCATGAAAATTAGTCTGTAATGGATTTATTGATGTTTCTACTTTCTTTTCAATCTCTTGAGTGAATATTTTTGTCTGATTATTAATTGTTGTTAAGTGGTCTTCTAATCTTTTTATCATTTCTTCCATCTTGATGTTGATTTGGGTAGTTTCCTCTAACTTTTGAGTTGTTGAGTTAGCCGTATCCTCTATTTCAGATTCTATATTCTTTAACTTGTTTTCAATGAGATTGTTTAAATTATTAACGAGATTCTGTTTAACTTCTGAGATTTCTTCTGTGACTTGTTTATGAGTATCTATTCGTGTATCTACATAATTAGAAACCGTGTTTTTGAATTCAAATACTGTCTCATTCAAGGTATTTTTAAACCAACTACTTACCTTTAAAAGTCCTGACACTACTGCTTGTTTCATTTTGTCTACCGATTTAGTAATATATTCAGTTCCACGTGAATTTCCTTGTTCTATATCAGTAATCCAAACCCCTATTTGATTCTGAAATGTGTTCATAAATACCTCAGAAAACCTTTCTGACCCTTGTTTAAATCCAGAAATTATGGAAGTAATCTCAGGATATTTCTTTAATTCCTCTTCAATTTGTTCTGGTATTTCTGAAGTTGGAATCTCCTGCAAATCTCCTGGAATCGTTTCAACAATTTCATTTATTTCTTTAATTAGTATAGGGCTCTTTTTCTGAAAATCCTCCATAAACTTTTGAATCCATTTAAAATACTCTAAAGTAGATGGAATTTCAATTTCATATGATACACTAGAATATTTATCTGTATTCGTATAATCATCTAATCGAAAGATTTCAAAACCAAGATTCCCACCTAAACCCATTAAAGTATGATCAAAAACTATACAAAAGCCTTGAGGGAATTTTTCATTTTGAAAAAATTGTATATTCCCTAAATCGCTTTCTGAAAGGTATAATCCCCACGAAGGATGAGAATGGTAATAACCAATTAATTCTGAAGAATACTTTTTCTTAATCTGGGTGAATAATTCATACATCTCTTTATCAAATCCTATTTCTACTTTTTCCCCGTGAGTTAGAGGTATAGTATTTTCAATTATAACCCTATCATCAGTATCATTATATTTTCCTAAACAAATTCCCAATACTTCAACACTGTTTTCTAATACGTTACTACCAAAACGTAAGACATGAGTTACCATATTTCTGAAAGCTTCTTTTTTAATGAAAATTTTTCCTGTTTTCTTTTCAGTCATTTTAGTTATTCTCCTCCTTTTTCATACTTTTCTATTTTCTTCAATAATTCTTCATTTTGTTTTTTTAACTCTGTTACACTTTTTTGAAGAGTTTTCTTTTCAACTTCAAATGTATCAAGTTTATTTTTTATTGGATTCTTTGAACTTTCTAATAATATTATGGCTGCTTTTAAATCTGAAAGAAAACTCTTTGAATCTTTACCAAGATTAATAAAATTTCCAATGATTTTATTAAGATTTTTAGTAAATAATTCAGATAATTCTTCAATTTCTTTTTTTAAAACATTCAAAGATAAATTTTCTATTGAACCAATGCTTTTTGTTAAAGTTTCAACAATTTTAATATTTTCATCCAAGCTTTCAGAAGCTTTTAAACCTTTAGTATTAATTTCTGCTAATTTATCTAAGTGTTCATTAATAGAATTCAATATATTGAACATAATATCCTTTAATTTTTGTTCAAATAATATATTAAATTGTTCTTCAAGTTCTATTTTAATTTGGTTAAATGAGTTTTTAAAATACTCCTGATTTGAGTCAAATTCTTCGAATTTATCATCAATATACATATCTAATTCATTTAATTTTTCTCTTAATGAAAATTTAAAATCCTTTTGTAAACCTGAAATTCCCTCACTGAGAGCATCTTTTATTTTAATTATATCTTTTCTCATTTGCAAATTATTCTCTACAGTATTTCTAGTCATACTATCACTCCAAGAATTAAGAATTAAGAGTAAAGGCTTGAGAGATAACTCAAAAAATTCTGTTAAACCATTTTTAAGAGTCTCAATGATTAAAGTAGAGTTTAATTCTGGTTTCTTTGCAAGAATTTGACTTTCACTTGGAAATGCAATATCTCCAAATAAGTCGGGCATTTCATTAATTTCTAGTATAGGTGGTTCTTTAGAGTGAACTGAATTTATTAATTCTATTAATTTTAGATAATACTCAATACTATCAGGGGGTTCTACAGTTGCTTCTACTTCATGATAACCTGACATTTGACCCTTATTAGGATTATCTAATCTAAAAGTACGAAATCCTAAGTCTCCTGGTTTTTCTAAATAGGTGTGATCAAAAACAATGCCGATTGCACTGGGGTTGGGGGTTTGCCAACCAAGCTGATTTCTTATATCTGTGCTGGAGAAAAATATTTCAAGGCCAGGGTGACTATGAAACCATCCACAGCTAAACCAACCTTTTTCTGCATAAGTAGCATCAACCATAGAAAAAGTAATATAATCTTCTGGAGCAAAGGCAACTTCAATTGCTCCACCATGGGAAATAGGAACAGCATCTTCGATTATAACATCTCTTATTCCCTTCTTATCAGGTTCACCTTCTAATCTGCCAATGACTATCCCCATTACTTCTCTAAATTGCCTACGGTCTCTTGCTTTATTACCAAACCGAAGGACATGGAGGAGCATTTTATAATAAGCATCTGGTTTAATTATTACACTTTTATCAGAGGTCAAATTCAATCACAAATTTATTAGATTTAGATATAATTACTTAATGATATATATATAGTTTATTTATTCGCTAAAATATTTAGATTAACCACTTTTTGGTAAATAATATATTAACAAGTCAGAATAAAAATTTAGATACAAATAAAAATTAGTGGGGTAAAGGCTTTCCACAATAGGGGCAAAACCGGAATGTTAAATCTTTACCACAAAAAGGGCAAAATTCACCCTCTGAATCCATTTGTGCTTGTTCTCCGACTCCTTCTTTTGGAATAGAGGGTAACTGTCTTGTTGTTTTAAGAGTTGAGGCTGAATCTTGTGCTTCTGCCTTTCTTGCCATTACTGTCGCCTTAAAAGCCTGTCGTCGTTCCTCTTCAATTTCTCCTTGAGTTTGTTGTCCTTCCGTTTTTACCCATCCTTGAACTTGAGGTCTTTTTAATTCACCTTCAGGAACGCTCGTTAGTTCAACTTCTTTAGTTTCTGAAATGGGTGCTTTAATCTTCTTTTCTTCTTTGTTCTTAATTGCTTGTTTAACTAGGGCTTGAGTTGTTTTCATAATTTGGTGTGGATTGATATTAGGAATTGCTACTGTTCTAAGAACCCATCCTACGATAATATTTTGGTTAGGAAAATCACCTTGGACATCCTCATCCTTAAAAACATAAGAATCAATTACATTTTTTCCTTTTAACATACGGACTGCCCACTTCTCATTAATTTGTCCCAATTGAAGCCTATAGCTTGTTCCAGGTACGCCAAGCTGAGATGAGAGGGGCATAAAGCCAATTTCGGCCAATTTAAATCACTTTTTTAATATTTGTTATATGATTTGAGTAATATTATAAAGATAAATTATGAATTTAAATTATTTCTTATTTATGGTAAAAATTAGTTTTAATATTAAAAAATCTTTTCAGATAGAACGATCTGAAACATCAATAAAATGTTGAATTCTGTAGTTTATGTTTTGTGATTAAAAACACATAAATAGAAAAATTAGTATTTTACAAATTAATAGAGTAAAATTATTGCCATATTTTAATATATTTCCAACGGTGTAAAAATTGATTGTTATTCCCAAAAAAATATATTTAACAGTAGTAGCAGCAGCTGTCAGATTTGCTAATACCCGTATTCCCAAAGATGATTGGTTAGAAGTTAGTGGTATTTTTACTGGAAGAAATGAAGGTAATGATGTAATAATCACAGAAGCTTACCCTATCATGCATCAAGAATTAGATAAAGACGCTGTAATTGATCAATATAAATGGTCTGATGAAGATTATGAAGCCTTATATATTATAGATGATTTAGCTTTTTCGAAGGATCCTCCTGAGTTTGTAGTTGGATGGTGGCATTCACATCCAGGATTTAAGGTGATGATGAGTCACATTGACATTCGTACAACACTCTCTTACCAGCAAAACAATCCTTTAGCAATTTCACTAGTTTTTAACCCAACAAGGTTAATACGTCAAATTGAAACAGCAGATAAAAAAGGAGATCCAGATAAACAACTAAAAAATGATCCCGGTTTTAAAATATTCAGATTAGATGATATTAATCGAGGACTTGAAGCATCTTATCATACGGCAGATTATAAAATTGAAGGATACGATAGTATGGAGCAATTAATTACTTTAACTCAGAAATTTATTATCGATATTACGAATTTCTTCCCAAAAAGTAATGTTCCAGAAACTTACGAAAAATTTGTTGATGGTAAAATCAATGAATTTAATTCAATATTTATGGGAACAGAAGAATATTTAACCACATTAACTCATCGCGGTGAAAAGAAAAGGATTCCAGAAGTTCTAAAATCTCAAATCCAAGAAATCCGCAAATTTGTGGCAGAAACATATGTTAAGATTGAAAGTATTAAAGAATTTATGGATTATTTAGAATATAAAGAAAGAGAAACAATTATTTCCAAAGTTGAGAGTATTCTACACAAATGGGACGAAATTGTTGCTGGTTTAGATAAAAAATTAAAAGCATTATCTAAGAAATTTTAGTTTTTATAATAATTTTCATCTTATTTTTAATTTTGATAAATTTTTATTTGATTGCGCTTTTTGTTGCTTAAGTAAGCGATTATTTAAAAGAAAGATAACATATAATTTTTAGAATAGGATTAGAAAGATGAAAAAAATAAACTTTCCTTTTACAGCGATACTAGCGCAAGACAAAATGAAAATGGGGTTAATACTTAACTTGATAGATTCTCAAATTGGAGGAGTATTATTGACTGGTCATCAAGGCACTGGAAAAAGTACTTCTGTGAGATCTCTCGTAGAATTAATGCCACAAATCGAAGTAACTAAAGGTTGTGAGTTTTCATGCAACCCTAATTCAGATATCGATGATTTATGTCAAAATTGTATTGATAGGAAGGTAAAGAAAAATATCGAAACTGAATTCAGGGATATGTGGCTTGTGAATCTTCCTCTAGGAGTTACAGAGGATATGGTGTGTGGAAGCTTATCTATCGACAAAGTATTAACTGAAGGGATAAGAGCATTACACCCAGGGCTACTTGCTAAAGCAAACCGAGGTATTCTATATGTAGATGAAATTAATTTACTCCAAGATCATATCGTTGATGTTCTTTTAGATTCTGCTGCTTCAGGTGTAAATATAATAGAAAGAGAAGGTATATCTGTATCGCATCCTTCAAGATTTGTGTTAGTTGGTTCTATGAACCCTGAAGAGGGTGATTTGAGGCCCCAAATTGCAGATCGTCTCGGATTAGAAGTAACCATAAAAGCACCTCAAGATCCAGTATTAAGAGCTGAGATAACAAAAAGAGTAATAGAATTTGATGATCATCCAAAAGAATTCATCAAAAATTTTGAAGAGGAACAAGAGAAATTAAGAAAAAAAATCTTAAATGCTCGTAAAATCTTAAAAGAAGTTCAAATTCCGAGTTCTGTTTATGAATTTGTATCTAAAATTGTAAGTGAGTTAGAGATCTTTTCACAAAGAGCAGATATTACTTTTATACGGTGTGCAAGAGCCCACGCTGCTTTAAATGATAGAAAAGTTATAGTAGAGGATGATCTAAATATTGCAATGGATTTAGTATTTGAGCACAGAATTCAATCTCTTCATTATGAAATGACACCAGAAGAGATTAAATCTAAGATTGCTGAAGTCTATGGAAAAATAAAAGAAGCTTATGAGAATACTAAAGTTCTTCAACCGAATAGAGAAACCGAGGGACCTTTAAAACATGATGATGACTCTCAAAAGGAGTTTAAACGTCAATCGGTCGACCCTGATAAAGTTGACATTCCTGAGTCTCAAGAACAGAAATTACCTCCCCCAAAATATCCTGATAATAAAAAAAGAAACCCTAAACCTGCCGGTGGTTGGAAGGTAAAGAATATTCCTTTTGACGATGATCTCAAATTCTTTGAGGCTAAAAACGAATCGATAGATTTTATTTATAAATTAGAGAAAAAAATGAGTTCGATCCTAGACAATATTAGAAAAGAGCGAAAAATATCTGATTATGGTGGAAGAGGAATAGGAAGAAGAATAAAAATATCCTCTTCTCAAAAGGGAAGATATATATCATATAGGACTCCAATACGCGAAGAACCAAAAAGCATTGCTTTAGACGCCACAATTAGAAATTATCTAAAAAATTCTGTATATAATCAAACTGAAATTGATTTTCCTATACATTTTAATAAATATGATTTAATGGATAAAATCTATGAATATCGTGCACCTCTGGCTCTCTTTTTTGTACTAGATAGTTCAGCGTCAATGCATTACGTTATACGCCAAATGACAGATGTAATATTATCCTTGCATAGGGAAGGATATAGAAAAAGAGATAAAATTGCTTTAATAGTTTTTCGGGGTAAGGAAGCGGTAGTTCTGCAAAAGCCAACTGTTAATTTTAAAATGGCTGTGATTAAATTAAAAAAATTAGAAGGAAAAAGTTATACACCTATGGCAGCTGCGCTAAAAAAGGTTTCTGAGCTAATAAAAACTGAAAAATTGAAGGATAGAAATATTATTCCTATTGTTTTTGTGTGCAGTGACTGTGGAGCAAATATCTCTGTTAAGTATCCTGATTTAATAGCTCAAGTAGAAACAGATTATACATTGATTACAAAAGAATTAAAGGAATTAACAAAAAAATTATCAAAACAAAATATCCATTTAGTTGTGCTTGAGCCAAAAAAATCTTATGCTACTCACGCACTAGGCGTGCACACATACTCTGCAGAGCAAATCAAAATGAATTTTAAAAAATTTGGCAATGCCCAAATTTATAAATTCGATAAATACAATCCTACTTCTTTAGTTCTAGAATTAAAGAAAATTCTTTAAATATACAAAATTGCTTTAAATTTTTATTCTCTTATATATTATATAATGGTTGATAAATCAAATTCTGTACTTGTTGTTGGATTTAATACTCGACCATTAGCTTACTCTTTAAAAAAAGCGGGGTATGATGTGTTTGCAGTAGATTTCTTCGGTGATTTAGATCTTTTTCCTTTTGTAAAAGATTATATTATAGTTTTGAAAGAATTAAATGCTAATTATGATTCTCTGAAAGATAAATATAGTGAATTTTTAGCTCAGTTTGCCATTAAATTATATCATAAACACCCAGATGTAAAGTTCTTATTGATTGGAAGTGGTTTAGATGATGCTTATGAAAGAAGAAAGCTTATCAGAGATAAAATTAAAAATTTTGATCTGATAAGTGTTAATAACGATTTAGAGGTTATAAAAAAATCAAGGGATATTGAATCGATTTATGAAAAGCTTAAATCTAATGGAATTATCATTCCACTTTATTATTCATTTGAGAAATTTGTTTTAAAAGGATCTGACTTAAAATTTCCTATCATATTAAAAAAAAAGAGAAGTGCTGGTGGTATAAATGTTTTTAAAATTGAAGAAGAAGCGAGTTTAATATCTCAAGTTCAGATTTTAGAAAATAAACATTTTATCCCATCAGAATGGTTAATTCAAGAATATATAAAAGGGACTCCTGTTAGTTGTACTGTGATCTCAAATGGTAAGGAAGGTGAAGTTATTTCTATAAATCGACAGGTCATCGGTGAAAAGTTCCTTTTTTCTCCAAAAGAATTTATGTATTGTGGTAATATTACACCTGCGGGATTGCTCAAAGAGGAAGAAAGGATAATCTCTGAAATATCTCTATTGTTAACTAAAGAATTAGGTTTAAAAGGAATTAATGGTTTTGACTTTGTATTAAAAGACCATTATCCATATTTGATGGAATGTAATCCAAGAATTCCAGGGTCAATTAGAGTTTCTGAGTCTGTTTTAAATTTGAATCTTTTAGATATCCATGTTAAAAGTTTCATTCCAGAAGAATGGGAAAACGTTAAAAGTTTAATTAAATCTGCGAAACCTAAAAAATTTGCAACAAAATTAATCTTATTTTCTCCAAAAGATATTGATAGAAAGCTTTTACCAAGAATCAATAAGCTTAAATTTGTTCATGATAAATCTGAACCAATAAGAAATATTCTAAAAGGTGAACCATTATGTACCATTTTATACGAGGCAAAGACCTTTTCTAATTCTTTTAATGGAGCAAAAAAGAACGTAAAAAAAATAAATAAAATTATTGGATAATTAATTACCACACCTTTTAAAGAAGGGGTACCATGGAAGTGGAAGATGATAGAAAAACAAAAAGATTTTCTTCCTAATTTTATCTTATTTTTTTATGAAAATTCCTTGAAAATCAGACTCTGAATTTACCTTTCAAAGAAAAATAAAAAATAAATCTTTGCTCAAGAACATACTCCACCCTTCTCATCTCAAACTCTTTCTTCAAATACTTCACTATCCCTCACACTCTAAGCAAGTGTAAAAGAGTTATTTCCCGATTTATTACCGAATATTGAAGAAGTCAGTGTAAAAATTGTCAAAAATCAATATTATTTTTTTCTTGATGATAGTTGCCCCACAATAGGAAAAAAAACAAAACAAAACCCAAATATCATAACCAGGATCAGTAAATCCCTAGTTAGATCGAATTGGATGAAGCCAAAGAAATAAAGTATCTGGAAGTAGTTATAAAGAAAAATTAAAACCGCAACAAAAACAATCCAAATTAGAAGCGCAAATATCTTCGCTTTACCTTCTAAGTCATCTGGATTTTTCCTCATATAAACTACCGGAGCTGCAATTACAACGATTATTAACAAAGTAGCCCATAGGAACGGTAGAAGCCAAATACCAACACCAAAAATAAGGGTTGCCAACAGAATCTTTACCCAAAAAGGAGCTTTATCTATAAATTTCTCTCCCTTTACTTTATTTTCCTCTCCCATTTCATCTCACTTGATCCTTTTAAATTTAAAAATAGGATATGAATAATTCATATATAATTTTTATATATTTATTTAACTTTTTAAATGCAAGTAGATAATCATTTTCGCTGTAACTTTTTTCACTAAATTTTCATTGAAATCAGACTCTGAATTTACCATTCCATCCAATTTTCACAGAAAATTCGGACAAAATTTAAAAAGGCTCGAACCTTGTGTCTCTTAACACGGAGAAAAATTCATAGACTATGAATATACTCCTTCATACCTAATCTCAAATTGTTTAAACCTTACCTAATTGCGAAGAAGATTATCATACTTATGACAATTACAATTATGATGCACATTATCCCAGAAATTATTTGACCCCTTGTTCGTAGAACCTTTCCACAATTTGGGCATTTTCTCGGATATGAAGACGTATACCCAAGAAAAAGAATAGCACTAAGAAAATTCGCAAACATCTTTCCCAGTGTTCTTGACTCCTTAATAGGTTGTACTTCTGCTTGACAATTATTACAATATCTTTTTTCCCCTACTTCCTTATACTCCCCTTTCTCTTGTATTTCTCGTAGTTCTTTTTTTTCTCCATGTTCAAGAAGACATTTTTTATGGTAATATTGGTCTTTAACTCTTAGTTTTGCATTTTCCATCCCACAAATTTCACATTTCATCTATTTTTTCCTTCCAAATAGTGATACTTTATCTTAAATTCATAATTTTAAATATACTTTAGATATATATCTTCCTTATATAAAGTTAACTTAAAGAAATCCTTCAACATCAACTTCGAAACAAAATAAGGAATAATTTGAAGTTTTCTTATTTTTTTTCTCCTAATTAGGGGTCATAACCGTGTATTTTCACAGGAATTTTCATTGAAATCAGACTCTGAATTTACCATTCCATTAGATATCTATAAATTTATACTACTGTATAATAGCTTTTATTTTGGCGATGTATGTTCCTAATTTTCTTCCATCTGATTCAGGAACGGCAAGGGCCAAAACCCTATTCTCGTCTAAGTCATGTAGTATTACTGACCCATTTTCTCCACCGATAATCGAGTACTCCATATAACTTTCTAGTAAGACACCTGATAAATTATATAGAGCCGCAACCATTGCTGAAAGAATTGGTTCAGGCATAGTAGATTGAATCTTAATTGGCAATCCATCTTTTGTAATAATTGCTAAAACAAGAGTATTTGGTATTGCTCTCTTAAGACCTTTAAAAATTTCTTCCTTAAGAATATCTGATGTTTCAATTATAGCTGATATTTGCAGACTTAATTTTTGTAGTTTTTCAATATTAGAATCTAGACCTTCGAGTTCAGCTAATTCTCGATTTAAATACGTAATCATAGTAATATTTCCCGTTAAAATTGAAAGAACAATTTTATCCTTACCAAAAATGAGGTTATAAGAAACTTCTTGATTGAGTGAATCTCTTAACATCTTAGACGAAAGAAATACCAAGCTACTGTTTGCCGCTGTAACCTCACCCATCGTCATTTTAATATCTTTTTTGAAAATACTTGCAATTTTAGTACCCTCTGGAGTTCCAACATTAATCCCTAATATTGCAGAAGAGGATTCAAGCTCTTTTTCAATTCTTTCAGATACATCTGCTTTTAATTCCTCTAGTATTTTTTCTTGTTCATCCATAGTGAATATTGTATAACTGAAAATAAAAAGATATTCTAATAATTTAGTAATAACTTTAAAAAAATGTATATGATAATAAGGTAAGTGTGCTAGAAGGCTGAAATTAAATCAGAATGATATATTTCTAAAAATGATAAAAAAGAATGAGAAATAATAAATTTTTAAATGGTAATCTTTATAGTAAAAATTATAAATAAATAATATGTGATCTTGTTAGATTATGGATTATGATAAAAAACAGTTAGAGTCAAAAGATAACCTCATTAAATTAAAAGATGACCAAATCAAGACGCTCGAGACTGGTCTATCATTAAAGGATGAGCAAATCAAAATTCTTGAAAAAACATTAAAAACTAAGGATGATGGAACTAAAACATTAGAAAAAACTATAGCATTAAAGAATGAAGAAATTGGAAAATTAACATCTTCCGCGGTTGATAAAAATCTCTTAAAAGAGAAGGAGGATAAAATTACTCAGCTTCATAAGGAGATAGAAATATTGAATGAAGAATTATCTAAAGCTGATGAAGATTTAGAAAGCTTAGAATTAAAAAATGAGAAACTTAGAGAAGCACAAACTAGTTCTAATGATGTTAAAATTATGGATTTTACAAATCTACAAATTATAAAATCTCTTATTATTGAAAAAATGAGAGAGATTCTAGAAAAGGCTATGGCCAATGTCACAATTATTGTGCCCTCCATTGTAGATTTGCAAGAGCTTTATTTATACGAACTTAGATCATCTGTTTCTATGAAAATTGCTTGCAAAATTAAACCTGAAATTGAAGAACATAGTGAACTTCTCGATGAATTTGAAAGTTTAGATAATATTTCCCTTAGAAATTATGAACGAGCAGATAGATATGTATTGACTAGAGATGGAGAAGAACTTCTATTAGCAATAATGGGCAATTCTAAAGATAATAATTTAGTAATTCATACAAAAGATCCAAAACATATTCGTACTTTGAATACCATCGCAATGGAAGGCTGGGTACAGAGTAGAAAGGTTTAATTTTCAAAAACAGGACACTTTTCTCTTTCACATTTTTTGTTAATATTTGAAAAAATACAAAAAAGTAAGTTACTATATCTCTATAAACGATCTTTTTCTTTTATTAAAATGAGCTAATTGATTATAACCAATTTTTCTTACTAGTTTTATCATTTTATTAAATTTATATGCCAATTCATTAGGTTGATGACAATCTGATCCCAAGAGAATTGGGATATCTAATTCATATATTTTTTCAATAATGTCAGAACGGGGATATTGTTCTTTTATTTCCTTTCTTAATCCTCCCGTATTTATTTCTATCGTTAAATTTGCTTTCTTTGCGAGCTCTAGCGTCTTAATTACTTCATTCATAACTAAATCCTTATCATTAGCTCTTTTATTATATTTTTTTGGCAAATCAAAATGACATACAACATCAAAATCAAATTCTTCTGAACTGATCATGTTTTGTAGTTTATGATAATATTCTAAATAGATATTATCGATACTTTCGTAATCCTTATACATGCCTAAGAATCTCCTATCATCAAAAGCAAACAATTTTGATTTTCCATGTAACATATGAACGGCTCCTAAAATATAGTCTAAATTATCAACCCTATTTTGAAAATGTTTCTTTAATATTTCTTCTTGACTTCTAAAATAATCAATCTCAAATGCTATTCTTATCTGAATATCATTATTGTATTTTATCTTTAGTTTTTCTATAGTCGAAAAATATAATTCAACCTCAGTTAACTTCATAGCATATTCTTGATAAGGGACTTCTTCTATTAAGACAGTACCATTCTTAAGATACTCATATGGGAAATGATCACTAATTCCAATAAGATCCAAATTCATTTCAATAGCTTTTTTAACATAATCTTCAATAGTACCAACTGCGTGGCGACATAATTCATTGTGAGTATGCCAATCCTCGAAAACCATCTTATATTCTATAAATAGTGGAAGTTTGATAAAATTAATGATATTACAATAAAAGCTGATTGGGTTTTGAAGTTTAATACTAAAGAATTTGATGGTGAAAATTTATACAAAGAAATATTTAATTTTTATAATTTCAAGAAATTTTTTTGAGGTACTTTAATTTGCCTAAATATCATATGAGAAGGATTGAAAAGGAAATAAAAGATAAGGAAGAACTGGTTGAATTGTTAAAAGGAGGGAAATATGCAGTTATTTCAATGAGCAGAGAGAATGAACCTTATATTATTTCGTTAAGTTATGGATATGACGAGGCTAAAAATGCATTATATTTTCACTGTGCAAAAGAAGGACAGAAAATAGATTTTATAAAAGCTAATCCCTATGTGTGTGGAACTGTTATAGAAGATAATGGATATGAAGATGTGTGCGGTCAAACATTTCGGTCAGTTGTATTTAGGGGAAAAATGGAAATTGTAGAAGACCTAGAACAAAAGAAATATGGATTTGAAATTTTACTGAATCAATTGGAAGAGGATCCTAATATCATTAAAAAGAAATATCTCGAAAAAGATGAAACCTATGAAAACTCAGGAATGTTAAGGTTAGATGTAACTGATATTACCGGTAAAGAACAAAAAGCAGAATCTTAAGTAAATCTAATGACACTCCAATGATAATTCAATCTATATATTGTTTAATATATCGCTGAACTTCGCTTGCTGGTTGAAAAATCCCAAAATGGCCCTCACATAAAATATCTGCTTTTAAATCTAGGAGTTTTTGTAATGAATTTTGGTAATCCTCATAATCACTTACTCCCGGAATAATTGGGCCATGCAAATCTTGTCCAAATAGTATTTTTTTGTGGTCTTCAGTTTCGATTAGAATTGAAATAGACCCTGGAGTATGACCAGGTGTATGGATGCATTGAAAATCATAAATTCCAAAATTTAAGATTTCGAGATCACCTTTCAATCTTTTTGTAAGTCTAACTGGTTTATATTCCACTCCATACCACTTAGCTGCGGTTTCTTTGCCATGCCCTTCTTCTTCTATCGCCTCTGCGTCCAATTCATGAGCATAAAAGTTTACTTTTTTATTAAATTGTTTAAGGTCATAACAAGCGGCAATATGATCTATATGGAAATGCGTAATAATGCAATGTTTAATATCCATTGGATCCAAATTGACTCTATCAATCTTTTTTATCATCTTGAGGCTCATTCCACAATCTATTAAAACAAGACCTTCTTCACTATGAGTCTGTACTAAATAAACTGAACAACCAGAATCTCCTATATGATAAAAATCCTTAACAATTTCTCTCAAATTATATTCTCCTTACTAATCATCATCAATCATTATGATGATATATCATGTTGTTTTGATATAAAGTTTTTGATAGAGTACAATAGTGATGACAGTAGCCATCATAGCTGAAAATAATACATCTGAAGCATAGTGATCACCAATTATTACTCGAGATAACCCAACAAATATAGCCCATCCTAAAATTAAAACAGTAATTAAGATTCGAATGGGATCTTTCAATTTACGCTCTTTTAATAGTATCAATAAGGGTAAAAACATAAAGGATATACTTGTATGTCCTGATGGAAAGGAATCTCCTCCAGAAAGGGGTCCAGGAGGTAAAAACCATGGGGTATAATCATTAAAAGTAGGAGCCACCAAATCATTAAATCTTATTCTTCCAGTCAAAACCTTAGTGATTTGCACAAATAATAAAGAATTTAAGACTACTAAAATAATGACAACTGCTGAAATCTTTCTATAATTTTTCCAATCTTTATTAAATGTTATCACGAGAAATATGAGCACACAAATGAAAATGCTTACTCCATCTGCAATTAATGCTAGAATACTAAAAATTAATCCCAAAACAAGTATAATAATTCCAATAGCTATTATAACATACGCTGGAATTTTTTGCTTTCTTAAATTATCATTATAACTTCCAATTAAAGCAGATAAAGCAATAGCAATTAACCCATACCCCGGAGCTTCACCATATTCTCTTCCAAAAATACCCCACACTGAATTCTCATTAACAACAGATTTTGATATCTCTAAATCAGTAAAACCAAAAACTAGAGCAAGAATAACCCACAAAATTATCATACATAACAATAATTTCATAATAAAAGATTTTTTCAAATTTTCAAACATTCTTATACCTCTTTTTAATATCCTAAATAAATTGCATAATTTTTCGGTAATTATTCCTACATATTTATTTTTATATTTAAAATGTTCCATTATTAGGTTAAGAAGGATATCTGGATGATGTATATATATTGAAAAATATAGTTTTTATAGAAATCTAAATTACTTATATTACTTAATTTTTAATCTAGTATTTGATTAGAATGGAAACAAATGAAATAGAAAAAGAAAATGAGGAAAAGCAATCATTTAAAACAAAATTGAAGAAGTACGTTAAAAATCTCTTCGATTTCTCCCAGCTTGATACAAAAACAATTCTCTATATTATAATCTTTATAATATTAGTTGTAATTTCTGTATTCCTACTTATTTACAATTATTTTGTCGATCAGACGTTTATCTATGTGATAATTGCGGATTGGTTTGTAAATCCGATTTTTGCTTTAGGATTCATTGGTATATTTCTTTTTATCGGAATAATGGCAATTCAAGGCTTATTAGTGCCAATTCCTTCAGAAATAATTTTATTAGCAACGGGAATGATATGGGGATGGTTTTTAGGGGGATTAATGGGAGTGATTGGTTCAATGGCAGCTGGTTTATTGTGTTTTTATGTGAGTAAAAAAGGAGGGAGACCATTAGCAAAAAAATTTATTGGAGAAAAGGCAATTGATATGGCTGATGATTTGATTCACAAATATGGGATTAAAGCAATTATTGTTTCAAGAGTAATTCCTTTTATCTCATTTGATGTTATTTCATACGCTTCTGGATTAGTTGATATAGAATTAAAAAAATACACAATTGGTACATTAATAGGAAGTGTTTTTCGCGCCTTCTTCTTTTCTGTTTGTGGTGCTCTCTTAGGTTTTACTCCTCCTATTGATACATCCGATGTAGCTTTAATTGAAGCTCAAGCAGGCGTGTTCAATTGGATTTTATTAATTGTACTAGGTGTTTTGGTCTTAATGTTTTTAACTTATTATCTTTTCGCTAGATCTTATGAAAAGAAGAAATCTGAGAAGAATCCTGAATAAGCAATTATAAACTTTTTTTTATTTCTAGTATCATGGTGATATTATTCTTTTTTTTTATAGATGCTAATATAATGTAGTTTATGAATGAAAAAGAAAAAGACTTAAAGGAAATTAGCTCCAAGGAAACTTATCAACTTAATTTACCCGCATTTTATAAAGCACTCAATAATGCAATAGATACCAATAATATGCAGTCTGTTTACGAGCTTTCGAAAATTTTCACTAGATATTACTTTAAAAAGTTGGATAGTTAAGGAATTTTTCAATTCATCCTAAATTAGTTATATTTTAATATTCTATTAGGAGTGGTGGGAGGAGGAATTAAACCCCTATTAATCACTCTCTTAACTTTATTATTTCAAATAATTCTTTTTGTGTACAAAAGTGTTTTGTTCGTCCTATTGTTATAAAAATCTTTCGGTTCGAGTAATTTTAAATATACAAAATTTGATTAATTAATTAGGAGGATTAATAATTTGAGGTATTAAAATTTTAGGAGGATAATGATGACAGTTAGTGGAGAATATGAAAAAGTTCTAGAAGATACTTTAAAAGAAGATTTAGAATGGTTGGAACGAGAATTTGAACTTCTTTTTCGATATAAAAAAATAAAAACAAAAGAAGACTTAACAATCGGTAACAGAATTTTAGACAACGTAATTGACAGCATTAAATCAAATAATAATGAAGAAGTCCTTAATTTATTAGCAATAACTTTAAACAAGATTGAACAAAGTTACCCTGAATTTTTTTGATTAAATTCGAAACATCGATAATTTCTCTTTCTCAATATTTTATATTATCAATCAATTCAACTTTTTCTTAAATAAATCAATTTTGAATGTTTTTATACATATAAAATATGAGAAATATCCCCTTTCTAAAAAGATAAATTATAATAAGAAAAAAACCCATTAATAAAAAAGAAAAATAAAATTAAGGAACATAAATTTTACCTTAATTATAAGAAAAGAAATTCATTAGATAATCACTTTATAAATTAGATTAACTACAATTATGGAAAGAATAATTTTAACTCACTGGAACACCTCAACTGGGCCAGAACCAATTATACAATATCCCCCAGAAAAGAACTTTCCTTCAAAAGAACTTCTACTAAAGATATGGGCGAAACACGAGACAAATAAAGAGAAATCCATGATTGAATTCATCCCTGAGGATGAAGATAACAGTTATGTCTCAATAATCCATAGAATGGAAGGGGAAGATTACTTCCTTATCTTAGTTTATAAACAAAAAGAAACCCTTGAAGACATAATCAAAGAATCTCCTGAAATTTTAGCTCTTATAAGTAAAAATTTAATAGAATTAATTAATACAAATAAAATTACTCGTACAATCTCCGAAGCATTTAATACAATAAGAAATTATTCTAAATTAGATGATGAAGAAAACTTGATAAACTTTTTCCAAGATAGAATCAAGTATACAATTCTAGAAATTCTAAGAAAAGGGGTTATATCTAAATTTGGGCTCATCAACATTTTAAGGCATGAATATGGTTTTTCGACAGTAAATATTGATCTAATCCTAATTTCTTTTCTTCATGAAAATCTAATTATAAAAAAAAATGTACCCGGAAGTAAAGAATGTTATTTTTTAGTAAAAGATCTATCTTGCACTCGAATTCCTCCAAAAAGTTTACCTTCTGAACAATTGGAAGAAAAAGGTTTAAAAAAATTTAAAGAATCCTTGAAAAAATATTATTTTGATTATTACAATCTGTCAGATTTCGAAAATAAAACAATAATTCAAACAGTATTATTTAATAAAGATGTATTTTCTCTCTTAAGAACACTAAGAGAAAAACGATTGACAGTAAATGATTGCTTAAATATTTTAAACAATAAAGAAGAACTCTTTAATGAGCTTTTAGACAAGAAATTTATTTATGAAACGAAAGGATTTGTGTATCTTTTTTCCGACGTCCGATTTATTAAATTCAGTCCATATTACCTTATCGAAGAATTAGTTGATAGATATCAAAACCAAGAGATATCTCTAAATGAATATATGGCACATTTAAAGCTTTTAACCAAGCAGATGGAAGATCCTTTCTCTCTAGATTATGAAATTGTGTAATTAATATTTATTATAATTGGTTCTAATCTTCGATTTGAATTTAAGAACATAAATATATATATATAGAGAGAATCTAAATTTATACAATTTACTTAAAATATATATTAATCATTAGTGATGATTTATGGCACTTGAATTAGTAGATTACTTACAAGGAAGTTTTAGTCTCATTTTTGTTATAATTTCTTTAATTATTGGAATAACAATATTAACAAAATATTTTGAACTTAAAAGCCGATTATTAATATTAGTGGGAACCTCTTGGATAGGTGTGGCAATTCCATGGATCCCTGACTCAATCTCTTTCTTAATGATTCTCATTGCACAGACTCCATTAGACACTGGCTTATATTTTATTATCGGAAATTGTTTTCTTCCCATTGCTTTATTAACTTGGTTAATTGCATATACAGACATGATCAGAAAGAAAGCACAGAAGAAAGTAATCGCCATTACTATCATTCTCTCAATCATATTTGAAATTATATTCTTTTCCATGTTTTTTATAGATTTAGATTTGATTGGAACAATTGATCCCATAAGCAGGCCATTTACTGCTGATTTTGGCATTTTCATAACAATTTATTTAATGACTGTAATTTTAGTTTTGTTGGTTACAGGTGTAATTTTTGCTCAAAAATCAGTAAAATCAGAAGACCGTGAAATTAGGTTGAAAGGTAAATTACTTCGCGGGGCCTTTATCACTTTTACAGTGGCGGCAGTCCTTGATTCTTTACTTGGAGCTATTTTTGAGGATCCCACCGATCCACTCTTATCTATTCTGGTTGTTGTAGTAAGAATATTGTTAATATTCAGTGCATTGGAATTCTATGGCGGTTTCCTTCTCCCACGATGGATGAAAGAGATTTTCATAAAAAATAAATAATAATACTTCATTTTTTTATCTTTATTTTAAGTTAAAATTGAAGTAACATAAAATTAGAGAGTTAAGATCGAAGTATCTGTAAATCTTTTATCATCTGGAGCTCTTCCATCTCCATATATATGATATAATCCAGTTCTTCGTGCTATCTCATGAAAGCTCCGATAAATATCTTTTTCTTGATCATATAATGCACAAGTATTATAAATTAAGGGACTCCAAATGTAAAGTTCATGATCAGGTTCATACCAAAGTTTTTCTCTTTTTAATATATGTATAAAATCATCCTTATCAATAATTTCTTTAAGATCTTGTTTATTGAGCATGACTATAAATGGAATTTCTTTAATGAGTTTATCCTTCGTGATATTTTTTAATTCTAATAGAAATTCAATATTATCTTCAAAATACTTTGTTTGAGAATCTACGACGAATATTACAGCGTCTGTCTCGGCATCAAGCTTATCAAAAACTTTAATTCGGAGCAGAGAAAAAGATTTTTGACCTGCGACGGTATATACTCTATAATATATCTTTCTCTTTTTTGTTGATTGAAAAATACCTCTATCAAAATAGAGCGTAGCTCCGCTCGTTCTATCAATTTTTTGTAGATCACTCACAGGTATAATTTCTCTTTTACCATCCTTTGTTAATTTGTAGAGGGTTTCTAGTATTGTTGTTTTCCCACATCCAGCCATGCCATAGTATACGATCTTTAGATATATATTACCATCTTTGTACTGAACCATTTAAAAAACTCCATACTTTTTACAGACTTTGCCTTTAATTCTTTCACTTGGATAAATTCGATTAAGAATATATATAATACAAATTTTCAAAATTAAAGATTTTGCATTTTAAAATTATAATGATAAATACAATATTTTTTTTACAATGAACAATGATTTTCAAATAGAATAAGAAGTAAACTAATAAATAGCGAAAAATAAACGAGACCATGGATGGATATACTGACTCGGACTGGAATTGGGATTTTTATGAAGAACTTGTGGATGATGTAGATGAAAATAGAAATATAATTCAATGTATTTTTTGTGGTAAGTGTGTTGGTGATTGCCCCGCAACTAAAGTATCTAACTTTAATATAAGGAAAATAATTAGAAAAGTTCTTCGAGGAGATAGGAGCGTTTTAAAAGATTCAGACATATGGTACTGTTACCTATGTGAGCGTTGTAGAAGAGTTTGTCCAAAAGACAATATAAATATCCCTTTACTTATCATTAATTTGAGAAATGAGAGCTTTAAAAAAGGATATGGTCCTCGTTATAATGATTTACGCAAATATGTAGAGATGTCTGAAAGATTTTTAACCAACGGTACTGTGTTGGAAGATCCTTTAGATGGAGGTTTACTACCGGAACGTATGGAAGAATTAAATGAAATATGTAATTTTGCTCGAATAAAATATGTATTTAAAGCAAGTAAACATAAAGAAAAGAAGAAAAAAAAATCATGATTTAACTTCAGACCAATGGAAGCAGTAAATTTAGCATTAAATTTAGATGAAATAGAAAGAAATTATCCAGGAAATCCTTTAGAATACTTTAAAGATAAAAAATTATGCCTTTTTAAGGCTTGCCTAGAAAAATATTTTCCTGGTGTACGATGGGGTATTCAAGATTTATTAGAAGGCTTAGATCTAGAAGTTTCTACTTGTGCTAATCAATCCTGTTGTAGTGGAACATTTTTCCAACGGAATTTAATTACAAGAGCGCAATTTGCAGCAATAAATGAAAGAAATCTTAACGAAATGAATCGTCAGGCAGATATTGTTTTGTTTAGTTGCAATGGATGTTATAATTCCGTTTTAAGAGGTCGAGATTTTTTAAAATTCTCTGAAGTTAAAAAAAAAACACAAGATCTTTTAAATATTTTTAAAGAAAAAGAGTTTGGTGAGAATTATCCTGGAAAATATGATATTTTGGATAATCCTAAAATAAGAGTTACACATGACTTAGACTTTTTATATTTAATAAGGAATGATGTTCTTAATTCCTTAAAATTTGATTTAAAGGGCCTTAAAGTAGCTGCTCATTATGGATGTCATTATTTAAATTTGGAAAGAGATAAAAAAACAGTTGAAAGTTACTTAAGGGATAAAACCAAATTAGATGAATTTATATCTTTATTCGGTGGTATTCCTGTAGATTATCAAGAAAAAGAAGAATGCTGTGGATGGGGAGCATCCCAAATAGTAATACATCCAAATGATGCTCTGAAGGGTACATACAAAAAATTAAAGAGTGCTGAAAATGTCGGAGCTGATTTTTTACTCATGCCTTGTCCAACATGTTTATATACTCTTAGTAAACCAGAGTTTAGGAATGAGATTAGTGTTTTATTTGGAGAAAAATTAGATATTCCTACCATTCATCTGAATGAGTTAATAGCCATACTTAGAGGTTGTGAAGAAGAACGTTGTATTACCCTTAGACGAAAAACCCCTCGCTTGGATGAAATTTTTGAAATCATAACAAAAGAGTAATTTGAAAAAAAGATCTTAAGCTTTTAGGGATTTAATAGCAATAAGAACAGTTTGGAATCATTTAAATTCTTATTTTGTTTTCTACAATTACAAGACTTAGAAGATGAAATAAGCATGGCACAAAAAAACCTTAAGAACACCTTATCTAATCGGAGTTTAATTGCCATATTTTTATTGATTCTTACTACTATTCTCTGGGGCACATCATTTATTATCACTAAAAATATAACAGAAGATGTCCCAATTTTTCTCTATCTTGGTCTTAGATTTTTAATTGCTTTTTTTGGGTTTATTCCTTTTTTTCCACATCTGAAATACCTGAATAAGAAGATACTTTTAATGGGACTTATAACGGGATTATTGTATTTTTTTGGGATTGTTTTTCAAACTTATGGTCTCCAGTCCACAACAGCTGGAAAAACAGGTTTTATAACAGGTCTAAGCACCATATTTGTACCCTTCTTAACATGGATTGGATATAAAAAACGATTGCAAATTAGAATTTGGTTTGCTGTAATATTATCAGTTGCGGGCATGGCCTTTCTATTATTAGAAGGCGAATCAGGGTTATTCATTGGAGATATTTTAGTATTAATCTGTGCATTCTTCTTTGCTCTATACATCGTTTTAAATGATAAATATGTTCGACTCATTGATGTATACTCATATTCCATCATTCAAGTTCTTATTATTTCAGCATCCAGTTTTATCTGCTCTTTAATCCTCGGAGAACCATATGATTTAATATCATATCAATCTTCTTTCTGGATCGTAATGATCTATATGGGTATTGCTGTTATGACACTCACTATTTTATTTCAAAATTGGAGCCAGCAATATCAAGGACCTACTACCACAGCAATAATATTTACTCTTGAACCAGTATTTGCGGCATTATTTGGATTCCTAATAGGTAATGAAATCCTGTCATTATTTGCTTGGATTGGATGTGGTTTGATCTTTTTTGCTATTCTAATAACTGTGTTAAAGGGCAATAATATTGAAGAAAAATATAAAAGTCCAATTTCCCAGAAATTTGATTAATTTTAAAAACAAAGGGTTATATCTCTCTATTGAATTTCCAAATTAAATTAGGTGGCATTATGAGCATAGATGAAAATCCTGAAGTAAGAATGTTTGGTTTTCGAATAAACAAAACAGGTACAATAATTTTGTCTTTTATATCTATTACTTTCTGTATTCAACATATCCCTTCATTGTGTATGCATAGTCAATGGTTATTTAATTTATTTATTCACTATACAATTCCAGAATTATTAGCAATGTTAGATGTAGTAGTCCACTACATCATTGATTTCATCATTACATTGATTATAGTAAGCTTACTTATTACCATATTTGTCATATGTGCAAAAATGCAAAAGTCTTTTAGAAGAGAAGATACCACTGTAAGATGGTTCTTTTTTAGATTAACAAAAGCATCTTTAGCAATTCTTTTCGTATTATCCTTAGTATACATCATAATAGATTCATATTTAGTGTATCTCTACACTAAAAATCTTATTTATGTTAATCCAATTGTTCCCATCGAGATTATAATTTCGTATATTGTTTCACTAATAGTAGCATTAATTTTAATGGTAATTCACCTTTACACTTTAATAATATGCGTAAAAAATAGAGATACATTTATGTAGAATCATTTCAATTGAATATTTTTTTTATCTTTTGACACCCCAAAAAAAAAATTTCGTGCTAAAATCTGTAAAATTTTTACTTTAAAACATATTTAAATAATTAGATAGTTATTAATATCTAAATAAGGGTTGCTTTATCGATTAATAATTATATCATTAGGTACATTAATAAAATCGATTTACTATTAGCATAATCAATTATCCGTGAAATGATACATGTCCGCACATAAATTAAAATCAAAAGATTTGGCTATTTGCGTTAAGTGCGGAAATGTTATGGTAAACAGAAAGATTCGTATGCATAATTCTGAAGAAGTTATATTTCAAAAGGTTTTACAGTGTATTGTTTGCCGATATTGGATTGCTCAAGATTAATTTATTTTACTCCCTGTAATAACCTTAATTTGATTAATAAAAGTAATCTTCCTTTTAAGTTTTAAAAATTTTGCTTCAATTTAGTGTTAAAGAAAAGGAAGGGAAAAGAAATTTGCGTCAAATTTTAAAATCAGGGAGAGAATTAAACTCTAACGAGTTTAATAGAGGGCGAATTTTGGCAACCGCCCGAGTTGGGCTCTCAAATTTTGATTGTATCCAATGTTTACACAAATTATCTTTAAATTTCCCTTCTTAAAAAATAGTAGTTTAAACTATAATTTAAATATCAATATTATATTTTATTATGTTACGATATCAAGAACTTTGATATCGTAATTTGAGTACATAATTTGAAATTTTTGTACAAAATCTTTCTAAAAAATTTTTCTAGCTGGGTAATACTCTTTTAGAAGTAAAAAGATCTTATTTCAATAGTCCTTTAATCTTTATTTTTAGTCCGTCTTCTGCTGCGACAATATTCTTTATATTTGTACTTTCTTGCAGTTTCTCTACCTGTTCAGGGACATAATTTTTTGTCGACCTTGGACTATCCATATATGAACCAAAATGGGTGATAATAAGACCATTAAGAGGAGGGTCAATCTTGTTTAGATAGGGTATAACTTCATCAGTGCATAGATGTCTTTTACATACGATTGAGTTTGGTCGTAAAAGATTAAGGATTAAAATGTTACAACCGGCAAATTCTTCAGAAAAACCATCATAAACCATTGTATCGCTTGTAAAAGCTATAGAGTAATCTTTTAGGCTAAATTTAATTCCAAACCCTTCGTTTTTAGGAGAATGGACAGTCTTAGTCCCGGTAATCTCAATATCTTTGTAATTGAATTGATCTCCTGCTCTAAATTCCACAACTTCTTCAAGTATGTTGAGATGATACTCCGAAATGTATTGTAGAACTTCTTCTGTAGTAATTAATGTGCCTTTCTTATAGTAATTATAATTTTTATCATGTAGAATTTCTCTCGAACTTTCAATAATAGCACTTAGATCACTATAATGGTCGACGTGACCATGGGTTACAATAAAGAGTTCTGTTTTCACCGGGTCTTCTTGATACTGATTAATCCTTACAATAGCTCCAGGTCCAGGATCTATATGTGACTGAATCCCATTAAATTTATATAAAATACCACCTGTAGCTCTATACTGAGTTCTAATATGATGACGGCCACCTCCAGAACCAAGGATAACTAGCTCATCAGTCATGATTACCATTTTTATGATAGAATGAGTTTAATATTTACTTATATTAACTAAATTTTTAACCAGTATCTCAAATACTTTTTCGACATTATAACCTGTTTTAGCTGATGTTTTTATGTAATCTATCATATTAAAAGTATTTTTCAGATGTAGAGCACTATCATCATCTACAGCAATTAAATCTTCTAGATCTATTTTTGTTCCCACA
>Ga0114922_10000161_pt1 | contig 61750 bp, 55 predicted proteins | sample AartaG_FD_100975 | JGI IMG/M metagenome (GOLD analysis project Ga0114922, IMG submission 100975) | Deep subsurface microbial communities from Aarhus Bay to uncover new lineages of life (NeLLi) - Aarhus_00045 metaG | ecosystem: Environmental > Aquatic > Marine > Oceanic > Sediment | place...
CGGCCGGCTGCAAAGCCCGATGCCTGCGTTGTCGGCCAAAAACGTTCTCAACGTGGAGTAAACCACGCCTCCGAGCCTTTTTGGCCTGCCGCCTTGGCCTCGAACTTTTCGCTCGGCCTCATAACGACCCGGTTATTCGGATAAGCTCTTAAAAAAATTTTCTAAAAAATGTAAAATTAGCTTGACAAAATGTAAAGTTAGCTTTACATTGGATATATGGACTGGTTTGGAATGCGAGCGATAAAAGGGGAATATTATGAATAGGGTGCAGAAAATAGCGTGGTCTTTAGTAATTACAATATCGGTGGGCATGATTGCTGGATGTGTCGCATTCGGGGTGCTGTATTTCACGGTTGGGATGCCGAAGGCAGCTGCGGGTTTCGGGTTTGTAGGTATCGCCGGGCTCGGGGGTCTTGCGCCGTTATTGATCAAGAAGGACAAAGGGAGTGTTACTTTTGATGAACGCGACCGACTGATTAAGAGAAGGGCGGCCCTTGCCGGGTTCGGCACGTCATACCTGTTTGTTGGCCTGGCATGTATGCTGCCATTTTTTATTCTTGGCCCGAAGGCCTCAATATCGGTGGGTTGGCTGCCTGAGATATTCGGTGGCGCTGCTCTCATCTTGTTCTTCGTTCACTCTGTTGCAATTCTTGTTCAGTACGGCTGGGGAGGTAAAGGAGAGAAATTATGAATAAAGCACAAAAGAGAACTTGGTTTTGTTTTGGAATATCTCTTTCGACATTACTAATCGCAGCAGTTGTAATTACGTTTATATGGGTGAACGAAATAGACGTTATTGATTTCCAAATTAAAAGTCCGACTGCATTTAGAATATTTAGCCTTCCTTTAACTATCCCTCTGATTCTAATTGTTATTATTTCAGCACTGCTCCCAAGAAAATATTATGATGAGCGAGACAAGTTAATCGACCGTAAGGCAACAATCATTGGTGCGGTGGGGGTTTTCATCTTTTTAACTGCTGCGATTTACTTTTTATTTTTTATCAGCTGGGTAGGTTCGGTAACAACTTTATCGATAGTCTGGCTTGTCTACTTAGCTGCCTTTGTATGGTTCTTTATATCATCTGTAGCTGCACTGGTTCAGTATGGGCGGGGAGGGAAAGGAGAGAAATCATGAATAGGGCACAGAAAATAGCATGGTTTAATCTAATTGTGATTGCGGCAAGTTTGACCATTAGTGGCGCAGCTGTTGGTATTTTGAATATTCTGTATGGGATGCCGACGGCTCTGGGTGGTTTAGGGTTTTTGGGCATTGGCGCTCTTGTAGGGCTGTCCCCATTCCTGTTCCGGAAAAAGCCGGGGCAGTTTGATTTCGATGAGCGTGACCAACTAATTAGACTGAGGGCATTGTTTTTTGCCAGTTTTGTGAGCCTTTGGTGTTTAATTGCGCAGTGTGTACTCCAAGTTTTTAAAGTTGGGCCGAGAGGTTCAGTCCCAGTAGGCACGTTAGTAGGAACGGTTTATGGAGCATTGGTTAGCTTTGTAATAGGAAAATCCTTGTGGACCCTTATTGAGTACAGACGTGGCAAAAAGTGAGTTAAAGAACGAGGTTCGTCGGCTGCGATTTGAGAATGGCCAGATGACTCAGCAGCAGTTAGCTGACAAAGTCGGCGTCACCCGGCAGACGATAATCGCGATTGAGGCGGGCAGATATGCACCTTCGTTGCCGCTGGCGTTTAAGATAGCACACGCATTTGGGAAGAAGATAGAAGAAGTGTTTCAATACGGGGACGAGAACTCTTAGTTTGCTGCGGAGACATGGTGGGGGGCTTAATATTTGGAATCTTTCGGTAATTGTATTATAATCCGGCGTTGGTAATTGGTTATTGGCAACTGGAGGAAATTATGTTTGAGGCGAGTGAATTGAATCCGAGGGGTCGGTATTTGATGGGGCCGGGGCCGAGTGATGTTCATCCGCGGGTATTGAAGGCGATGGCGACGCCGCTGGTTGGGCATCTTGACCCGCAGTTTATCGAGATTATGGACGGTGTTAAAGAAATGCTGCGGGGGTTGTTCAGGACGAAGAATGAGCTTACGTTTGCAGTATCGGCGACAGGCAGCGCGGGGATGGAGACGTGCTTTGTGAATCTCTTGGAGCCGGGGGATGAGGCCCTCGTGTGCGTCAACGGTGTCTTTGGCAATCGGATGTGCGATAACGTTGAGCGGTGCGGCGGCAAATTAGTGCGGGTGGATGCTGCGTGGGGCGAGGTGATTGAGCCTGGGCAGGTAAAAGAGGCATTGGGGAAGTGCAAGCCGAAGTTGGTGGCGATAGTGCACGCGGAGACATCCACGGGAGTTCTTCAGCCGTTAGAGGAGATAAGCAGGATGGCGCACGATGCAGGGGCTCTGTTCTTGGTGGATACGGTAACATCATTAGGCGGGACGGACGTGCGGGTGGATGACTGGGGGATTGACGCGGTGTACAGCGGGACGCAGAAGTGCATAAGCTGTCCGCCGGGATTGAGTCCGGTATCATTTAGCGAAAGGGCGGTGAAGGTAATCGAGAACAGGAAGACGAAGGTCCAGAGCTGGTATCTGGATTTGAATATGGTCAGGAAATACTGGGCCGGCGCGAAGAGGGTCTATCATCACACTGCGCCGGTCAGTATGATTTATGCATTATATGAGGCGTTGAGATTAATATTCGAGGAGGGATTAGAGGAGCGATTCGGGAGGCATCGGCGCAATCATGAGCTGCTTCGCGACGGTTTGGAGCAGATGGGATTTGAATTTTTGGTTCGGCCCGAGTATCGACTGTGTATGCTGAATGCCGTTAAGATTCCCGCGGGAGTGGAGGATGCGGCGGTACGGCAGCAACTGCTGGAGAGATACAACATCGAAATCGGAGCAGGTCTGGGTGACTTTGCGGGGAAGGTCTGGCGGATAGGGCTGATGGGATGTAGCTGCACGGAGAACCACGTCAATATGCTTTTGGCGGCTTTGCGGCAGATTATGAAATAGCAGTAAGTGGAGCAAGTGTGCTTTAAGGGAGAATTTTCGGTGAGGAAGAAATTATTGTTTTTGCATCTGGGTTTTTGCCTGGGGGCGATTGGAGGGTGTGTTTCGATACCGGATGAGCGGTTGAGCAGGGCGATAGAGGTGCGGGAACTTTCGGAGCATGTTGGGTTTCTTGCTCAACCGGCCCTTAAAGGGCGCAAGCCCATGACGTGGGAGTCGGCAACGGTGCGGAGATATCTGATCAGCAGATTTGAGGCTTATGGTCTGGCACCCTGGGGGGACGCAAAGGGGTATGAGCAGGCGTTTGGTCTTGGCACCAACGTCATAGGAGTATTGCCGGGTTCGGACCCGAATCTGGCGGACGAAGTAGTGATAGTTTCGGCGCATTATGACCACATCGGCATGTGTAAGAACGGTGTGTGTCACGGGGCCTGCGACAACGCTTCCGGGGTTTCCGTTCTTTTGGAGATAGCTGAGCAACTGAGCCTGGCGGAGCGAAAACCGAGACGGTCGGTGTGTTTTGCGGCGTTTGACAGCGAGGAGCGCATGCTGCTTGGGTCGTTTGCATTTACGTGCAGGGATGATTTTGAGCGGGCGAAGATTGCGTCTGTCATAAACATTGACCTGTTGGGGCGTGATGGTTTCGATGTACTTTCAGATTCGCTGTTCGTGGTGGGAACAGAGGGTTACCCGGAATTGCGCAGAGGTATTTTTGATGCCGGCTCACGGGCTCAAATAAAGCTTCTGCCGGTCGGGACGGACATAGTGGGGCCGCGCGGGGACCATGTGGCATTTGAGTCGATGGATGTGCCCTGCATATTTTTCTCGTGTGGGCCATATGGCGACTATCACAGAACGACGGATATTGCCGACAAATTGAACTATGAGAGAATGACACGCTCAGCGACCCTGATAATGGCTGCGCTCGAGGTTTTGGCAAATGCGGACAAAATAGAAACAAGCAGCTCGTCAGAACATGTTTACACTGAAGAGTTGGAGGTGATAAAGTTCCTGGCTGAGCAGATAATCGCGAATCCGGAGAAGGCGAAACTTGTGGTGGAGGATGTCAATCAGGTATTAGAGTTAGTTGACGAAGCGAATAGATTAATCGGGGGCGGCGATTACAGCAGACAAGACAGGTTTAAGTTTGGCTTTAAGACTGTTGAAGTGTTGAGCCCACTGCTGGCGGGGCCGGCTGCGCTTGATAAAAGGTCAGATACCGATACGTCAAAGTATGTAATGGGGCTTTTGGCGTTGACTTACTATAACCATAGGGAGGCCTTTTTGGAGGGCATGCGGTCAAGCGCAAGTCACGTAATAAGGCACAGGCGTGGTTTATTTCGACGAATGCCGGCATTTAAATATAGTGCATATTGTTTGGCAGATGGTGAAATCGGTCTTACAAGAGAAGAGGACGGTGGATACCGGCTGGTGGCGCTTCCCTCGCGATTTGAAATTACAATAGAGCCGAGGGGATGGCCTCTTCCGGGAGGGATGCTTAACGCTTCGGTTTCCTGGCGTGTAATAGATTGCAAAGGAGCCAAAGATGAAATTATAGATTACTGCCTTTTGGAATGGGTACGAGACCTGACGGATGAGTCTTACAGCGAAGCCTGGCGACGGATTCTGCTGAGAGTTGCCGGCGCAGACTATGGGAATGATTACGAGGAGTGGCTGGGGTGGCGACTCAGCCAGGTGCCGTGGGAGGATGAGAGCCAATGGGTTCTGGGACTGATGCGAAGCGGTCATCCTAAGCTGATAGGTCCGGCTGGAAGGAGAGCACGAGAGGTTGCCGGTTCAAGAGGCGAGGCGATTATAAGAGAAATCATAGTTGACGAGACTGTTGCAGTTGGCATTCGCGCAGGGGCGATACGCTTAGTAACGAGACGGTCGGGTAAAGAAGTCATGCTCGCGGTGACGGAGGCACTTGACGATGTTACGGTGATGCCGGAAGAAGTGCCTGAGCACTTTTTGGAAAAGTCGCATCCACTCCATGGTCATCCGTATCTTAGATTACCAGTAGAGGTCATGGAGAAATATGAAACGAGAGAGAGCGAGATTAGAACGCTTGGTGAAGCTGCGGAAGAGAAATTGAAGATGCTGACCGGCAAGGACTATGGTAAGAACAAGCGACGCTGGCGGCGATGGATTGAGGCCAATGTCAGATAGGGCGGTTGTTGAGACTTCAAATAATTTTTTTGTTCTGCTATAATCAGCGTTGGAACACTATTTAGTGATTTTTGATTTGGGAAGAGGTTATGGCGCTTCCAGTGGTAGCGATAATAGGTCGGCCCAATGTGGGTAAGAGCAGTCTCTTAAATGCGTTAGCGGGCGAGATGATAAGTATCGTCGAACCCACGGCGGGGGTCACGCGCGACCGGGTCAGCACGATTATAGAAAGGGATGAGCGGTATTTTGAATTAATAGATACGGGCGGGTACGGGATAGTCGACAGCGACCATTTAGAGGAGCATGTTGAGCAGCAAATCGTTACGGCGATTGGCTCGGCCAACCTTGTTTTGTTTATGGTTGATATTCGGGACGGTGTGGTGCCGCTGGATGAGACGATTGCTCAGCTTCTTCGCAAGCACAACCTGGATGTTATCGGTGTAGCGAACAAGGCGGACTCTGCGAAGATGTTTCCTGCGGCGGGGGAATTTTCGAAGTTAGGATTTGGTGAATTTCTGTGCGTTTCGGCAACGAACAATATGAATAAAAACGTTCTGCTGGATGAAGTTTTTGAAAGGATAGAGCATCTTGAGTCGGACAAGCCTGCCGAGCCGGTGATGAAGATAGCGGTAATCGGCAAGCGAAACGCGGGCAAGAGCACTTTGGTAAACGCGATGGTGGGCAGCGAGCGGGTGATAGTGAGTGAGACGCCGGGGACGACGAGGGACGCGGTGGACGTTCGGTTCGAAAAGGACGGCAAGACGATTGTCGTTGTCGACACGGCGGGGATAAGAAAGAAGAGCAAGATAGCGGACAGTATTGAGTTTTACAGTTACGTTCGCGCGACGCGGTCGATACAGCGGGCGGATGTGGTGCTGTTTTTGATAGATGCGACGGTCGAGGTTTCGCAGGTCGATAAAAAGATAGCGAGGTTCATCGCGGAGGAACACAAAGGCTGCATAATGGTTGTCAACAAATGGGACCTTGCGAAGGAGACGGCGGTGACGGGTGATTATGAGGAATATTTGACAAAGCTGCTGCCGGGCCTAAAGTATACGCCGATAGCCTTTACGACCGCGACCGAGGCGAAGAACGTCCAGAGTGTCCTGGATTTGTCGGCGGAAGTTTTTAAACAGGCGACGACGTGGATACCAACGGCGAGATTGAATGAGGCGTTTGAAATTATAAGGCAGGAGAAGACTGGAGCAGCCAAGCGAGGCGGCGGCCGGCCGAAGATTTATTATGTCACGCAGATAGCGACGGGTCCGGTCACGATACTTATGTTTGTCAACAGGCCGGAGCTTTTTGAAGAGAATTATCGCAGGTTTATTGTGAACCGATTGCGGGGCTTGCTGCCGATAGCGGAGGTGCCGATACGTCTGTTGGTGCGTTCGCACAGAGAGCAGTGATTATCACTTAAATGAAGGAATTGCCAAATGAGTTCACTTGTTGTTGCGGGAGTTGCGGTTTTTTTATTGTTTTTAGGCTACGTTTTTTACAGCCGGAAGGTTAAAGACTGGATAGGGCTTGATGATAGTCAGGTCACGCCGGCGGTTGCGATAAATGACGGCGTTGACTATGTGCCCGTCAAGCACTGGACGATTCTGTTCGGGCATCATTTTGCTTCAATTGCCGGGGCGGCGCCTATAATAGGCCCGGTGATTGCATGCCTGTTTTGGGGCTGGCTTCCGGCGCTTGTCTGGATTGTGGTCGGTGGAATTCTGTTTGGCGCCGTCCACGATTTCGTAGCGCTCGTGCTTTCACTAAGACACCAGGGCAAGTCAATTACGACCGTTACCGAATCTGTAATGGGCAAGACGGCCAAGATACTTTTCGGGACGTTCGCTCTTTTGGCTCTAATCCTCGTAGTTGCGGTGTTCGCAGCGGTTGCGGGCAAGACTCTGGAGACCACGCCTGAGGTTGTGGTTCCGACGTTCGGGCTGGTCCTTGTGGCGCTGGTTGTCGGTGTTTTGATGTACCGTGTTCAACTTCCGGTGCTGTTGTGTTCGTTGATAGGAGTGGCACTGCTGTTTGGTCTGATTGTCGCAGGTTACTATCTTCCGGTCAGGCTTGCCGTGGCGAATCCGGCAAGGTGGTGGACAGTGATACTTCTGATATATGGTATGATTGCATCGGTTACGCCCGTGACGATGCTGCTTCAGCCGCGTGACCATCTTGCCGGCGCGGTACTGTATGTGGGTATGTTCTTCGGGTTTTTCGGGCTTATTCTTACTCGTCCGGCAATGAAGGCCCCCGCTTTCATTTCTTTTGCGACGACGAAGGGCTGGATGTGGCCTATGCTGCTGGTTACGGTTGCGTGTGGCGCGCTGTCCGGATTCCACAGTCTTGTTTCGAGCGGCACGACTTCGAAACAGGTTCGTCGGATGAGTGATGCCCGTGTTATCGGTTACGGAGCTATGATATTGGAAAGTGCGTTAGCGGTTCTGGCGGTTGTAGCAGTGACGGCCGGGTTGTACTGGACTAGCACCCCCGAAGGTTTTGAAGGTCTTGTATTTCAGGACGTTTTCGAAAAGGGAGGCTGGATTAGGGCATTCGGGGACGGATACGGGCAGCTTACAAAGGTGTTTTTCGGTGGTCTCGGCGTACTTGTAGGCGTAACTATGCTCAAGACTTTCATAATGACGACTCTTGATTCGGCGACAAGAATTACCCGCTACCTGTGCAACGAGCTTCTTGGCGAGACGCTTGGTATCGGCCCAATGAAAAATAAATATGTGGCCGTAGCGTTTGTAGGTGTTTGTTCAGGGGCCCTTGCGTTGGGTAACTGGAGGGCAATATGGCCGGTATTCGGCGCCGCGAACCAGCTCGTTGCGAGCCTTGTGCTTGTTGTGGCAAGTGTATACCTGCTGATGCGCAAGCGCAACTTTGTATTCACTGCCGTGCCGGCCGCCATAATGCTCGTGACGACAATTGCCGCTCTGGGATACCAGGTATACAATTTCTCCAGTGGCGAGGAACCCAACAGGCCGCTTGCAGCAGTATGCGTGATACTCATATGCCTTGCGTTATTCCTTACGTATACGGCGTTGGCTGCTGTTGCAAAGTTGAGGAAAAACGATGCTGTGCAGGAAGCGACAGACGGTTAGCCCCCGGCGCCAAATCAAGCGGTTTTTCTCGGCGAAGAACATTGGCTTGTGGTTATGATTGGGGCCGGGATTTTCGCACCGGCATTGTGGATGGTGGCCGAGCTAATCAGGTTCTACTGGGTTTCGACGGAAGGCAGAGGTGTAAGCTCGAATCGGGCGGTAACGGGCTGCTGATTCAGCCTGATGTCGTCCGTGCGGAGATACTGGTCGGGGAAATTGTAGATAAGCTCTCTCCTTAGAGGCTCTTCGGACCTGGAATCCTCATCATCGATTTGAAGTATCACCTGATACGGCATCTGTTCGTAGGCCCGCTTTGCATCGGCGGTGGCCCTGATGGTGATAGCTCCTAACACTTCGTCCAGATTGGTTACGACGACCTTGTATTTTCCCTGCAGGTTTGCGCTGAGGGTAAAACCGAAGGTAGTTGCGGTTATTGTGTAGTCGGCGAGCAGCTCCTCATCGGGCGGCATTGTGATTTTCACCGGTGTGGCGGCCCACCTGATTTGGCGTGGCGCCAGTTCGATATAGGGTACTTTTTCGACAGCGTCGAGCCGGGCCTGGTCGATTTCCCTGCGTCTCAGGAAAACTCTTGCGATGAGTTTCTCCCCGCTCCAGTCTTCTGGTACAAGTATGTCGACTTTTGGCGGGTCGATGCTTTCGGTCTTGAGCGGTGTTGCGTTTTCGTCGATACATTCGACGGTGAGCGAATTTTGGGCGAGTCTTACAACCTGAAGGTCGAGCGTCTCCGGTTCGCAGGACTTTACAGTAAGACCGAGTCGCTTTATTTGATTGTTTCTCTGAAGGAAGGGCAGCAGTGTCAAAGTGTAGCTGCCCGGCTCATCCAAATTTTCCTGTGCGGCGTCGAAGTCAAATTCGAGCCTCTCACCTCTTTTCAATTTCCTTTTTTCATCGGCGATAGCGGTGTGGGAACCAGAAAGGGTAACTTTGACGTCGGCGGAGGAGTCCTGGTTGAAGCTTACCCAGAGCTTTGGGGTTGCGGATTCGTCCACGACGATGACGGCAGGCTTGTCGGGCAGTTCTTCATCGAGGGCGAGGTCGGCCCAGACCCAGATGAGGACCGTTATTAAGGCTACCGCCAGTACTTTACCGAGGTTGATTTTTCTCATTATTTTGATTCAGAACGGGTTTTAATTTTTCGGTTTAGGTTCTCTGCTTTTTGTTCGGTATCTTTTTAGCGAACCTCCAGAATCGCTCGAGGGTCGGCGTCATCTCCTTCATAATGCTTGTCAAGTGCATCCTAAGCTGGGATTCGGTTACGTTCAGGCTCAATTCTCCGCCCTGGGCAATTGAAATGACGCCGGTTTCCTCACTTACCAGTAAACAGGTGGCGTCAGAACCGACCGATATGCCTATAGCGGCGCGATGTCTGGAGCCGAGCGTGACGCCATCGACGGTGCCGGCCTCAGCGAGGGGCAGCTGGACTCTGGCGGCTACTGCTCTGTCGCCGCGGATTATAACGGCCATATCGTGCAGCGGTGAGCCGGGGTGGAAGATTGTCTTTAGCAGCTCGGCCGTGACCCTGGCGTCCATTCGGACGCCGGTTTCGACAAATTCTCCGAGTGCCACGTGTTTTTCGATAACGATGAGGGCGCCGGTATTGTGGGCGGCGAGTTCGGTGACAGCGGTAATAATCTGTTCTGTGGTTCTTGATAATTGCTGTGAAGGGCCGGTCGAGATACCTGCCCGGCCAATTCGTATAAGTGCCCTTCGGATTTCCGGCTGAAAGCCTGCGACGGCAATAATCAGAACGGCGATTAAGAAACCCTTATAGAGGTACTGCAGCCGCTCGAAGCCGAACTGCTCGACGACGAGATTTAAGATGAGTGCTCCGGCGATGAGGATAAATATAACGCCGCGGAAGAGTCTTTCTCCGCGTGTACCTTCGAGGAAATCGACGGCCCAGTAGACAACCAAGCCGATAAGAAACAATTCAATGACAACAACCCACCAATTATATATAGCCACGCGGCTGAAATAATCGATGAGTGTTTCCACAAATCAAATCCCTTTGCGGGGCCCGTTTATGCGAAGGCCCCTATTTGCAATCTACTGCAAACCGGCACTCCGGCACCTATTACGCGCGTTAATCTATCTTAAATTTGGTGGCCTTGTCGGGTTCATCAGAGAGCCAGAACACGTCCAGGTCGTGCATCATATTCTGGTGGTTCACCGACAGATTTCGCAGGTGCCTTCTGTGTCCTTCTGCTGCGGTTTCGCCCGGCTGGGCGTAGTATTCACTGCAGCCGGCAAGGGCGAACAGCAAGGCACACAATAGTATACACGAAATCATCAAGACGAAAATATTCTTCATTATTTTATCCTTTTGAAACTTAATAACCCGGCTATGTTCTCCAGCCGCAGTTATCCTTAACATCACCCAACCGGCTGGTTATTACCTTAGAATCTAAAACCATTATATCAGCCGGAGAGCGGCGTGTCAATGTAAAAAAGGCCGCGATCTGGGGGGTCTGGATGAGTGGTGCCGAAAGGGTCTTTTAGTGCCGGCAGGCCGTGGTTTTTTCGGACGATATAGATACGCGATGCTATAGATAGGCTATGTGCTTTCGAAGGCAAACGAGGGTCATTTTCTACGCCCGGGCTTGGTGAAAATGGGGTCTTGACGCGGTGGTTGAAAATCGGTAGGCTTTGGCGGAAGCTGCGAGGCAAGAAAAGAAGCAGGATTTTGATAGTCTGAGAAAGGAGATTCGATGTTCACGACGATTGTTGATGTCATAGCGAGGGAGATACTGGATTCACGGGGCAATCCAACCGTTGAGGTTGACGTAGTGCTTGATGACGGCGCACTGGGCCGGGCGGCGGTGCCATCCGGGGCCAGTACGGGCGCTTACGAGGCGATAGAGCTTCGCGATACGAGGGCGAAGCGCTATATGGGCAAGGGTGTTGCCGGGGCAGTTCGAAATGTGAACGAAACAATTGCGCCAGAGGTTCTTGGTATGGACGCTGCGCAGCAGGAAGAGCTCGATGCGCTTATGATTGAGCTGGACGGTACGCCGAACAAGGCCAAGTTGGGCGCCAATGCGATATTGGGAGTTTCGTTAGCTGCGGCGAAGGCGGCGGCTGAGTCAGCGGGGCTGCCGCTGTATCGCTACATGGGCGGATGCAATGCCAATATCCTGCCCGTTCCGATGATGAATATTCTCAACGGCGGAAAACACGCCGACAACAACGTCGATTTCCAGGAATTTATGATTATGCCGATTGGCGCAAAGAATTTCCCAGAGGCGCTGCGGATGGGAGCCGAGACATTCCATACGCTCAAGAAGGTGTTGTCGAAGAAGGGCATGGCCACGAGTGTCGGTGACGAGGGTGGTTTTGCGCCGCGGCTAAAGAGTAATGAAGAGGCTCTGGAAGTTGTTATGGAGGCGATAAAGAAGGCGGGCTACAAGCCCGGCAAAGACATTTCAATCGCGCTGGACCCGGCGGCGAGCGAGATGTACGACAGCAAGACAAGGTCATACAAGTTCTTTAAGTCAGCGCCGAAGAAAAAGATATCCAGCGACGCTTTGGTCAATCACTGGGCGAAGTGGGTTGCTAAGTATCCGATTATTTCGATTGAGGACGGGTTGGCTGAGGACAACTGGACCGGCTGGACGAAGTTAAATAAAAAACTCGGCGATAAAATCCAGCTCGTCGGCGATGATTTGTTCGTAACCAATACCAAGCGGCTGGCCAGGGGCATAAAGCTCGACTGTGCCAATTCGATATTGATAAAGCTAAACCAGATAGGGACGCTCACGGAGACGTTTGAGGCGATTAATATGGCCCGCGGGGCCGGCTGGACGGCGGTGATAAGCCACCGAAGCGGCGAGACGGAGGACAGCACGATTGCCGATTTGGCCGTGGCCACGGGAGTCGGTCAGATAAAGACGGGTTCGTTGTGCAGGACAGACAGAATCTGCAAGTACAACCAGCTGCTTAGGATCAATGAGGACCTTGGCGAGGCCGGGCGATACGCGGGATTTATGTTTAAAAGCTAAGAGCGTGAAACGAAAAGGATAGAAGCGCGGAATTTACCGGCTTTTGGTTTTGCACTTTCTTACTTTGGGCTATGCAAAGGCAGGTCATCATACGGGTATTGCTGTTTGTTTTGTTTTTCAGCATCGGCGCGGCAGTGCTGAGCGGCTCGGTACTTTGCGATGATTTGGTTGGCTACTATCAAAACGAACTGTGGTTAAGGCAGTCGCAGGAGCTGCTGGAACGTTTGAAGGCATTAGATGCCGACTACGATGCGCTGCTGCGGCAGTTAGCGGACGACCCGAATTTTGTCAGGCGGATTGCGCCTGCCACTCTCGGCATTGAGCCGGAAGATGAGGATACTGTTTACCCTGAGGTAACGGCTGAGCAGCTCGAGGCTGCGCGAAAGATTCTCATGGCCGGCGCCGAGGAGCAGACAGGCAAATCTGAGGTGCCAGATTGGATTATCCGCTGCAGCAGACCGCCCCAGCGAACGGCACTTTTTGTGTCGGGTGCTTTTTTAATCCTTATTTCATTTATATGTTTTGCCCCCGCTGAAGATAAAGGACAGGACGCCCAAAATCCTGGGGGCGACTAATCGAATCGCAGGAGGCTGAGGCCTTTTTCTTTGTCGGTTTTCCTGCGGGCTTGAATTCCCTTTATTTCAATTATCGTAACTTCGAGGACGAGGAATGTTTTTGCCCCTCCGCGCGGGCAGCCGACGATGGTCTGGTCGCCTTTGCCGATTGCGGTATGGATGTGCAGCTTCGGGCCCTCGTCGTCGCAGTATATTGTTCCGACGCCGAGTACCTCGCCGGGGCCGGCAAAGTCTTTGAAGTTGCCGACGATTTTGGGCTTCTCATGCTTGGGGCCGACCACGACGCTGGCTTCTCGGAATCCGCCGGTAATGAACACCGCCGCGGATTGGATGTTTTCTTTGTTTGCGATTTGTTCGATTGATTCGTAGATGTCCTCGCCTTCGAACAGCCGTGCCGCGATTATTCGGCCTGTCCTGCCTGTCTTATATTCCATTTTCTGCTCCTGTGGGTTGGTTGTTATTGGTTATGCGATGATTTTAGCAGGATAAAGGTCGGCTGCAAATCTTTAGTCTGCGTTTATTATGAGGGCATTGGCTTGCAGACGAGATTAGGAGCTTTAATTTAAGAATTTGGACGATTTTTTGAGATTTATCGAACAATTGCAATTGAGGCGGCGTATAGAGAAGTGCCAAAACAAAAGAAATGAAAAGACATGTTTTCTCCTCCTCGAGATGTTTTAAGCGGCAGCATCAAGGGAATTGATGCTGTCGCTTGCTTTTATGGTTCTTCTCGCAAGTATCCGCAGTATTTATGAAGAAAGCGCAGGTTCTTCATGTGGCTTGCCGGCAGTAACGTAATCGGGCGGGTGTTTCTTAGCGATAGTCTCAGCCGGAGATGCTCTGTTCAAGCCTGGCGAGTACGGTTCTGGCTTTGGATATTTTGTTCCCGGCCGGGCCGTTCCAGTGCAGTTCCGAATTTTGCTTGATTTGGCCCTCGATCTTTTTGCAGGCCAGAAGCACTGTGGCGTGATTTTTGTTGCCCATGAATCTGCCTACCTCAGAGGACGACATCTTGGTGTGCTTCCGGGCCAGGTACATACTGAAATGCCGGGCCATGGCAACGGTCCTGTCCTTCTTTGAGGAATGTATATTCGCCGGTGTTATCCCGAAATATGTGGCGACGGCCGATTCGATATCTGATATGTGGGCGATTGGGTCGCACCTTTCCAGATGCTCGGCCAGTACCTTTTTGGCCAGGGACAGGGTGACTTTTCCATTTTGAAGCGAGGCAAAGGCGATTAGTTTCAGCAGGGCACCTTCCAGCTCGCGGACGTTGGTCCGCAGATTTTCCGCGATGTATCTTGTTACGTTTTCGGGGATGGGCTTTTGCATTTGCGCGGCGTATTGCTTGCAGATTAAGCAGCGGGTACGCAAGTCGGGCGTTTCGATTTTGACGACCATTCCCGAGACGAACCGGTTGACGAGTTTTTCAGAGAGCTGGCCTATCATCTTCGGGTGGGCGTCGGAGGCCAGGACAATCTGTTTGCCCGCCAGGTCTATGGTATTAAAAGTATGCAGGAATTCCTCCTGCGTTGAAGGCTTGCTGGCCAAGAAGTGAATGTCATCGATAGCTAACAAGTCCGTTTGTCGCATTCGGCGACGAAAAGCCTCCAGCTTTTTTGTCTTCAAGGCCAGCACAAACTGATTGGCGAAATCCTCCGCTGAGAGATATAGCCAATTAGTTTCGGGCCGGTTCCTGCACACCGCATTGCAAATCCCTTGCAGCAGATGAGTTTTCCCGACCCCGTATCCTCCATGAATAAACAGCGGATTAAAAGGGCTTTGTTTTGCATCAGCGACTGCCTTTGCAGTGTTGTAGGCCAGTTCATTTGACGGGCCGACAACGAATGTATCGAGACTGAGTTTAAGCTTTTTCTTTGGTCGCGGCTGTATTGAGGCTCTCCAGGTGTTGGTTCTGTCCCGGGCCTTTGCGACCAGTTGTGCCTGCGAATCGAGCTGTGTTCGGCGCTGGCTGCCTGAAAGCTCCGGGTCGATGGTGAAGGTGACCTTTCGGCTGTTTCCGGTAACCGCCCTGACCGCCTCTGCGATTTCATTTGAAAAGTGGTTCTCAATCCAGCTCGCTATGAAAAGGTTCGGGACACCCACCTTTAAGTATCCTTCGGTAAGTGTCAGCCTTGTTGAGTTCCTGAACCAGATTCGGAACTTCTGCGGTCCGACCTTTTCGGCGATAGCATCATTTATGGCACTGGCTTCATCCGTGACTGTGCTCTGCATCGGTACTCTCCTCTGAACTCAAAGTTGGTGGCCACATTCGGCAAAAGCAAAATGGGACCGGGTCATACTCCTTGGTTGAAATCCAATCCTTTAGCTCGTATTATTGGACGGCGAGAAAACAAATCAATCCCGTTTTTCGGAATTTCTTTTCCACTTGCTGGAGGTTCTTGTCAGTGTTGACTTTGCGCGCGAAAAAAATTTATTTTTAACATGTTTTGCACAACGTAAGTTGGTTTTGTGGAAAAGCTGTGGATTTGGTTTGAGTTTGTTTTTTGACATTATCGCGGCGGCGGAGGATTCAGGTCGGGTGAGTGAGTAAATTCTTGCGTGTTTGCTGTCGGCGGTTACACTATCGGCATGCTGTTGACGCCGTTTTCAATCACTTAGATGACATTAATAACGAGTAAGGTGATTGTGATGAGCAAAATGAATCGACGTGAGTTTCTAAAAGCGACGGCAATTGGCACATCCGGTCTTATCAGCGGCCTGATGTCTGGGTGTGCTGTGATGGAGGGCTTTAAGATGGGCGGGCGCGGTCGGCCCAACGTGCTTTTTATCATTTGCGATGACCTGAACGATTCGATTGCCGGTATGGGCGGTCATCCACAGGCAAAAACACCCAACATCAACCGGCTGATGCGGAAGGGAGTACGGTTTGTGAATGCACAGTGCAATGACCCGCTCTGCGCGCCATCGCGTGCAAGTATGTTGAGCGGGCTTTATCCCCATACGACGGGCTACCTGGAGTTTTATCATTGGAGAAAGAACGCCGTCCTGGGCGATTGTGTCAGCCTGATGGAGCACTTCCGAAACGAGGGCTACGGCGTCTACTGCACGGGAAAGCTGTTCCACAACCAGCACGAGGACTATGAAAACTACACCGAATACGGGTACGAGGCGAACTTTGGGCCTTTTCCATGGGACGGTGTAGACCGGACACCGGCCGACTGGCAGGAGGGTAAAGCCGTTACGGACAACTGGAAAGAACATCCCCAGATGCAATTTATTTTCAAGGGCCACGAGAGCATAAGGACGCACTGGGAACAAACATTCGGGGCGCTGTCGAACGTACCCGACTGGCCGGCCGACCCCGAGAAGGGAATCCCGGGTTATAAGGGCTGGCGATTATACAACAGGCCTTTTCGCTACGTCAGCGCCGATGACAGGGACCTGGTGCCGGACGAGTTGTACGCTCAGTACGCGACGGAGGTCCTCCAAAGAGAACATGACAAGCCTTTATTTCTGGGGGTTGGTTTTTGTCGGCCTCATACGCCCCTGTATGCTCCCAAGGAGTATTTTGATATGTTTCCTCTGGAGAGCATTCAACTGCCGCCTTATAAGGCCGATGACCTGGAAGATTGCGCGGAGGCGTTAAAGAAATTTCAGCCGTACGGTTTTGAAAGATATCAGCTGATGATTGATGCCGGGGGCGAAGAGATGTGGAAGCGATGGATTCAGGCTTACCTGGCCTGTGTCGCTTTTGTTGACGACCAGGTGGGCAAGGTGCTGGCTGCATTGGAGAAAAGTCCGTATGCAAAAAATACAATCGTTATTGTTACCAGTGACCACGGGTTCCATATGGGCGAGAAGGACTATCTGTTCAAGGACAGCGCGTGGGAGGAGTCCTGCCGGATTCCGTTGGTGGTGTATGCACCCGGGGTCAGCCAGCCGGGCACTGAGTGCGAGCATCCGGTATCTCTGATCGACCTTTATCCGACGCTCATTGATTTATGCGGACTGGACAAAAATCCAAATGCAGGCACCAACGGTTATCCTTTGGACGGATACAGCATACGACCGTTTCTCCATGACCCGTACCGGGGCCGTTGGAGAGGTCCCGCTGTCGCCCTGAGCATGATTGGGGGATGGGGTCGGGCACTGAATTTCAGTGTTCGAAGCCGCGATTGGCGCTATGTTCTGTGTGAAAATGGCGAAGAAGAGCTTTACGACCACAGAAAGGACCCGCATGAGTGGACCAATCTTGCGCAAGATACCAGGTTCACTGATGTCAAGAACAGCCTGCGCAATCACTTAATACAGTCAGCGGAGCCTAACAACGCAAAATCAACCAGATAAGCAATGCCCGGAAAAAGGAACGGGATGGATAAGATGAACAGACGTGACTTTCTAAAAGCTGCACGCTGAAATCGACGCCGAAGGCCCAAAGTGGAAATAATTGATTGTTTGAGTTCGTTTTGCAGGGATTTAGACTTAAGAAAGCCAGGAGGTGGTATGTATATGAAAGTAAGAGCAGCGGTCATAGTGCTGGTTTTTCTGATGAGCGGGTGTCTTGCCGAGGGCCAGGCAGGTTCGGAACAATCCTGTTTGACCGGCGGTGAAGTTGAAGGGCGTAAGCCGGACGGGCCAATGCAAATAAAGGGGGTTTTTCCAAATCTTACCGTTATGGCGCCGGGCATTGGCAGCAATTCAGAAACGGGCATAGGGGCGATGATACCCTGGGCCGACAAGCTCTGGGCCGTTGGTTACGTTGCCCATATCAGAGGTGAAGGCATAGGCCTTTACGAAATCAGCGAAGATATGACGATGCGGCTTCATCCTGAATCGGTTACGGGTACCTTTGCCAACCGCATGGTTCACTGGGAGTCCGGCCAGGTCTTTATTGGCCCGCATGTTATCGATGCTGTGGGCAATGTCCGCACCATCGAGACCCTCAAGAACCACCGTCTGACCGCGACGATGCGGCATCTTACTGACCCTGCAAACAAGATCTATTTTCTTACTATGGAGGGGGCTTTTTTCGAGGTTGATATAAGGACTCTCGAGTCAAAGATTTTGTTCGACCTTGTCGATAAGTTGGGAATTCCGGCTGGTGCTACGCCCCACTTTAAAGGCGGCCATACCGCTCAGGGACGGGTCGTCGTGGCAAACAACACTTACGAAGAACCGGAGTTTCTGGGCCAGCGCCAGGCGGGTTTTCTGGCCGAATGGGACGGAGACGAATGGACGGTTGTTGAGTGGAACCCCTTTGTTGAGGTCTCCGGAAAGCAGAATCCAAGGGTGGGGAGTCGATACGGCAATACCCTTTTCGCAACCGGCTGGTGCAGGTCATCGGTTATTCTAAGGGTCTTGCACGGTGGAAAATGGTCGCGGTATTTGCTGCCTAAGGGCAGCCACAGCTTCGACCATACCTGGAACACAGAGTGGATGAGGATTCGAGAAGCTCAAACCGAGCGTTACCTGATGGATGTGCATGGCATATTCTATGAGCTGCCGCCCCTGCTATATGGCGGCAGAGCGTGGGGTATTCGTCCGATTTGCAGCCATCTTCGGATTGTGCCTGATTTTTGCTATTGGCGGGGCCTTTTCGTAATGGCAGGTGACCAGACGGATAACGCCGTAGGTCAGCCGCAGTCGGGTTTTTGGTTCGGAAACATAGATGAGCTCTGGAATATGGGCAAGCCCTCGGGATGGGGCGGGCCCTGGTGGGAAAGCCAGGTAAGGGCCGGCCAGGCGAGCGCCCCGTTTCTTATGACAGGTTTCGACAAAAAGGTTCTGCATCTTGCCAATGAGTCTGACGATGTGGTTGGGTTCACGGTCGAGGTAGATTTTTTGGGTAACAGCAGCTGGAAAAAGTATGAGGTCTTCGAACTGCCTGCTGATGGTTACCACCATCACGAATTCCCTGATGGCTTCAGCGCCCACTGGGCCCGCATAACCGCCGATAGGGATTGCACCGCAACCGCGTACTTTATTTACAACTAAGCGGGGGCATCGGATTTCTTCGCCTTTAGCGAATTGAAGTTCGAATCTTAGATTTCGACCAGGTGTGTTTTATTTTTCGATTTTTGTGAATGTGTCGCCGGGTTTTGTGTGCTGGCCGTTGACAAAATCGGCAAAGTCCATGAGGCGTGAGCCGGTCGGCTTTATTTTTTCAATCTTAAGGGCGTTTTCACCGCAGATGACATTTAGCTCCTCGTCAAGTGTTCCGGTTGGCAGGGCGGCCGGGTTTGAATCCTCGAGCGCACTGGCCGTCGCTATTGTTACCCGCACGGACTTACCGGTTTCTTTGGGGGTATAGATTGCCGAGGCGCCGGGCCAGGGCCAAAAGCCGAGCATCTTTCTTCTAAGGACCTCGGCTGGTTCTGCAAAATCAAGAAAACCGTCAGATTTCTTCAGTTTAGGTGCCAGAGTTGCCATGGAATGGTCCTGCTCGGTGTAAGTAGCTGTACCAGCGGCGATTTGCTCGAGCGTCTTTAGCAGCAGCGGGGCGGCAATCTGGGCTAATCGGTCATGCAGTTCGCCGGCGGTTTCGTTTTCCCCGATATCGGTTTGTTCCTGTGCGAGGACCTGGCCAGCGTCCATCTTCTCAGCCAATGTGATGATACTTATACCGGTCTCGGTTTCGCCGTTTATTATCGCCCAGTTTATAGGGGCTGCGCCGCGGTACTTCGGCAGCAGCGAGGCGTGTACGTTGATAGCCCCTTTGGGCGGCAGGTTTATCAGGTCGCTTCCGATTTTCTGGCCGAACGCTATCACCAAAATCAAATCCGGCCGCAACCCGGCAATCTTGCCGACCATTTCAGGTGTATTTACGTCCTCGGTTTCTATGAACTCTATAGAATGGTCTTTTGCCCAGGCAGCGACCGGCGTCGGTCTTGGCTTTCTGCCCCTGCCCGCCTGGTGCGGGGGCTGAGTGACGATAAGCGGCAGAGTATGACTTGAGGCAGCCAAGGCATTGAGGCACTCGATACCGAATTCACCACTGCCGAGATAGATTATTTGCATAATAGAATAGTAATTGGTTATTGGTAAATGGTAACTTGTTATTCTGTTCCACGTTTTTCGTGTTGTTCTTTGAGTTTTTTGAGCTGTTTTCGATGCGCGATTTTGGCCACCGAGCCCATCTTGTTCGCGATGGTTGTCCCCTCGATATGGTCGTATTCATGCTGTAGTGCTCTTGCCAGCAGTCCCTCGGCCTCCTGGGTAAACTCTTTGCCGTCGAGGTCGGTGGCGGTGACTTTGCATTTTTTGTATCTTCTGATTTTCGTATAGACGCCCGGCACCGACAGACATCCTTCCTCAAACGCCTCCAGTCCGCCGGTCGGGGTAACGGCAGGGTTTATGTAGACTTTGACGTTTTCCCTGCTTGAATCTTCAGATATTATAAAGATGCGCAGCGGCACACCAGCCTGTGGGCCGGCCAAGCCGATGCCCTTGTGCTCAAGCATAATGTCCGTCATTTTCTCGACGAGTTTGCGGATGCTGTCGTCGATATTTTCGACCGGCCGGGCCCGCCCGGCCAGAACCGAGGCCGGATAATGCGTGATTCGACATTTCTCAATATCTATCATTTTTGCCTGGGGCGTTTTACTTTGCGGTGCTTGTCAGTCGAATTCGTCGCCCTCGAATGTGCTTCCGAGGTAAAGTTTCCTGACGGTTTCGTTTCGGATGATTTCGGCAGGTGAGCCGGCACCTATTACTCTGCCATGGTCGATTATGTACGCCTTGTCAACCACCTCCAGGGTCCTCTCAACATTGTGGTCGGTAATCAGCACGCTTACGCCGGAGTCGACGAGTCGGCGGATTTCGAGCTGCAGGTCTTCAACGGTAATCGGGTCAACGCCGCTGAACGGCTCGTCCAGGAGAATCAACGAGGGCTCGGTTACCATCGCGCGGGCGATTTCAAGTTTTCTGCGTTCACCGCCGGAGAGGAACCTGCCCTGGCTGTGGGCGACCTCGCTCAGCCCGAAGTGCTCAATAAGCGTCGCGGCCCTGTGTTTACGCTCTGCGCGGGTGATTGACATTGTTTCCAGAATCGCGTAGAGGTTATCGCGAACACTTAAGCGCTGAAAGATGCTCGGCTCCTGCGAGAGATAACCTATGCCGAGGCGGGCGCGCCTGTACATCGGCAGTTGTGTCAGGTCCTGGCCCTGAAAGAGCACCGAACCTTCGTTTGGGGTGACCATCCCCATAATCATTCTAAAGGTGGTAGTCTTGCCGGCGCCGTTTCGGCCGAGGAGTCCGACGATGCTGCGCGGGGCGATTTCAATGGAGATTTTGTTGACAACAGCCCGGCCGGCGTATCTTTTGACCAGCTCGTGAGTCTCAAGAAGAGTTAAATCTGCCATTTTTGTCTCTCGCACCTTACATCAGGTCTTTCGTATGTGGCATTATAACAACGCCAATCAGCGAAGCAAACGCTATTTGACCGTCGGCCGGTGGTGCCGGATTGCTGCAAATCAGCTCGCTGGGTGGTGATTGGGCGGCTTGGACGCCGTTTTATCAAGGTGTGAATAAATATTCTGGCATTTTTGCCGTATTTTTGCTATTAAGTAGTTTTTGCTTAAAATCAGAAGTCGTTTTTGTTTGCTTAAAGGCAGTATATGTTTGCAGTTATAAGTGATGTGCATTCGAACATCGAGGCCCTTACCACGGTTTTGGCCGATATTAAAAATCGCGGCATCAAGACGATTTATTGTCTGGGTGATGTGGTCGGCTATGGGCCTAACCCGAGGGAATGTCTCGATTTGATTATAGAAAAGACCAAGTGGTGCGTGCTGGGAAACCACGATTATGCGATATTTTACGAGCCGACAAATTTCAACTACGGAGCTGAGCAGGCCAGCTTCTGGACCCGCTTTTCTCTGGAGGCCGAGCAGCAGGCTGCGGTTCGTAATAAGCGATGGAGTTTTTTGGGTGAGCTGCCCATGCGTCGGACCCTTAATGCGAAAACTGGAGATGATTCAGCAGCGGTGGATTTTGTTCACGCAAGCCCGAGAAGACCGGTCAACGAATACATCTTCCCGGACGATGTCTACAGCAATCCGGTAAAGGTCAGCATCCTCTTCGAGCGGGTAAAGCATATCTGCTTTGTGGGCCATACGCATCTGCCGGGAGTTTTCCTTGATGAGCCGGATTTCTATATGCCGGAGGAGCTGGGTGATGTTTACCCGATTGTGGACGGGGAGAAGGCGATTATCAATATCGGCTCGGTCGGACAGCCGAGGGACAAGGACAATCGGGCAAGCTACGTGTATGTCGACGGCAATGTGGTCAACTTTGTCCGCCTGAAGTACGATTTTGAGACGACCGCCAAAAAGATAATGGCAATAGACGAACTGGATAACTTCCAGGCCGAGCGACTGCGGGACGGAAGATAAGTGACGCCTTTAGTCGAGCCTGTCTGGGTATGACATGAATTTTCGAATTCTATTAACTTTGATTTTAGTTTGCTTCTGTTTGTTTTGTGGCTGGCTTGTTGCCCGGTCGGGATTGCTTGACGGCTGCCAGGGCAAGGGCGTGGCCCGGTGTATCCTCCTGCAGCAGGCGACGACGAATCTCTCAAATCTCACAGAGGGGTCCGGCTCGGAGGATGAGTCTCTTCAGGCAGCGGATTTCACCACTTTCACCGCGGATAACGCCCCCGCAGGGAGCGTTACGCTGGGCTCGGTGGACCCCAAGAGCGGCTTTAAGTTCCAGCTTCAGTTGAGCACGAGAGGTGCCGGCATAGAAAGGGCGACCTTTAGCGGATTCGATGACCGCGATTACAAAGACCCTCAGCCGCTGGAGATTCTTACGCCGGTGCAGTTGTCCGCCGGCGATATTTTGTCGATGGCCAATACAAATTTTGTATTTGTCAACCAAGAGCTGCAGCTGCCTTTGGATAAACTGCATTGGAAAAGCTACGATGTTGAGAAAGGCTATGACGGCTCTCAGACCGCTCGGTTCGCGGCGATTATAAAGACCTCGGCGGGTGAGCCTGTCATAAAGTTGACAAAGACGTACAGGGTTACTCTCGACAGCTACCTGTTGGATTGCGATTTGACTGTTGAAAATCTTGCTGGGTCCGAGCAAAAAGTGCGGTTCAACCTGGCCGGGCCGGTCGGGCCGGGTCGAGAAGACTTCCGCGCCGATATGAGAAAGGCGGTGGCGGGCTTCAGGGATTCGCAGGGTAATATCACCACCGCAAGACTTGATTTAAAAAAACTCAGCAAGGCGAAGACCGCAGAGGCCAGACGGTTGAGCAAGCCCGGCGCTAATTTCCTCTGGGCTGCTGCGACAAACAAATACTTCGCCGCCATACTGGTACCTTTGCCTGATGGGGGCAAAGACTACTGCGACTGGGTGGCAGACAGAACCGGCCGGTTCTACAATCCCGACGGCTATCCTGATACAGGTGATGAGGCTGTCGGAGTGGATTTAAAGATTGCATCAGACAAATTGGCCCCAGCGGCACAGGCAAACGGCACAAGGACATATAAGTTCCAGCTTTATCTCGGCCCCAAGGATAAGAGCCTCTTTGACAAGAACGAGATGTATCGCACGCTTGGTTTTGTTCAGACTATAGATTTTCTTGCCTGCTGCTGTCCGGCGGCCATTATACAGCCTTTGGCCTTTGGGATTCTTACGCTGATGAGATGGGGTTACGGCTTTATTCACAATTACGGCGTGGTCATTATCATCCTGGTCTTTATGATCCGCATCGTCATACATCCGCTTACCAAAAAGAGCCAGGTCTCGATGAGCAAGATGAGCAAGCTCGCGCCGATGGCCGAGCAGATAAAGAAAAAGTACGCCAACAACAAGGCCGAAATGAACAAACATTTGATGGGCCTTTACCGGGAGCAGGGCGCCTCGCCGGTTATGGGGATGCTGCCGATGATGGTGCAGATGCCAATCTGGATTGCGCTGTATAGCGCGATATACGCCAGTATCGAGCTGCGCGGCGCGGCGTTTTTGCCGGTCTGGATTACCGACCTTTCGGCACCGGACGCTTTGGTTAGATTCGCTACGGTGACCGTGCCTCTGTTGGGCTGGAAGATTGATTCGTTCAACCTGCTGCCGATTTTGATGGGCGTGGTATTTTATCTGCAGCAGAAGCTCATGCCGAAGCCGGCGGCGGCGGCGGCAAACCCCCAGGTCGCTCAGCAGCAGAAAATGATGATGATTATGATGCCCTTGCTATTTCCGCTGATGTTATATAAGGCCCCGTCAGGACTGAACCTGTATATTCTGGCCAGCACCTGTGCCGGCGTTATTGAGCAGTACGTTATCAGAAAGCACATTCGCGAAAAAGACGAGGCCGAGGCAAAGGGCCTGGTCGCCGTGACCAGCAAGACCGGCGGCAAAGTCAAAAAGAAAAAACCGAAACCGTTTTACAAAATGTAGCGTTTAGCGGAGAGGGTACAGTGTATAGCGATGAAAACACAAGGCAGAGTACAAACAATCTACTATCTATTGCTCACGGTTCACTATTAGAGTTAGAGACCCAGCATCTATTATCTGTTGATTTAAAATATACAAAGAAAAGCGAGATTATAGAAAGCCTGTTGGAAGAGGTAAGCAAAATTCCGTACAGAATGCTTAATCCTGTACGTTAACCGCTGTCCGCTGTAGATGTACGAACTTAATGATACCATCGTCGCTGTTAGTTCTCCCACTTCGGACAATGGGGTGATTATTCGCCTGACAGGGCCCCGCATGACCAATGTGTTAGGTCAGATTTTCAGCCCGCCAATCCAGAAAGACAAGAGTGGCCTTGTACACGGAAGTATTGCCATCGACGGCGAGCTGAGAATCGATGCGAAGGTGTATCTGTTTTCGGCCCCGCATTCATACACCGGCGAGGACATCGCTGAAATCCACATCTGTACAAACGCGGGTGTTACCGAGGCCCTGATGTCAAACCTGCTGGGCAGGGCCCTGCGGCTTGCCGGGCCCGGTGAATTTACCGCAAGGGCGTATCTTAACGGCAGGAGGGATTTGTCACAGGCCGAGGCCGTAAATGAAATTGTCGTCAGCAGTAACAAATTTCAGTTGGCCGCTGCCGAGAGACTTCTTACCGGCCGATTGGCTGAGACGACCACAAGAATGCGCGAGCAGTTGATGGACTGTCTTAGCTTAATCGAGGTGGGACTGGATTTCAGCGGCGAAGACATCGAGTTTATAACCCGCGAGCAGGCCGTTGAACGACTTGACGAGATAAAAAAACAGCTTCAGAAAATGCTGTCGGGTAGTATCAGTTATGAGTCGGTGATTGACCTGCCGGCGGTCGGAATCGCGGGTGCTCCCAATGCCGGCAAGAGCAGCCTGCTCAACAGGTTGCTCGGTAAACCAAGAAGCATCGTCTCTGAGCAGCGAAAAACCACCAGAGACGTCCTGACAGGCCTGCTGGATTTGACCCATTGCAGGTGCGTGCTGTTCGATTGTGCCGGACTTATGCGAGAGGTGCATAATATCCTCGATGAATTGGCCCAGGAGGCGGCCATCGAATCACTGCAAAAGGCCCTGGTGGTTGTATTTTGCGTCGATATATCAAAGGGTGATTGGGGCGAAGATATTGCAATACGCAGACTGATAAGGCCCGAGGTCCTAGTGCCGGTGGCAACGAAATGCGATTTGCTCAGTGAAGATAAGTTGGCCGGTCGTCTCGCTGAATTAAAGGAATTATTAGGAGTTGATTTTTTGGCTACGAGCGTAATAAGTGATGATGGTGTAGAACTGTTGAGGCAGACAATCGACAAGACAATTATCGAGGCGACAAGCGGTTCCGCGGAATCAGCGGCTTTGCAGGATGCGGTCGCGCTTACCGCCCGGCACAGGCAGGCTGTTAACGACGCCATTGAGAATATCGGCGAATCAATTGGCCAGCTGAAAGCCGGCAGCGATGAGGTTGCTGCGATGATGCTTCGGACGGCCCATCAGGCGCTTTCGGATATCCAGCAGCAGCACATCGATGAGCAGATACTTGAGAGGATATTCAGTCGGTTCTGTATAGGTAAGTAAGCCGGAGCAGTCGGCTGACTTCGGGTTTCATTTCTCCAACCTCAAAATCTTTTTGGCCGTGCTACTCCGGCTCTTACTAACTACTGTTGTTATACGACTATGTTTTTAAGGAGTCAAAAAATTTTTTAATTTTTATTTATTTATCTTCCGCCTCAAACTCGGCGTCGATTACGTCATCACCACCTTTTCTTTTGACCTCGCCTTCCGGCGGCGGCGGTGGCTGCTCGGCCTGACCGGTCGCACCGGAAGCCGCCTGCTTCTTTGCCGCCTCTTCGTAAAGTACCTTGCCTAATTCCTGGCCGGCGGTGCCGAGGTTTTCGATCGCCTTTTTTATCGCATCGGCGTCCTCGCCCTTTATAGCTTCTTTTAGGTTGTTGACCGCGTTTTCGATGTTGCCGCGGGTTTCGCCCGAGACCTTATCACCGTGCTCTTTAAGTGTTTTTTCGGTTGACCATATCAACTGGTCGGCCTGGTTCTTCAAATCAACGACTTCTCGTTTTTTCTTGTCCTCCTCAGCATGGGCTTCGGCCTCCTTGGTCATCTTCCCAACCTCTTGTTCGCTCAGCCCAGAGCTGGATTTAATCTCGATCGACTGCTGTTTGCCGGTGCCGAGGTCCTTGGCGGATACATTCAGGATGCCGTTGGCGTCAATATCGAACGCGACCTCAATCTGCGGGATACCCCTCGGAGCGGCCGGAATCTCTGTAAGCTGGAACCTGCCGAGCGTTCGATTGTCGCGGGCAAATTCCCTCTCACCCTGCAGAACGTGAATGTCAACGGTGGTCTGGCTGTCGGCGGCGGTCGAGAAAATTTCCTTTTTGCTGGTGGGAATCGTGGTGTTGCGCTCAATCAACCTTGTCATAACACCGCCCAGGGTCTCCACACCTAATGAAAGCGGCGTTACGTCCAGAAGCAGGATGTCCTTTACGCCTGCGTCGCCGGCCAGTACCGCACCCTGAAGGGCGGCTCCAAGAGCGACTACTTCGTCAGGATTGATGCTTCTGTTGGGGTCTTTGCCGAATATCTCTTTGACAATGGCCTGTACTCGCGGGATCCTTGTCGAGCCGCCGACAAGCAGGACCTCGGTGACGTCGTCGGCCGAAAGTTTCGCGTCTTCCAGTGCCTTGTAGCAGGGGCCTTTGAGCCGTTCGAGGATTGGTTCTGCGAGCGACTCGAATTTGCTGCGGCTGAGGGTTATCTGCAGGTGCTTCGGTCCTTTGGCGTCCGCGGTGATAAAAGGCAGGTTCACTGTGGTCTCAAGCTGCAAGCTCAGTTCGCACTTGGCCTTTTCGGCCGCCTCTTTGAGTCTCTGATGTGCCATCGGGTCGTCGCGAAGGTCAACACCCTCTGTTTTCTTGAACTCATCGGCCAGGTAATTTATTAGCTCCGCATCCAAATCATCACCGCCAAGGTGAGTGTCGCCGTTTGTGCTCAGGACCTCGATAATCCCGCCCTGGTCTTCGAAACCCCCGATGTCGAGGATGGAGATATCAAATGTCCCTCCGCCGAAGTCGAAGACCGCCACCTTTTCACTCTTTTTCTTCTCGAGCCCGTAGGCAAAGGCTGCAGCGGTCGGCTCATTAATAATTCGCTCGACCTTAAGCCCGGCAATTGCACCGGCGTCCTTTGTCGCCTGGCGCTGTGAGTCGTTAAAATATGCAGGTACCGTAATGACAGCATCGGTTACTTTTTCGCCGAGGTAATCCTCGGCCGTTTTTCTCAAATCCTGCAGAATCATTGCAGAAACCTCAGGCGGGGTGTATTCTTTTTCACGGACGCCGACCTTAACCAGTTCCTCTGCGCCGCCGGTAATCTTGTAAGGCACAATCTTTTCTTCCGATGAAACCTCACTGTGGCGCCGGCCCATAAAACGCTTGATGGAAAATACCGTGTTTTCCGGGTTGGTCACCTGCTGATGGCGTGCAATCTGGCCGATGAGCCTCTCGTCCTTGTCGGTAAAGCCGACCACCGAAGGCGTCAGCCGCGAGCCCGAAGAGTTAATCAGGACTTTCGGTGATGTGCCCTCCATCACGGCCACCACGGAGTTTGTGGTTCCAAGGTCTATTCCAATTATCTTAGCCATAGTCAGTTTCCTTTCGCTTTTATAACTTTCCCAGTATGTAAACCTTCCACCTTTTCGATGTGCAAAACCTGTGCCAGTTGCATGGCCTGATTGGCTTGATGCACTTAAGGCGTTTAATGGCAAAAGGTTAGATTCAATTTGTAATGTTCTTAATGCTTTAGCGGCACACCTATAGTGCCATTTTGGCAGATGAAATAGTGTGCGACGTGCGTCCTTAACAGGGACATGACTTATGTGCTTATAGTCCGTTATCCGTTGAGTGCCGAGCGGATAATTTCAGCCCTGAGTGCGTCTCTGCGTTCCGGGCCCAGTGCTTTTCCGTAGTTTAACTGCAGATGCGCGGGCTGGGTGAGCATAAACAGCCGATTTATTGTCGTAATGGAAAGCGCCTCGGGCTTATCCGTGCCTCTGCTGGCATCGCTTAGCTCGGACAGTTTTTTTATTGCGGGGGTCGAAGCGCCCATACGCTCGCGCATATTAATGCCCATCCGCAGGTGACTTAACAAAAACAGCGCCTCCTGAGAACTTATCAGATGGGCATTTCGCAGCAGCGCCATCGCCCGCGAGATTTTGTCGTCAAGCACGTCCGGCTCCTTTGATAGCAGCCGGTTCCTCGCCGCATTTTCGTATTCGACAATCTCCGGGATAACGGCGTTTTCAAACAGTGAGACGATATCCGACTCCGAGATCCCGAGCGTTACCTGATTGGATATCTGATAGAAATCGCCCGCCGCCTCGGTGCCTTCGCCGAACAGGCCCCGCACGGCCAGCCCCATGTCCCTTGTCGCATTTAAGAATTTGTCGATTTGGCCGGTCATCTTCAACGCTGGCAGATGCAGCATTACCGAAACCCTTATCCCTGTGCCCAGATTGGTCGGACAGGCCGTCAGGTACCCATAACGCGGGCTAAAGGCGTAATCGACCTTTTGCTCTATCATGTCGTCGATGTGGTTTATCTGCTCGGCGCATTGGCTTAGCTGGCAGCCGCCTTTTAGCACCTGGATTCGCAGATGGTCCTCTTCGTTTATCATTGCTGTGAAAAACTCCCGCTCGGCTATGACCGCTCCGCGAGGCCCCTTGCCGAAGGCGTGATGCCGGCTGATTAGGTGCCTTTCCACAAGAAAATGTCTGCCAAGAAGAGGGGTCTTGTCCACACTCAAATAGGAAATCTTGTCCCCGAGCTCCAGCGACATCAGAGTGTCTCGGAGCTTCTTTAGTATCTCGGATTTCTCAGCGGCAGAGCAGCGGCTGAGGAACTTGTGCCCCGCTACGTTCCTGGCCAGACGAATACGCGAGGATATGACGATATCGGCAAGCGGTCCTGTGCCGTCAAACCATTCGTTTATATTACCACTTATGTCGGTCAGCTTCATATCTGATTATAGCGTTGTGTATTTCGTTTTTTACTTTTCGCGCTGATTTATTTTGTCCCGCAATTCGGCCGCCAGTTCGTAATCTTCGTTCTGCACGGCAGCTTCCAGGTCTCGTCGCAGCTTCATAAGCTCTATTTGCTTTTTTGTATCTGTTGATGTTTTTGAGGGGACCTTGCCGCAGTGGGTTGTTTTGCCGTTGTGGGCCTTCTTGATAAGGGACGAGAGCGATTTCTCAAAAACCTCATAATCATAAGGACAACCCAGCACCGCGTCCTTGGTGAATTGCTCTAACGTGCAGCCGCAGTGCGGGCACGAGATGTTTTGCTTGCCATCGGTAAACAGTTCGTCGTCCGACGGCTGGGTGGCAAGCAGGTTGCTCAGCAGCTCATTTATGGATAGCTGGCTCTTGACCGCTATACCCTCGTCCTGCGCGCAGTGCTCACAGAGATGCGTCTCGGTACGCAGCCCCTCCGTTATCTCGGTCAGATGAATGGTCGCTTCGTTTTTTTGGCAATTCTGACAATACATGCAAGTATGCCCTTTTACCTATTATAACAGAATTCCGCCTTAAGGTGTTGCTAAATTTGCCGGTCTGCTTGCGGGCCGGTTTATACATCGATTTTACGAGAATTCCCTTCTTAGATAATCGTCAAATTTGAAGGGTTCCTGTAGGCCGATTTGCCTGTTTGTCCCTTGGCCAGCCGGCGGCCTTAACCATCCTTGCTGAATTTTGCGGAACTGCCCTGCTCCTCGCCTACCCAGATGGATTGAAGTTTTACGCCCTTGGGCAGCTTGGGTTCGAGTTGCTCATATATATATCTGGCCAGGTTCTCAGCCGATGAGCTGTTCCGCTGAAAATAATCGATTCTCTCCATGGCTGTGTCATCGAGCTCAGATACGATGTTATGGACCAGTGCCTTGAGCCGGTAAAAATCCATGACGAGTCCCATGCTGTTAAGCTCGCTGCTGCCTACTTCGGCGGTGACCGCCCAGTTGTGCTGGTGCTGCGGTTCTTTTGAGCCGTCTGGCAGGACCAACTGATGTGACGCCCAAAAGTACGTTTCGATGCTGACCGTAAACAAAACAAAACTCCTGTCGCCCCGCGAGAACTACCTTGTAAGCTGCATGCCCGCGGCCCAACTTACTGTTGATTTTTTAATTTTTCAAGTCGTTCTCGCACGTGGTCGTAGATATTCTTCGGAATCAGCTTTGAGACGTTGCCGCCCAATGAAGCGACTTCGCGAATCAGGGTCGAACTGGTGAAGCCGTATTCCTCACTGGTCATAATAAAGACAGTTTCAATCCCCGTCACGGCCCGATTGGTCATGGCAAGCTTGAACTCATATTGCACGTCCGTAAGGCTCCGCAGACCGCGCAGAATAACGTCAGCCTTTTTTTCGGCTGCGTATTCAACCGTCAGCCCGTCAAAGCTCTCCACCGAGACCCCCGGTATATCCGCCACCAGTTCGGCAATCATCTCCACCTGCTCGTCGGGCGTGAACAGCGGATTCTTTATGGGGCTTCGCCCCACTGCAATGATAAGCTCGTCAAAGAGCTCTATGCCGCGTTTAATAACATCCAGATGCCCGTTTGTAATCGGGTCGAACGAGCCGGGAAAAATCGCCCTTACATGTTTCTTGGCCATTCCTGCACCTCTTATTTCAAAGCGGCTATTATACCCAAAACATCCCACAGGTCAAACCGCTTCGCGCATCGCATCTGAATAACCTAGGCTGCTTATTCTTTCGTCCACTGGTCGAGCCAGCCGAGGACCGTCTCGTGCCAGAGGATTGAGTTTGCCGGCTTGTTTACCCAGTGCCCTTCATCGGGAAAGTACAGCAGCTTACTTTCAATGCCGAGCCGCTGCAGAGCGTTAAATGTAGACAGCCCCTGCGTATCCACCACGCGAAAATCATTCGCGCCGTGAATAACCAGCATCGGTGTCCTCCAGTTGTTAACCAAATTGACAGGGTTGTGCTTCTCATAGCTTTCAGGATTCTCCCACGGTGTCCCAAGATGGTCCCACTCTGGAAACCACAATTCTTCCGTATCGAAATAAGCCAGACGCTCATCCAGATTGCCGGCATGATTGACCAGACACTTAAAACCCTCCGGCCATTTGCCCGCTATCCAGTTAATCATATACCCGCCGAATGAGGCCCCTAAAGCGCCCACCCTCTCGCCGTCCATCCACTGATAGCGCTTTAGCGCAGCGGCGAGACCCTTCTGCAAATCCACTAACGGCTTGCCGCCCCAGTCGCCCCTGATGGAGTCGGTGAACTCCTGGCCGTATCCTGTCGAGCCGTGAAAGTCCACCATGACCGCCGCATAACCTGCCCCGGCATACACCTGCGGGTTCCACCGATAATGGAAATGGTTCCCGAAAGAACCCTGCGGCCCTCCGTGAATCAAAAACGCCACCGGATACTTTTTGCTCGCATCAAAATCCGCCGGCTTTACCACATAGCAGTAAACCTTTTCATCGTTCCATCCTTCGAAAGAAAACTGCTCATAGTCCCCCATCCGGGCGGCAGCGATTTTTTCTGCATTGATTTTGGTTATTTTGCGTACATCACTGCCGTCGGGTCTGACCGAGTACAATTCGACCGGCGACTTGAGATTATCCATCCCGTAAATAATCTTTTCACCTGCCGCGCGTGGCGAACTGACATAGCCGTCTTTGACCACGGTACGAACTTCGCCGGTCTTTGCATCGATGGCGAAGAGAGATTTCTGCCCTGTGTTAGTTGCCCTTGCATAGATGGTTCGGCAGTCCGGCGCCCAAAAGATTGACGAGGGACTTCTGTCCCAATCCTCCGTCAAGACCCGCTCTTTTCCCTTCGGCCAGGGTTTAAGAATTATTCTGAACCGGTCCGATTCGTACCTCGGCCTGACCATAGCCAAATATGCGAGTGTCTTGCCATCAGGTGAGAAAACCGGACCTGTATCCCATGCCTGATTTTTCTCGGTCAGACATCTTGGCGGCTTAGCCCCATCAATGGGCGCTAAGTACAGGTCAAGGTCCGTCGACCACGGTTCCTCCCGCCCCACATCCCGTGCGGCAAAGATAATTCCCTTGCCGTTCGGCGTGAAAGTAATTTCAGCTGGCCCGCCAAAGGGCTTCGAAGGTGTATCGGCGTCCATACCAACCATCACATCCACCAGCTCTCCTCCTTTTGCCGGCATCACAAACAAGTGCGAACGCCGCCCGTCCTTCCACGTGTCCCAGTGCCGAACAAATATTCGCTCATAAATCCGCCCGCTCGCCTTTCTGTTCTCGGTTTCGTCGAGTCTGTCCTTTGTGCACTCGATACTGTCGCAGTCCACAAAAACCTCCATCGTAAAAGCGATGTGCTGCCCATCACGAGAGACAACCAGATTGCCAACATCCAGAGGCAGGTCCGTAACCTGCTCCGCCTCACCACCGTCGATTCTTATCCGCCAGACCTGTGACGACTCCGACCGTTTTGAAAGAAACCATATGATCTTTCCGTCGTGTGCCCAGCGGGGATTAGAATCCTTTTCCGGATGCGATGTCAGATGCCTGAGTCCCGTGCCATCTACACGGACCAGCCAAAGGTCAGTCCGCCCAAGATTCTCTTCAAGGTCGGTCCTCCGCAGAACAAAGACAATCCACTCGCCGTCCGGCGAAACCTGCGGGTCCGAAATCCTCTCCATCGCCAATATATCGTGGACCGAAAATGGATGAGTCTGGTCGCCAGGGGCCGCTACGCAAACGGCGGCACTTATACTCAGAAAAGCAAACCCAATTAAAGACCTCGGGCACATAATTTTCCCCTTTATAGTTTAGATGCCAATTTGCTCGGTAGTCTAATAAGAAATGGAAACAATCGCAACTGTTGGGCTGCCTATGGTTTTTATGTGTTCTGATTTCCGTTTTTGGTAATGGTCACCGGAATATCCAGCCAGAAGGTTGAGCCCTTGTCCGGTTCGCTTTCCATCCCGATGGTCCCCGCCAGCATAGTGGCCAGTTCCTTGCTGATGGCCAGACCAAGACCGCTGCCGGTGGATTCGCGTGTTATCGAACCGTCCGCCTGACGGAACTTCTCGAATATCTTTTCCCTGTCCGGCTCGGCAATACCGCAGCCGGTGTCGGCCACCGCAATCTGTACCGTCTGGTCATCTAACATATTCGCTCGAATCTCAATCCTGCCGCGCTCCGCCGTGAACTTCACCGCGTTACTTAGAAAGTTGTAGAGTATCTGTTGGACCTTGCCCGCATCCGTCATCAGCTCAGGGATTTTATTTTCTGTTGTTAGCTTGACCTTGATTTTCTTCTTTTTTGTAAGTGCCGCAAAAGAACCAACAACCGCCTTGCAGAGCTGCGGTATCGAGGTCTTTTCAATGTGCAGCTCCAGTTTGCCCGCCTCGGTCTTCGCCAAATCCAGCAAATCGTTAATCATATTCAAAAGGCTCTTTCCCCCGGTAATGATGTTCTCGGCGTATTTTCGCCCCTTTTCGCTCCTTAGCGTGTTCGGCTTCTCCCGCAGAATCTCGGCAAAGCCCAGTATCGCGTTCAACGGCGTCCTGAACTCGTGCGAGATATTCGCCAGAAATTCGCTCTTGACCTTGTTGGCCTTAAACAGCTCGATATTTCGCTCGGAAAGTTCCGCTATTTTTTCGTCGAGCTGCTTGTTTGCGTTGCGCAGTTTCTCTTGCGTCGCCCGCAGTCCGTCCAGCATGTGATTAAATGCGTCGGCTAACTTCTCGTATTCATCGCCTGTCTTTATCGCGCTTCGGATATCCAGATTGCCCTCTGCGACGTTGTTTGCTATTGCCCGCAGCTGCCGGATGGGACGGAGGATTACCCGCTGCGTTATCATATAAAACGCCACGAATGCCCCCGCACCCGCAATCAGAAACGCAGCGGTTATCCAGACCCGATTTAACAGGACTGTCCGGCTCATACCGGCGGCCGGCCGGTGAATTACCACCGCGCCTATCGCCTCATTTTGCGAAAACGGACTGGCAGAGCCCTCAGGGTTATGGCAGCTTATGCAGCTGTCGGTTGCCCTGAAAATACTCACATAATTGCTGTAAAGAATGCCGCGATCTTTCACAAATTCGATTAAATCGTCCCTCTCGGCCTCCGCTTTTAAAGATTCAATCATCTCTCGCTGCTGTTTGCTTAACTGCTCCTGCTGGCCCTGCTGCTTTGTGAAGCGGACCCATTGCATCTGCGGCTCGTTCGCGTCCAGCACGCCGCCGGTACTATCCAGTGCGGCAAGGACCGTCTCGTCGGGGCCTTTTAACTGAAAGTGTCCATGAAGCAGCATCTCGGCCTTGGCTCGACCGGCGTCTAATGAAATCTGCCTTGTCAGCTGGCGCATCCACGCATACGGAATAAAAAGCGCAAGCGCAAGCGTCAAAACCACCGCCGCACCAAACGCGACCCGGCACTTCTCCGCCAAGGACAGCGGCGTCAGCCGCAATACTCGCAAAACCCTAACCCAAATTCGTTTTAACCTAATCCGCATAAACTCAGAACTCACCGCCGACTATTACTTTTGCTCATCGGCCTTCTGCTCGACTGCGTGAGAGTGCCGTTGCGTTCGCAAGTTCAGCTCGTCTAATTGTTTTTGGTCAACCTCGCTCGGCGCATCGGTCAACAGGCACTGGCCCCGCTGCGTCTTCGGAAAGGCAATCACGTCCCTTATATTCTCCGTCCCGGTCAAGAGCATAATCATTCTGTCTAAGCCGAGCGCAATCCCGCCGTGCGGCGGAGCGCCGTATTCCAAGGCCTTTAGGAAGAACCCGAACCGCTGCTGGGCCTGTTTCTTGGATATGTTAAGCAGGTCAAAGACCTTTTCCTGCACTTTCGTATTGTGGATACGAATGCTGCCTCCGCCAATCTCGGAACCGTTAACGACCACGTCGTATGCCTGTGAGCAAACACCGGCAGGGTCACTGTCGAGTTTCTCCAAATCCTCCGGCACCGGTGAGGTAAACGGATGGTGAAGCGAATCGTAGCGCTTCTCGCCCTCGTTCCATTCGAACAGCGGAAAATCCACTACCCACACAAATTCAAAGGCCTTCTCATCATACAGCTTCAGCTCCCTTGCCAGTCTGCACCGCAGCGGAGCCAGCGCTTTGTTAACGGTTTTCTCGTTATCTGCAACGAACAAAAGCAGGTCCCCGTCTTTGGCGCCGAATCGCGTAACTATCTGCTGAACCTGTTCGGCGCTGAAAAACTTTGCACTGCCGCTTGCAAGCGCCGGCCCGCCGTTTTCTTTTTTGACCTTCGTCCACGCCATGCCCTTTGCCCCGTAGTCGCGCACGAATTCGGTCAGTGTCTTCTCGATATCGCTTCTGGAATATTTGTCACCCGCCGGTGCGCAAAGCCCTTTTACAATCCCGGCGGCCTCAATCGCTTTGGTAAACACCGCGAACGTGCATGTTTTGGCGATATCGGATATATCTTTTAATTTCATCTCGAACCGCAAGTCCGGCCTGTCCGTCCCGTAGTCGTCCATCGCCTCTTTATATGTCATCCGCCGCATCGGCGCTACCACATCCACGTCCAAAATCTGCTTCCATATCTTCGCCAACAGGTTTTCGTGAACACCGATGACGTCGTTGCTGTCGACGAAGCTCATCTCCACATCGATTTGTGTAAACTCTGCCTGCCGGTCTGCTCGCGGGTCCTCATCCCGAAAGCATCGCACTATCTGGAAGTATTTATCCACCCCGCTTACCATCAGAATCTGCTTGAACAATTGCGGTGACTGCGGCAATGCGTAGAAACAGTTCGTATGCAGCCTGCTCGGCACTAAAAAATCCCTCGCCCCCTCCGGTGTGCTCTTGGCCAACATCGGCGTCTCTATCTCCAGAAAGCCCAGCCGGTCGAAATAGTCCCGCGTGATTTTCGCCACCCGATGCCGTACGCGAAGGCTCTTCTGCATTTCGGGCCGACGCAGGTCCATATACCGGCTGGCCAACCGAATCTCCTCGCTTGTCTTCTCCGCCTCATCAATTTCAAAAGGCGGCGTCTTAGATACGTTCAGGACACCAAGCTCCTGGACTGAGACTTCAATCTGACCGGTAGGCAGCTTCGGATTTGCCATACCCTCGCTTCGAGGCTGAACTATACCCCTCGCTGCAATTACCCATTCACACCGGGCCGTCCTCGCCACCTCGTGCGCTTCAGGCTGGGTCTCGGGATTGAAAACCAGCTGGGTTAGCCCTTCCTTGTCCCGCAGGTCGATAAATACCAGCCCGCCGTGGTCACGATAGGAATGGACCCAGCCCGCTAACGTAACCTTCTTGTTCGAGTCGCTTAGCCGAAGCTGACCGCAGTTATGTGTCCTTTTAAGCATCGCAAAAATCTCTCTAAAAATTTCGCTCACCCGCCTTGCGGTAGCACTACGCAGGCGAACAACAATACAAAACAGTAATTTCCGGACAGGTTAGAATAGTCTACGGCCGCCGCTTCGTCAATAACGGCTTTTGAGATTTGATTTTGGGGGATTCACCGCCGGCCGGACCCCTCAGACCAACGGTACCCTTATTGCTGCTGGCTCGAAAGCTGAGCGTTGCTGCGTTTACTTCTCGGTTTCATCCTCTCGAATCGCTCGCGGAACAAAAAGTACAATCCGGGCCCGAAAGCCAACGCCATTATTACCAGCCCCGTCGCAATACCGAGAAAAGTCAGTCCCGGTGCACAGCAATCCTCTCTGCGTCTTACAATAATGTGGCTGGGCACCGCCACAAGTAGCTCGAGGATACTTCCTCTGATGAGCCAGGTGGTTATACGCTTGGTTAATGCCTGTGGCTCAGTGCTGCGCCACCAGCGATAAAACAGTGTCGACCAGACAAGCCAGCTTACACCAACGAAAGCCAGACTTGGCCAGGGATACACTCTCGCCCAGGCGTCATCCCCCCAGATCGCCATTAATATCGACCATATTATTCCAATAAGTATTATTGAGAAAGCCAAAGCAGTCGACACGATTGGGACCCAGACGTGGCGTCGGGGCTGATAGCTCTCATCACCCATCTTCACCGGAATCAAAAGAAGACCCGCCTGTATCAAAACAACGATAATGAATAACGACCAAAACTCCCAAGAGATGTACAGCTTCAAACTATCGACAAAACTGGCGTCACCTAAAAATGCCAACCAGTGAAGCAAAGGCACGAATATAATCATTACCAAAATGATATAAAGCAGTATCGTCCCAAATGCCCATTTTGCCATTTGAAATCCCTCACATAAAAAGGCCTTTCAAGTTTACCAGGCCCCGGCCGCGATGCAAAATCCAACGTGGGTGCCTTATTATACCTGTTCGTTACGCCAAATGCATATCGCTTCTGTAAGTGTCGTCAATTTGCTGACTGCCTGACCACCAATATATGGAAAGTGCCCATCCCTTGCAATGAAATGTTGAACAAAAAAATTCCGATTAATCGGTTGAGCTTTATTGTTCTTTATGCCCAGCGAGCTCCAGTGCCGCCGAATTGATGCAATATCGAAGCCCCGTCGGCTCCGGGCCGTCGTCAAACACATGGCCTAAATGCGCATCGCACATGCCGCATAACACTTCCGTCCTTGTCCTGAGCAGACTCTTGTCTATCGCAGTCGCAATATTCTCTTCTGAAATCGGTGCATAAAAGCTCGGCCAACCCGTACCCGAATCAAACTTCGTCTCCGAACTGAATAATTCGTTCCCACAGCAGACGCACTTGTATGTCCCTTCTCCCTTGAAGTCCCAGTACTTGCCTGTAAACGCCGCCTCCGTCCCCTTCTTCCGCGTAATCTTGTACTGCTCTTGCGTCAACTGCTCCCGCCATTGCTCATCTGTCTTGACTAACTTCTCAGCCATCTCTTGGCTCTTCTGGTTTGAAGATTCGATAGTTCCATCGCCCTTGCCTGCTTCTCTATTATCGCAACCGAGCAAGCTAATCAACAGAAAACCGGAAACTGCAAGCGCACAGATTCTACCAGCTCTCTCACCCCTTAACAACTTGCATCTCATACCGCTCATTAAGCCTGATTCCCTAGTGATATGCAGCCTCGCCCTCACTAAAATATTATCCAGTCGCATTTGGGTCAGTAGCGGACTCGTTCGCGTCGGGGAAAGGTATAACCCATTTGTCTTTATTATTCTCCCACCAATCAAGACATTCTGCTTGTGTAGCAGTTTTGTTCAATTCGTCATCTGTTAGTCTTGATATTAGTGGTATGAACTGGCTTTCACCTTCCCGCACCTTCTCAACCATCAACGGCAGTGCAGGGATGCCAAGGTCGGCTGTCTCATTGAGTTTACGCTGCGCAATCCTTTTCTCGCCTTCAGTCTTTTTATTCATATTCTTCCACTCGGAGTGAATCGCATCAAGCCGCTCCTGTGTGAACTTAGGCTTCTTCTCCCACCAGTCGGTCCAGTATCGCCTATCCGACAGCTTTTCGTGGGGGACCTTCATGCGAGCTATTTTGGCGACCGCCTTACCGTAGTCTGTGCGAATCCGAGTATCTTCCTGATTCTTCAGTTCTTCCAGAATCGGGTGTATAGCTCGGAAATCCTGCAGTTCACTTAACGACCATACTGCCATGCCGCGGACCGGAAACCATTCATCGTCCAAAGCCTCTATCAGAGGGTCAACTGCGTTGGGGTCGTCAAGTAAAGCCAGCGCAGAGGCCGCGTAACTTGCTAAATATCTTCCATATTCTCTATCCTTCTCTTCGACTGTTCGCAAAGCCTCGACAAGCGGTTCTAATGCGGCCGAATCTTCGGTTGCACCCAGGCACATCGTTGCATAGCATCTGGCCAGGTGACGGTCAGATTCACGTACCCATTGCGGCTCATTCGTCATCACGCCAAGCAAAAAGGGGATGGCATTCGGGTCATCAATAGCATGAATTACACCAAGGTGCCTCTGTTGTAGTCCGCTATATTTGTATCTCCATCTATGACACTCCCTCAAACTTCTCTTAAGCTGCTCTCTGTAGTTGGGGTCATTAGGTTCCTGACCGAAGCACAAAGCTGAAATCAATGTTATGAACACGCCTGCGAAAACATTTTTTATGCACAAGTTCTTATCAAACATATTCAATGTTCTCTTTGGCTCTCCCATAGCAGTACCTTACAGATTTTAACCTGCACCATTTACCGGGCATACTTAACCGAGCAGCCGTAGGGCTTCGTCTTCGGCGTACTTACCGCCTTGCCGGCCGTCAGCTCCGCCAGGGCCTTGTCAACATAGTTGGTTGTCTTTTCCTTCTTGCTGCCCATCGGTGAATTGTCAATTCCTCCGTCGTACACTATCTTGCCCTTGGCATCTATGATGAACATATGCGGCGTCGTCCTGGCGCTATATGCGCGCCCGACCTTGCCCGACCTGTCATCGAGTATCGGATAAGTGAGCTTGTGCTTTTCAACAAAATCCTTGTTCTTCTCGGTCTTCAAATGCTTTGTGCTGTTTACAGTAAGCCAGACCACATCTTTGTCTTTGTACTTGGCCGCAAGCCCCGCCATCGTCTTTGGCTTCTCGTAGTGGTACACGACAAACGGACACTCGTAATTGAACCACTCTAAGACCACAATCTTGCCCGCGTAGTCCGACAGGCTCACCTCTTCGCCGTCGTAATTCTTCAGCGTAAACTGCGGCGCTTCGACGTCCTTCTCAGACTTGCCCGACTTCTCCTTGCCCTGACAAGCGCCGACCACCAGAACTGATACCGCCAGCACCACCAGAATTGTAAAAATTGTACTCCTCATCGGTTTACCCTTTCCTTAATAAATTGCTTCCATCTATCCGTCATACCTATTATGTGCCCACTCGCCCTTATAATACAACTCCTTTCTACTATGCTATGATTTGCTACGCCTCTCGGCCGAGTTCGTGCTGCCAAAAAGACATCTTTTTAAGAAAAAGTGGTTCTCAACGATTTTCCACCCCGACAGCTCTGTTTTTAGCGCAGCCCATTCGGCTCCTGCCAGCCTCACTGGTTCTCCGCGGAGAATTTTTTACAATCGGCCGTTTTTTTGTTGCACTGCCTGAGCTTTTTTATACAGTGGTAGCATACAGCGATGCGAGAGGCTTCCTTCTGTTGCGGACCGATATACAGAATATTATTGATAGTGGATTTTGTCTTGGGTCGAACTTCTTGCAGTCTCGGCCGTAAAAACAAAGTCAAGTATGTTTTCCACGGGCTGAGGTTTTTAAACTCCTCTTTCCTCCCTCCGGCCTCAGCCCATTTTTTTGCTCCAAATCCTTGATACCGGTTGTTGCGTAGATTCCACGACAGCCTACCAATTTCCCGGTTTCTGCGGCTTGTACGTAAAGAGTTGCACAATTTGAATAATGTGCTGTGGTCCCGCCGGGATTCTCAGGCTTACTGCGCCGTTTATGTCTTATCGCAGGCCGAAGCCCTGAGAACGCTCCGCTCACCCAACATCATCATAAGCCTGGATGCCTTTAGGCTCCCTCTTCATTCCGACGCAAAAGAGTATATGTCGCGCTGTTTATCTACCAAAGTTGAAAACGTCGTCTCTTGTCCCATACAGGCCGTCCCAGCCCGCCGATATTAAAAGGTAACTGTCCGGCTTTTCCGGCTTGCCGACCACCTTCACATCCGGGTCCTTCGTAAGCTTATAAAACAAGTCAGGGCTACTCTGGCTTGTGTCATAGATTGGGTGGTGCCAAGTTGCGGTTGCATCACTCCACCGCACTTGTATCCCGACAAGTTCGTGATTGTCATCGTAGTTGTAGATGTTCGTACGACTGCTGTATCCCTGGTTCGGGTCATGGGTAAGTTTGGCCGGGTCCGCCTTATAGTACAATACCGGCATACCCACTTTTTCTCCATCCTGGTCGGTAAGCTCCGTGCGAGCAAATACATCGCAGAGAACTGGACAGCATGGGTCAAAATTTTGTACGTTACCGAATCCTACATTGCCGAGTAAGGTCTGTATTGGCACAACCTTGGCAGCCTCCTCAAGACAGAGCGGCCGCCTGGAACGTAAATTCTCCTCCTCCTCCTTGGTGTAAGGTGAGGTAGGCTTGGTCGTCACCCTGTTATAATATAGGTCTTCATTGTCCTTGTCCCGACCAAGATCGTCAAACCTTGAATCAGGGTGCAAACCCAGACCGTCCTGTCCCATCACTGCTTCGCATAGCTTCATAGCACCACAATAGCTATCCCCCTCAAGGTCAAACGGCGACGAGTCCGGATAGGTATCATATTCGATCCTGAACATTTCCAGACATTTAGCAATCTCGTGGAACTGCCCTTTTTGCCTTACCTTCCTCGCGTAGCGCCTCACCGCTCCGAGCGACGGTAAAAGCAGACTCAGCAGTATCACAATGATACTCATTACAGTTAACAACTCTACAATTGTAAAACCCATTTTTTCGACTTTTGATTTCATTTTATTATCCTCAAAATATAACAGAAAAATATAGCGTTTCCACAAATACAGCCTACCGCATAAAATCCCATTTGTCAAGGGAATTTTGGCCTGTTTAGCCGCCTCTCAGAATTCGACCCGCCAAATGTCCTAAGGGATTGCCTGATATTAAAGGCTGTTTTCACCGCTCTATTCGCGGATTTTTGCGTCAGCACGCCCAGATACTCCCGTGCGCGCCCTGGCGGATATATTGCTGTATTGTCCTCTGCAGGCCGCTTAACCTGTCCGTCTGCTGGCACTTCGAACAAAAGCTAAGGTCAATCTTGCCGCCCGTTTTGCCCGTAAAAACAGCATTTTGCAGGTCGCTTCCGCGCTGCTGTCTCCTTGCCCCGGCCTGACCCAAAAAAATTTTGTTTATCCTCAAAAACATCCTTGTCGGAGCGTCCCTATTCTAATATAATAGTAATTGAATGGGAGGTCTGTATGACTCCGGTCAACACACCCAGTAATAGCGATTTGCAGTGGGATTGGGTCTTTGTCGAGTGCTGAGTTGTGCCGGCATAATAAGTGTTTTCCCGCAGCAATCCTGTTAACTCGTAGAATTTGTTACACATTAGTCTGTCAGAGCACTTTTGCAGGGCTGAGAATATATCGCTTTTTCCTCTCCCTCCGCATCTCAGCCCTGTCTTTTTTTGCGCGCAAAAAAGTATCCCGTGATTAAGCGGCTCACGGGATCAGAGGCCAAATCCTAAGCCATAAGGCTAGGATCAAACTGCTCCATTAAGAAGCATCACATATAGTATACGACATTCTGTCCTATTTGCAATAAAAATTTTTCTCGTCAGCCACCACTACTTCCCCTAAAACTGTTGTTGGCCCTTGTTAATACCTTCTGCTCGTGGTCTTGTCGCTGTGCTTGTAGTTGACGAAAAAGTATCGCAGGGCGTCTATCGGATGGTCATATAGGCCGTCCTTTAGCGGCAGCTCACTGCCCGCCGCCCCGCCCTCCGGATAATGATAGCACCGCATCGCCTCGATCAGCCGCTGACACCTCGCCGAAATTACGAGTCTGCTTTTTCCGTCCCCCGCCCGTATCGCCCGTCGGATAAGCTCAATGCCCTCCAAAATCCCGCTCCTTCGATATCGCGTAATTATCCCCAGACTGCGCAGCTCCCGAATGGTACTTGTGCCGGTAACATCATTCGTACTTCTGCCGGCCGGGTCGCAGAAGGTAGCCGCCACACGCTCCTCACCGCCCGGCGTCCTTTCCTTTATCTGCTCCGCGTGTATATCAATCGTCGCCCTGCTGCGGACATATTCGTCAATCACTCGCACAACCCCCTCACCGTCAACCTGAATCCACAGGCAAACAAACGGATTGACGAACCCAAAATCAATCGCCCGGTACAATGGCAGATTCGCGTCATAGTCTATTGATTTAACGTGTACATCCGGGTCAAATTCATCAAAGACAACGTGCTCCCTGCTTGGCCTCTTGCACAGCATCTCCGCCTCCCAACCGGCCCTGCTCGCCCGACGCATCGCGCTGATGCAGTCGTCTATCCTCAAGTAACCATCCGCCTTCTTCGCCTTGCCCTGACAATCACCACTCAAGCCGCACCGCGAGCAGCTTCTGTCCCTGCACCTCTCAATCACCTCCCAGAGACACCACTTAAAAACCGGCGTGCCGAATCGCTTCGCTGATGTGACTATCCTTTGCATTAATCCATACGGCCGATGCATCGTGCTTATCATCTCCATACCTGCTGTTAGTCCCGCCTTGCTGTGCGTGGTGAACTTCGCCGCCGAAAAGACCTTTTCATCGAACAGCTCGACCTCATCGCATCGAAGTTTCTGTATATGCTGCCCCCGCACACTCGCCGGCGATTGCGTCAGGACCTCAACCCCAGAACCGTTGCCGAACCTGCACTTACCCTTCAAGGCCGGCCCCGCAAGGAGTTCATCAAACCCGTTGTTTAAAAAACCGGTTAAATATTCGTACATCCTCCCAGCCTGTTCACCCGACCCGGCCAATATCCGCACCTGACAATCTGGTTTGAAAACACAGTCCAGAAGCGTCGCGATCGCCGCCAACTCCGTCTTGCCCCCGCCGCGGTTCGCCCATACTACCGCATCCGCATTCGCCCTTTTCTCCGCACCAAAATCGGCCGAAAAACCATACCACAGATAATCCATCGGACTGTTGTGCTCACCGCAGATTTTTCTTTCCGGAACATCAATCCCCAAAAAGACCTTCACATAATTTCTAAGGTCCCGCCTGCTCTCCGGCCGCACCCGCCTAAGCGCTGAATATACACCATCGACCTTCGCTATCTGCCCCTTGAATTTGGATTTATCTAAACCCACCCTTGCCGTTTCTACCGCCCCCTGATTTGGTGTGCTAATTGTATGTCAGGATTAGTCAACCAATGCGGAAATCACTTCAATGTTTCAGACTTTACCCCCAATTATTAGAAAGGTTTCAAATTTTAAGTTTTGGTTTTTACTTGTAACTTTTTACTTTCCCATCCTGTATTCATACAGCTCGTACCCTATCTCCCGACACGCCTTTACCGTCTCCGGATACGGCGTATCACAGATATCAATAAAGCCCACCTGATAGTTCTCCCCGTCTCGCCGGCCCGTCGTCGCCTGGTCGCCGTACTGGAACCAGTGCGTCCCTATCATGTACGGGTTCTCCAAAACGCTCTTCACGTAGCTTATGTACATCTCACCTCGCTGGGCTTGGTCCGTCACGCTCCGCAGCCCCGTATGCAGCAGTCCCCTGTCCAGCGCGCCGAAGTGAAATTCTCCAATAATCAGCGGCTTGTCTATCCCTTTCGGCGGCACTAATGTCCCCGCGCTGAACCTATATCTGTTAAAGCTTATCACGTCGCAGTATTTCGCCGCCACGCGAATCACCCATTCACGCCGCTTCTCTTCCCCAGGGTAAAAATGAAAGTCAAACCGACACCCCAAATACAGCTTGTTCGGCGCAACCTCCTTTATCGCATCTCTGACCACCTGAAAATACTGCTCCGCTATCTTCACCGAAAACGCCTTCAGGTCCGCCTCGGCATTTTTCCCCCGAGGTTTCGTCTTACTTTCGAGCACCGCCTCCCACGAACGATAGTTTGTCGCCCAGTAAGCATTCAGTCTTCTAATAGACCCGTATTTTGACTTCAGCTCCTCGACAAAGGCCTTCTTCGCAGGCTGGTCCGCCGGCGATTCCAGGCACCCCATCGCAAGATATATCTCATCACCCCAGGTCATCTCGTTGTCAACAAAATAACCGATGCACCATGGGTCGTTCGTTGTCCTGTTCTTGTCCTTTTCCACCATTGTAAGTCGCTGCGTCAGCCCGGAACGAAAGCTCGCGGCAAACGGGTCAGGGAATTTGCGCCAGTGCCCTTTCGCACCTTCTATAGGTCGCCCGCCCGTATGAATCGTCCCCACATAGGCCGTCTTGCACATAAGGTAAATCGGCGGACCCGACCAGTTCGCGATAGTGTTCATCCCCCAGCTCCGCAGACGCTTGTGGCTGACCTCGCCAAACGCCTCCTGCCAGTCCTCGCCGTACTTGCGAAGCAGATTCGCCCGGCCGAAATCGTACGTCTTGTACGAACCTCGACCCTTGTAATACCCGTGCGGAGCGCCGCTGCCCATCTGGTAGAACTTCCCCACGTCTGACTTCGGGTCTGGCAGCTTCTCAAAATAGTGCTCGCGGTCGCTGACAGGTGTCCAACCGAACCGCATATTCACGCAGTCCACCCCGTGCGACCAGAACAACCGCCCCTCCGGGTCAACCAGCCACCACTTGCCCTGATACTTCTCCAAGCGGAAATGCTCCGTCGCCTCGAGCTTCGGCCCCGACACCCATCCCCCGTACTTGTTCCAGTTACTTGGCCCCGGATGCTTCTCCAAATCCGCCGTCTCCCCCTTCCTTGCCTTCTCAAAGTCCTCCGCCGAATGTGTCTTGCCCGGCCAGTCCTTTTTATTGTACTGCCCATAAGTATCGATGAACGGAAAAAATGACGACTTCAGCTCTTCCTCGGACGGTACTTTGTACGAACCTACCGCCCGAACATTATCAATCTCAACTACCTGCGCACCTTTGCCCTTCACAACCGAGATAGCGAGTTGCCTCGTCCGGCTCGGCGTAACGGGAGCCCAAATCCACACGTGCCCACCCGGCATTCCGTTCATACCAAAGAGATATTTGCCCAGTTCTCTGGATAGGGAATCGCGCTTCAGTAATGCCGTTAGCGTCCGCCGCTCTCCTGCCTGCACCGTAACACTTCCATCCACCCACTGCTTATCATCAACCCGGCAGTTCACCATAACATCATCTCTCCCCGCGTTCCGCACATCCATCGCCACATAGACGTACCCTGAAAGGTCCCAGCGCCTCCCCGGCGCCCGTAGCGTAACGCCGGCCCTTGGTTCCTTCCCGCCCGTCGCTATCCGCAGAGCCTTCCCGCGTTTGTTCTCCGACAGACTAACCTTGGCATCGCCGGTCGTATTGACCTTGCCAATGTCAAATTCCCCTTCGAAATCAAAAAGAACCAGCGCCCCTTCCTCCTCCAGCACGCTCGGTATCGCACTCTCCGTGACCTGGCATCCCCAAACAAGCACTACAAAGCTCAACAATAACGCTCGTACTATCATCATTTTCTCCTTCAAGACGGATTATCGAAGCGATTTTACCGCACCCCTCTCTTCCTGCCTACACCCTTTTTCATCAGCCCCTTAAGTTCTCCCAGATGCTCCTTATACACACCTCGTGGACTCGTACCATGTTTCTTGCAAAGCGACGCTGCCATCCCCACAACCTCACCCATCATGCCCGTCGTCCGCATCACACGCACCGTCCCTAATGCCTCATGCGTTACGCTTATGTCCCGCCCCGCCATAAATAAATTTCCTATGTTACGCGAATACAAACACCTGTACGGTATCCAATACGGCCTCGGATACGCTGTGTGGTAGTCCAGTGAAATAAATGCGTCGTCCCCGAAGTCGCTCACATACTTCGCCAGCGGAAGATGCGTATCCATGTCCCAGCTCGTCGGCACACACCCGTCCTCATACTTCTTGCTGCTGAGTAAATCCTGCGCAGTCAAAATAACGTCCCCCAACAGCCGCCGCGACTCCCGCTTGCCCGATATATACGCCGCCCACGCTAACTTGTGGTTCGGATAGAGCTTCGCCTCGTTCTTTAGATAATCCCACGTCCCGTACATCGCCCGCAGATTCAAATCGCGTATGTACTCACCCTTCTCAATCGGGTCATAAAAAAATCCGCTCTCCCAGTACCAGCCCCCAAGTGCCTCCACGCCTTTGCTCCCGTAAACACCAGGACTCTTGCCATCACCCGGAAACGCCTTGCCTCGCATATCAACCGCCCACTCGCAGCGCGGAAAAGTCACCGGCCTACCCGTATCCGCCACGTTCCACAAGTTGCTCCTGCCCATATGCCCCTTGATTGTCATATCAAAATCGGCGCCTGAAAGAAAACCTATCGTACCGTCCCCCGTGCAGTCCGCGAAAAGCTGACCCGAAAAACGCACCTCCTTGCTGTTCCTTGTATGCTTTGCAACCACTGCAACAATTTCCTCCCCTTCCTTTTCAACCGCAAACGCATGCATGTTCAAAAACAAGCTGATATTCTTCTCCGCCTGAACTGCTCCGAGCTTATTCTCGTCCTCGTATATCTCACCTATGTTTTCAGGTCCGTAATGCGCCCGCCTCTTCGGGTCTAATTCCTTGACCACGTCTCCAATCCTCGGATATGGCTCGAAACTTGTCTTGCCCCCCAACCAGACCCGCACTTCTGAGCTGTTATTGCCGCCGAGAACAGGCCGGTTCTGAATAAGTGCTACGTTTAATCCCAGCCTCCCCGCCGATATAGCCGCACACGTCCCCGCCATACCACCGCCGACCACGACCAGGTCGTATTCACCGCCATCATCCGGCTCGTTGCCCAGCCCCAGTGCCTTCCGCCGAAACTCCTTCATTGCCTCGCCTTCATTAGGCGGAACAAAATCCCTATCGCCTGTAAAAATAATTGCGTCGCACCGCCCCTCAAAGCCCGTCAGGTCATGCAGATTAATCTCAACCTTTTTCTTGCCTATATCAACCATCCCCCCATCCTGCCAGTCCCACTCGACCCCTTCAGTCCCGAAGACTTCCTCAAGGGCTCTGCTGTCAATAAGCACCTGAAATTTACCCGGCCCTCCCGGCCCCTTCCACGGCCCAACCCAGTCACGAGTACGCACCCAGACCCGGTACTCCCCGACTTTGCCGAATCGAACCGTCGTTCTGGCATCCGCCACCGGCTCACCTAATCCGTGAGCAAGCAAATATGGCGAGCCCATCTGGTCCATAAACTGCTGGTCAACCGCCCAGCCCCCAATGTCCTCAAAACCCTCCGCCTCGACCAGCACCGTCTGCCCACAGCAGGCCGAACCTATAAGTAAAACAAATACTATCCCCCAAATATGACCTCTACCGTCGGTTCTCATGGTTTCTCCCGAAAAATCACCTGCATACCTCCTGACAATTACCATCTAACCTGCCCGCAGTCTCCACTCACCCCTGCTGCTTCTCAATCTTTTCGATTCGCCGCTGATGACGGTCACCTGCGAATGGCGTTTTCAGCCACAAGTCCACTATCTCCAGGGCCTCGTGTATCGACAGCATCCGCTCGCCCAGGGAAACCATATTCGCGTTGTTGTGCTCCCTGCTGAGCCTCGCCGACCGCAGGTCCCAGCAAACCGCGCAGCGTATCCCGCGCACCTTGTTCGCCACCATTGCCTCACCGTTGCCGCTGCCGCCCAGAACTATCCCGCGCTCACATTCCCCGGATGCCACCGCATCCGCCGCCGGACGGATATAATCAGGATAGTCAACCGATTCCGCTGAGTGCGTGCCGAAATCCTTCACATCGTGCCCCTGCTCTATCAATACCGTCTTTACCTGTTCCTTGTAGCTGTAGCCCGCGTGGTCTGATGCAATCGCGATTTTCATAATCTTCCCTTTCTTATCTGCCGCCATTATATCTGTCGCTCCGCTCCGCTCAACCATTTTTTTGTTGTCTCCGATGCTTATGCCGTTGCCTTACCCGTTTACAGGCTGCGCAGATGTCACTTACAAAAAAAATCAAATTTCTGTTTGTTTCCGAACCGAGTGACAAAAAATGGTGTATACTTTATAGAGACAGCTGTCGATAAAAGGTTCTGACTTCGCGAGGTTGGTGTTAATTTGTTGAGTGACATAAACCTGTAAGGGAGACGGGACCACCAGCCACGTTACAGGATAAAGGGAGGCCGCCGTTTCCCTTTTTTGCATCTATCTTTTACTCCCCTATTTTAACTCCCGCCTTTATTCTGTCAACACATTTTATTTTGACTTTTTTCTCTGAATTTTTCCCCCTTCTCCAAAAGTTGGGTTATACTTTATTTTAGATAGTGCCATGCAAAGAAGCCCAATTTGGCCTCGAGAGGGTGATGAAAAATACCGCATGGCATTATCTTGAAAGAGAGGCGAGTCTCGAATACATACTAGAAAAAAAGGGCCTACGCCTCTCTTATTTTGCGCCCGTTTCTTTTACAGCTTTGTCCAGCTGTGTTTTCAATATTCTTAGTCCTCCGCCAATGCCGCCAGCAGCCTGCTCGCTCTCTTGCCCGATAGCTGCGGAATCTCCTTGCTCTCCCCGCTCGCTGACACCTTGGCTGTTTCCAAATGCTCCGAAATCCTCTTCGAAATCGTCATAATATCCAGACACGCCTTCCTCGCAACCTCTGTGTTCTCCCCTCCCGTCAGTTCGGTTAATTTATCCGCCGCAGAACAAGTGTTCTTTGCTAACAAACGCTCGCTTCGCCACACCAGCACATTGACGTATTGCTTAAATCGCCCTCTGAATACCTCGTATCCCAGCCATCTCTCGTATGTCCCTCGGCGGAGCCTGTGTTTCTTCAGGACCGACTGCTCATCCATGTCGCTGTTGAATAAATCGTCTAAAACCGCTAACTGCCTCTGAGTTAAGTACTTGCGCCTTCCCATAACCTCAAAACCCCGAATTGGTTTTTAAATTGTCAATATAGTATCTGGCGATTTTTGCTAATCCAGCCGCCCTCATCCCGGCCTTCGTCATTTTGGCCTCGCATTCGCCGACTAATGAAATCGCGTTCTCGATAATCTCCTGCTGCGTATCATCCACAAAAAACACCACCGGATTCGCGAAGTTCGCCGCCTTCGCCTTCTCCGCCGCGCTCGGCCGCTGCAGTTTCACCAGACGCTCAATCTGCCTTGCCGTCTGCGGCAGCACCTTCCCAAGCTCAGCCGATTCTCTTCTCTTGTTTAACCGTCTCAGAAGCGCCTGCTTCTTGCCTAACTCATCCGTCCCCTCCAGCCGGTTCAGCGTCGCAAGTAAAATGTCCGCCTCCTCGTCATCAACGTCCCACACTATACAGTCCACGTTTTTATACCCAAGCTCAGCCAAAGCCCGCCACCGGTGACACCCGTTAATTATCTCAAAGCAGCCTTCCTTCCCCGGACAGGGCCGAACTATCAACGGCTCATACAATCCGCTTCGCTCTATGTTCCGAACCAGCTTCCCGAAAGTCACTCTGCTCTGCCGGTTCGGACTGTCCGGATGCGTCACTAACTTATCCAGCGCTATCGACCGAACCACATTCCCCATTCTTTCTTCCGTCCCCTATGCACTAAGCCTTATCTCCGGATTAAACCATATATAATAAACCGGCCGCCGCGCCAGCTTGCTCAATACAAACCCCGTCCGCTCACAGCCCGCCGACATAAAACGCCTCTTTCCATAATGCTCCAAAAAACCTCTTATCTCACACTCGATAAACGCCGCCTCGTCACCTTCAAGTCGCTCAAGTTTTCGTTGCACATTTGCCGTGTCACTAAGCTCCTCCTTTTCAATCCCCACCATACTGAACGCTTCCAGCATCTGCTCACATCGCTTTTGTCTCTTGCCTGTATATCCCCTCATTCCCGCCTTCTCGAAAAATGGATTCACCATCCCCATCTCCGCTATTGCCTCAACGACCGCCACGCCCATCTCCGCCATCGTCTCACGCACCAACCAGTTCGCTAATCCTATCCCACGAAACCTCGGCTCGATAATCACCCGGCTGATGCACCGCACATTCTTATTGACTAATGATAGCCCCGTCACCCTGTCAAACCCCGCAAAGACTCCGCCCGTAGCCGCATTGCGAAGCTCGCAGCTCATACTCGGCATCCTGTAAACAATAACGCCAACCGTCTTTACTCCGCTCCGCCCGGCTAAATGTCCCTTCGCCCTTAATGCAAATATCCCCGCAAAAGGCCCAGCCTTCCTCTCGCGATAGTGAAACCCCGCTAACCGCTCATAATCATTAAGCTCCCCGCGAACTACTTCCAAATCCTTTGTGATCGAACAGCCCCGCACCTTTACCTCTTCTTATAGATAATTCGCGTTTCCCCACACAACTCCTTCATAACCAAAACGTCCGGCAGCAAATCAATCAATATATCTTCGTGACTCGAAGCCAATACAAACGTCACACCGCTCCGCTTCGCGTATCTCTGCACGTTATACGAAATCACCGAAGCCGTTATCCTGTCGAGCGTCGAGCAGAACTCGTCCGCAAAAACATATTTATTCCCCCTCGCCAGCGCCATCGCTAATCGCAGCCGATACTTTTGCCCCTCGCTTAAATTACCGCACTTTTCCACAACGCAGAATACATCGCTCAGTCCCGCGTTGCTCAAAACCCTCAAACTCTGCACAATGTCCCCATCGAAACAGTCTATCACCGCCTTCTCGCACTTCGGCCGAACCTCATCCAGATTCACCCGCTCCCACGCTGGCGTGCATTCCTCAAGCTCCCTCAAAAGCACGCTCTTGCCCGTGCCCGATGGCCCCGTGATATAAACAACGCTCCCTTCCTCTATCTCTAACTCGCAATCAATACCAAAGATCTTCTCCCCCAGCCGCTCCGCCGTAACACCGAACATCTGCATCACCGCCGCACACCGCTCACTCACCTCCCTGCCATGCTCAAACCTTTTCGATATCTTGTATCTCACCGCAGCCTCGGTTTTTCTATTTGCCAACCAACGACCAAAACACCATCCCCCCGCACTCGCACCGACCCGCGCGAACGTTGCGAAAATTACCCCCTTACAGATGTGCCTGACTCCCTCAACCTGTTATCAAGACGGAACTTAAAATTTCTTAAAAAATATTAACCTCCCCCTCCGACCACCCGCACTTTTGATTGAAATCGACAAACCCCGCAGAAAAAATCACCGCGCGCAGTGATGGCGGAAAGAAAAGCAGGATAAGATTTCTGTAGGTTTGTTTGCTGCCCCGCGTTGTGCCGGCCGCCAGAACTATTACTCGCTGGTTACCGGTTCCTCCTGGGCCTCAAGAGCGCCTAAGGCGGCCGACTTGTCATCGACAAATTCAAAAACCGTCTCAAGCCCCGTTATTGTAAAAATGCCCTTCGTCATAGCGCTGACACTGCAGCAGATAAGCCGCTTCGAATTGCTGTCAAGCTCCTTGCGTAATTTCAGCAGCGTCGAGAGGTTCGGAGATGTGACAATATTCACGTCGGAAAAGTCAACTACCACGTTACAGCCGCCTTTCTCACACGCGATTTGAGAAACCTTGTCGAGCTCGCCTCCCAGTTCCGGCTCGGCAGGCAAAGTCACATAAACAACATCCTCAGTCAAATTTTCAATGCCCATTTTAGCACTCCTTTTTTAAACCAATCCGACCGCTCTGATTCTCAAATCCAATATCGGCACAAAATTATGACAAATAAAGTAAATTCACCTCCCCAACCGAGCAAACCCCCTCAAACCGCCCTCACCGGCCCAAAGTCCACACCACCGCCGCAGTTCCCATTTTTTATCGCCCCCTAATCACCTTATTCTCCAAAAGTTAAATAGCATTCTTCCGACTTTAGATTCACATGCACAAAGACCTCACCACCCGTGCCCACCGGCGTATTTGATGGCCTCTCCGGCATTAGTCTATTCGGCTTAAACGTAACCGTCCAGTGTTCAGGCCCCTTCCAATACTTGTTTGATATGCCCACCAATCGATATTCCACCAATCTGTAGCCTTCCTCAACCAGCGCAGCCCTACCCATTCGAACTGCCATTTCCATTTCAGATTCCTCTTTTTCTTTCTCTCCCCAACGCAAGGATGGTAGCGTGCGTAGAATATGAGAACATACGGATGAGTCATTATACAATATGTTGCATGCATATCCTTGATAATGTCTAAGGTTAAGTAATTCAGACCCGCCAAACTTGTTCCACCCGCCGTCTTCCCAGATGTCAGCTTCAAAGAGAAGGACTGTAACTGGGTGAGAATTTACATCACAATTTGGGTTCATTGCGTAGCTGCATCCTGCCCTTTTACTTCTGGGACACTTGAACTGTTTTTTGCTTACGTTGGTGTGTTCAATCAGTAAATCGCACCATTTAGATGGTGTGGGGTACTTATCATCATTGTCATCTGCGTACATAAGCAATGCTCTCCCCAATACCAAAAGATTCTGTCCACATACCCCGCTGTGGCTTATGCGTCTTATTCTCCGAAGAGCAGGCAAAAAAATGACTCCTATACCCGCTGCTATCAAAATTACAGTAACTAACTCAAATCTCGTAAGTGTCAGCCGCTTCATAATCTATCCTTTTTTTGCTTGCAGTTTGAAATATTCCCGCTGCTCCCCCATTCTAACAATTCCCTCTCCCAATTCAACCCAAAATCCCCCCTGCGAAACCAGCTATCCAGCCCCAACTGTAAAAATCACTTGATTTCCCCCGTTTAATTACTATCTTCAAAGATAGGATGAGTTACTTAAGGAGACAATGTGGCCTGGAACTCCAAAATTGAATGGACCGAATCAACCTGGAACCCGGTCACCGGCTGCACTAAAATCAGCGTCGGCTGCAAAAACTGCTACGCCCAGCGCCTCGCCCTCCGCCTGCAGGCCGCCGCCAGCCCCAACTACGCCAACGGCTTCCGCGTCGCCCTCCATCCTCACGCCCTCGATATCCCCCTGCGATGGCGCCGCCCCCGCATAATCTTCGTAAATTCAATGAGCGACCTCTTCCACGAAGATGTCCCCCTCGACTTCATCCTGCGCGTATTCGACGTAATGTCCCGCACCCCCCATCACCAGTTCCAGGTCCTCACCAAGCGCTCCGAGCGCCTCCTCGAGTTAAGCCCCCGCCTCACCTGGCCCGACAACGTATTAATGGGCGTAACCGTCGAAAACGCCGATTACACCTTCCGCATCGACCATTTAAGACAAACCTCCGCCGCGCTCAAATTCATCTCTTTCGAACCCCTCCTCGGCCCAGTCCCGGATATCGACTTCCAAGGCATTGACTGGGTCATCGTCGGCGGCGAATCCGGCCCACACGCAAGACCAATCCAGCCCGACTGGGTAATCGACATACGCGACCAGTCCCTCGCCGCCAAAATCCCCTTCTTCTTCAAACAATGGGGCGGCACAAACAAGAAAAAATCCGGCCGAATACTGCAAGGCCGTACCTACACCCAAACACTACTCAAACCAAAACGGGGGGAGTTCGCCTATGCCTAAACTGCCATCACCCACCCATGATGGCCTCCATATTCCAACTGTCGGCGAATGGTCAAGAGATAAGCACTATTACCTCACGCGATATATTGATGCCTTCACTACCTCCATGAAAGATAAATGGGAGGCCCTCCATTACATCGACCTTTTTGCTGGCGCAGGAATAGAAAAATTAGAAACTTCAAACGACCTTGAGTGGGGTTCCCCCATGATAGTCGCTAAAGCCCCTCATCCGTTCTCCAGATTGCATCTGTGTGAAAAAAGGAAGCGCCAGTATTCTGCTCTCAAGTCCCGTGTCCTGAAGACTCGACCAGATTCACAGGTCCTCCATGGTGATGCGAATCAAAAGGTTCACGAAATCGTCACCGAGATTCCATCCGGTGCATTGTCCCTCACTTTCCTCGACCCCTATGGTCTTCATCTTGAGTTCGAGACCCTCAGATCATTATCAGGTATACGAGCCGACCTGCTCATCTTTTTCCCTGACCATCTCGATGCCCTGCGGAATTGGGAACACAATTACCTGGACAATCCAGACTCAAACCTTGATCGTTATCTTGGTCCCGGTGCTGATTGGCGTTCAATAATAAACAGAACATCTCCGGATCGTTGTGCTGAAGTCTTGCGAGACCTTTATGTGGGTCAGATCGAAACCTTGGGATACAACGAGTTCGAGTATCGCCGTATATCGAGCAAGGGCCACCCATTATACATCCTGATCTTTTGTTCTCGCAGCAAGTTAGCGGCGAAGCTGTGGCGAGGAATATCTCAGAAGGAACACAACGGCCAGCGAACCTTTGATTTTGACAAATCGTAGCTCTCCTGCGATAACTCCCGCCCTCATTTACCTATTGTTCTTGGCCCTATCTTCGCCTCTTGGCCCCTTAACCCTACTCCCCCTACATCTTCTTCATAAAAAATTCGGAAAAAAGATATAAACCAGCAACTTAGCTACTGATGTGCTCGAGAGAATGTGGACTATGCCGAAAGTCATAAGTAGTTATTGACAGTAAGCCGGATGGTAGATCGGCAAAATAACATACTGCAAGTTCGGTGGACTACTGTACCTGCGCAATGATTCTATTTAACACGAAACCCAGTACAGACCCGGCTATCAGACCAACGCAGATGGTTATTCCAATTCTGGCCCAACTAGGCATCCTGCACTTAGCGAGGCTATCTCCCTGCAAAAGCTCCTCAAGTGCTTTTTCATCTTCCTGGTCTTTTTGGTCTTGCGATTCTCCTTTCATCCTACTTTTCTCCAAACTGCCAAGACCACTGCAAAGGGGAATCACAAATAACAAGATGTTAATTAACACCAAGCCCAAGAATGGCCAACCGAATAGTACATTCAAGACTGACTTATTTAAGCCAATATACGGTCTTAAAATGTGCAACGATGCAACCAGAACAGTAGGTACCGCGAATCCGATGATTGTAGACTTTCTAGCCATAAGCTATCCAACAGTTTCAGCTCCACTGCTATTAATCTTACTGTTCATTCTCTTACTGTCAAGAATTGTCCTAAAGCCCCTTCACCATCCCTTCTATTCTCTTTATCATCCCCCTCACCCTGTAGAATGTCATCACCCGCTCACGCGCAATTCTTTTCATCGACCACCCCAGCAGAAAATACTCCCTCGCAATATCCAATTCCTCCCGGCTGAATGATAGATGGAAGCAATTATGGCTTGACGCATCAATTAAGCCCGTAAAGGGCTAAAATATTCTCTATTGGAGTATCAGCCTGAATGTGATGAGCCGGCGACAGGATATAACCACCGTTTTCACCAAGAATACGTTTAGCCCTTTCTACTTCTTCAGACACCTGTTCTGCTGTCCCGTGCGGTAAAAGCTCCTGAATATCAATGCCGCCATGGAAAGTTAAACGTAAGCCAAACGTTTTTTTCAGCTCCTCGAAATCCATTTCCAAAGCTAAAGGCTGAATCGGAGTTAGTACATCAACACCAATATCTATCAGCTCGTCGATAAGCCTGGAGATATTCCCGCAGCAATGGTACATTATCGGCTTATTAAAACTTTTCGCAACGTCGAACAATTTCTTCTGCCTGGGCCTGACAATACTTTTCCACATCTCAGGTGACATCAGAAGATTTTGCTGCCCTGCCAGGTCGTCGTATGAGTAAACCATATCAATCTTATCGCCGGCTGTTTCCATAACTCGTTTGAGATTTTCTATGTGGACCTCATTAATGCGGTCCATTATCTAGCCGGGAATTTCTGGATTTAGAACCAGATTCATAAGCATTTTGTCTATGCCGCACAATGACCAGGCAGTCTCAAAAATAGAACCTATTCGATATCGCACATGGTACTGGCCATCCGGATTGATTTTTTCTATCACGTTTTCAAGTTCGCTAAAATCCCACCAGTCGGGTTGTGCCCAGTTATAGCGTTTCAAATCTTCTGCCGATTTTGCATCTGCTAATGGATAATCACAAAGCTCTTCATAACTGGCAAATTCATTTTGAACGTACTTTCTGCTTGCTCCCCACATATCTATTTGAACACCGTCAGGTGTCTCTTTTCTCCAGGTTGATAATCCAAAACGGACTTCCTGCCCGGGTGGCCTGCAAAATACCTCAAAATCATATGAAACTACCCTGCAGTCAATATCTAACTTATGCAATATTGCAGACTTGTCATCTGTACCGAAATGTTTTTGCAGCTTATTCCATATCTCCGGCTCGCATGCAAAATCCATCGGAACCCTGTCTGTGATTTTGTGTTCTATTGCCAGCTTTACTCTCTGACGATGACTCATTGACGATTTAGCCATTACTAAACCTTTTTAGAAAATTCCTCGACATCTTTCATTGTCGGCAGCCCCGGAACTACTCCTATACTGGTTACAGAATATGCACCTACCTTACAACCAAACTCTATTGCCTCATCGATATTTTTCCCGGCAGCCAGGGCATAAACAAGCCCGCCGTTAAATGCGTCACCTGCACCTGTTGTATCAATCGCATTAACCTTGGGTGCTCGATATTGCTGTTGTTTCTCTGCCGAAACCAGCGTGCAGCCCTGTTTGCCCAAAGTAACGATAACATTTTTAACCCCGCCGTTGACTAATTTCTTGGCTGCTTCTATTGCAGATTCAGTATCTGTTACTGCCAGGCCTGCAATGATTTCTGTCTCTATCTCGTTGGGTGTCAGAATATCTATCATCGATAAATATTCACTGTCGATTTTTTGCCCCGGTGCCGGATTAAGTATCACCGTAACACCATTTTCCTTGGCTTTTCTAATAGCGTGGTAAACTACCGGCAAAGGAGTTTCCAGTTGCATCAGCAGGAATTTACTACTTTTGAATAATTCATCGGCTTCATCCAGTTCTTCGATGGTGAGCCTGTAATTCGCTCCCGGCGCTACACCAATGGAATTGTGTCCATCTTTGTCGACAAAGATTATCCCTGCTCCGGTATGAGCATCGGAATCAACTTTTATGAAAGCAGTATCGATACCTTCTCGCTCGAAAAGCTTCATAGCCTCCTTACCAAAGATATCGTCACCTACCTTGGCAAGAAAGCTTACGTTGCCGCCCAGCCTCGATATCGCTATCGCCTGATTTGAGCCTTTGCCACCTGGTCCCATATCGAAATGACTGCCTATGATAGTTTCGCCAAGTTTCGGAATCCGGTCTCCCAGGACCGTAAGCCCTACGTTATAACTTCCAATGACTAATACCTTATCCATAACTAACCTCCAATATTCTTATTGCATACTGCTGTAAGCAAAAATGAAAATAGCTAATACAAGTATTGCGATACCAACTGCCATAAGTTTTCTTGTCTGTCTCGATGTATTATCCCATTCTCTCTGAGCTATCCCCCATATTCCCGCTATACTTATCGATAGTGCTATAAAGACTGACCAGCCGATAACAGTCCCCCAGTCGCCCATCATCCGGGCACCAACTCCATAGATAATGAAACTGCCTATCCACATCAGAGATACCAGTGCCATTAACACAAGATTCCGGCTAAAACCTTCACCTTTGTATTCACCGAAGGATTTATTCTTCTTGAACAAATAACTGCAGTAGACTATATTTGCCAGGCCACCAAAGGTAAATAAAATTGACCAGATTGAATTGCCTGCCCAGCTTGCCGCTGCCTCATGTTCTATCGCCAGATCAATTAAAGGTTTACTCAGCGAAAATCCAACATTAGGAAAACAGGAAAACACTCCACCTATAATGCAGATTATTAGACCCAATTTCATAGAAGCCTTTGAAAGTTTGGTAATCTCGCCAGCCTTTTCACCCTGCTCTTTTTCTTTACGCATTCCTGCCCTGCCGAATAGTGCTATACCAAAAACCATAATTGCTACACCGATAATAATAGTAATACCCTTAAGTGTGAGAATATCCCCCGGATGTAGTGCTACCATTGGTATAAAGGCGCCCAAACTCAATACCAATCCCATTATTATGGCATAGCCTAAGGCAAGACCAACTGCCGCAATCCCTAATCCGAAACCGATGGCACCTATACCCCACAAAAGACCGAAAACCGCAGGGATTGCAACCATCTTAAATGAAGCTGCCTGGTAAACCTGGCAAAGCGATGGAATCGAAACAAAAGCAAGAATCCAGTTAAATACTATCATTCCCAGAATCGAAAAAACCGCCCATGAATTTTCCCATTTCCACCTCTTTACATACGCCATAGGAACCATAAAGCTGCCCTGCAGCACCGATGCCGCTATCACAATAAACAGTCCCAAAAGTAACTCTCCCATAATTTCACTAATCCTTTCTTTGTAATTTATTTTGCATCCACAACACAACGAAAGCCTATCGTTGCGCACCTGTCAAGGCCGGACCACATTCGGATAAACTTCGCATGACTGTCACAGGGTTGAGGGCCCCCGCGAACATACCAGATACTACCCTCCGAAGCATCAAAATAGCTGCCCCCGCGAATTATCACAAAGCGCGTATGTCCGTCATCCCGGCAGCTCTCCGTCCACTCCCAGACATTACCTGCCATGTTATAGCACCCATAAGGACTTCGACCGCCTGGATATGATTTAACCGGCATCGTTCTGTCACCGGTTGTATTGCATTTGCTTTCGTCGAATTTATTGCCCCACGGCCACTTTCGTCCATCGGTACCCTGTGCGGCTAATTGCCATTCATATTCTGTCGGTAATCTCTTACCTGCCCATCTGGCATAAGCTCTTGCATCATCTATATCAATATATACTACAGGGTGATCTGCTAACTCATCCGGCATCTCACCATTCGGCCAGTGCTTGAGAAAGTTCTTCGCCTCTCTCGGCCGATACCCAGTATCGTCAAGGAACCGTTTGAAATCAGCATTGCTCACTTCCGTCTCGTCAATAAAAAAAGGTCCCACCTCCACTGGGCCGATATCGTGAGTAATTTTCCCGTAAAACGGCTCGCCCCAGAGAAAATCCAGTCGCCTCTCTTCATACGGCGTTTGAGGGTCTGGGTAACAGCCGCATTCTCGTCGAACGTGTTCAACTTTCATATCAAACAACGTCCTCGGAACAAATACCATACCGTCAGGCGCTTCGTCGGAACCCCTCAGCTTCGTCCTGCCAGCCGCCTCCGGATGCACAACTGACTTCGCGAAGTTACGAAGGTCGTCCCGCGGAATTTCTTCCCCGGCTTGTTCTTGCTGCTTGACCAGCAGCTCTCTAAAACATTTATCAACCTTGTTCTCATCGACCGCCACGATACAGCCAAGCCGGTCTATCGAGCCAAAAACCCGAACCCTTTGCCCCGCCTTTTCGCTCCTCAACCGCCGCCCGTTCCACAAATCAAAGTACACAGTCCCATCCCGAAAAGCTGCCTCAAGCAAGCCGCCGTCTTTAATCGCCTTGCCGTGATTAACCAGAGCGAAGACAGTTGCCCCCTCCCCCGGCCAGCAGTTCGCGAACAGCCCTCTCCGCATAGTCGGATAAAACGGCTCCCACGCCTCGCTCGAAAAATTCCCTTTGAAGTGACGGAGAATCGAAACCGCTCGCCGCCAGGTTAACCGGTCCTCAATCCGCCAGGGGTTATATGTCCCAAAAATATTCTCCCAGATAATCATACCGCTCCCGTTGAAAAATGCCGCCTCTATCTCAGCCTGATGGCTCAGCTCCCACCGCCGTATCTGATTCTGAATGTGCCGCGGTTCAATCCATTTCAAATGCAGCACCCCGGGCCGATACCCATAGCTCAGACCCTGAGCCCATGATGCGCTGCAGATAGATATTTGTTCTATCGGAGGATGTGCCTCCGGCATAAGAATAGCACCCCCTCGAACACCATCGACCGCCCTTCGAAGCTCGAAAGAACCCTTCAGCATCGTATCTAAAAAAATACCATCCGTCCCCGTTGCCGCCACTTCCTCAAGCAGCTCCTCAGGCAAAAAAGTATGCCCCGTTCCGACCCTGACCGTCTTATACTCCTCCGGCCCCTCCGCCGTATGAAAAGTGAAAAACTCAACATCAATATCACTTAACTTGCCTTGCCGGGTGCTCACGTCCCACGGGTTGTAATTCACCAATACCTTAACCCCACGTTTGTGCGCCTTCTCAACCAGTTCGAGTATCCCCGGAAATCCCCCCGGCATCTCACCGAGCATGTCGAATTGGTTCCGCTCATCCACACCAAGCCGAGGATACGCCTGCCACAACATTATCGCGTCATACCCCCCGAACTCCCGCACACCCTCATCAAGAAAACTCTCCAGCCTGTACTCACCGTTCTCCACGTCGTAAAACGAGCTGTCGTACATAAACGTAAAATGACACGTGAACATCTCCCTCGCCCAGCTCAGGTTCTCACGTTCATACAAGCTCCTGTCCAAAGGCCCGTATTGCTTCGTCCGCTGCTCTATTGCCCCCTCAGCCGCCGCCATCCGACCGCCGTCACCGACCCGAAGGTCGATACTCCGAATCTCCAGCCGACCGCGGGCAGCATCGTGCTTGGCATCCATACCGAAAATCGGCCGATATATCTGCTCTGCAGAATCGAATTTCGGCACATCCACTTCCGTCTTTACCTTATGCCACCGCCCGTCTTTTTCAATTGCAATCGTACCAACAACGCCCGACCAGCCCGTCTTTGCATCCCCGGACTTGCTGTGCACGTCAAATGCAATGCACAGCTCGTTGTTCCCCTCCAGCCATCTTGCGTCAATCTCAACCTTAAGCTTATCACCGCCCCTGAATTCGTACGCCTTCGTAATAGGAAGACCTAATCGCACCCACGAATAAGTGCCGTCAAAGTTTATCTGAATCCTGTAGCATACTTTCCCCTCACGCACTCGCTGGCGGTAATCCCGCATCGCCGCAAGCCACAACCCCCAATCCTCACCTTCCCTCGGCCCGCCAATGTAATGCTCATTCATACGAAGCTGGACGCCGTTCGTACTCTCCGGCAGCAGTGAACATCCCCTGCCCATATCAAAAAGCTTTA
>Ga0114922_10000162_pt1 | contig 61716 bp, 53 predicted proteins | sample AartaG_FD_100975 | JGI IMG/M metagenome (GOLD analysis project Ga0114922, IMG submission 100975) | Deep subsurface microbial communities from Aarhus Bay to uncover new lineages of life (NeLLi) - Aarhus_00045 metaG | ecosystem: Environmental > Aquatic > Marine > Oceanic > Sediment | place...
ACCCATTCAAGCTCAAACACCAAATTGACAGACAACTGAAGGCGATCTTCAAACTGGTCTCGGTAACCTCTAATGTGAGGAAACGTATCTGACCAAGTCAAAACCTTCGGTAACATCTTTCAACGAGGCAAAGCGCTTCTACACCCTGGATTTGCGCCATATTCTCGATTTGCGCGGATCAACCAGTGTGCCCGAGACCGTCTCCCTTATGCTCGGTTCCCGGATGCTGGCAAGGCGTTTCAGGGCGGACTCAATCCGCCGTGCCGACCGCTGGATGATCCTGACCTTTCGGGTGACGTCCGGATCCACATCACCGCCGTTGTTCAGAATCAACTCCGAGATCCCCAGAATGGTCATAAGGGGGTTGTTTATTTCGTGGGAAAGGGTTGCGGTGGCCAGTTTGAGGGAGTCGGCCCGGTCCGCCGCCTGCATCCCGCTCGCCTCAGGGGAGTCCGCAATACTCGACGGCAGGCGTTGAACAAGAGCGTCGATTACCGGGCCAAGGGACTCGGGAAAGGAACTGTCTTTGACCAGGAACCTGACGGAGTTCGAAAACCGGGAGCTGGGGCTTGGCCGCTCCGAGTCCTCCGACGAAAGGACAATGATGGGCATTGCACGCCGACTCCGACGAATGCCGTTAAGAATCTCAATTTCGTGGAATCCGGTCAGATCGGCGTCAACTATGGCAAGATCGAACTCTTCCTTCTTCACCAGCTCCAGGGCGACCTTCCCTGTTTTGGTCCTGCGAACGCTGCTCGTTCCACTAAGCCTGGCCACTTCCCGTTCGATCAGCAGAGCCCGGTAGTGATTCTCATCCGCGAGTAGTATTCTAAGGTTCGGCGCCATTGTCGATTCCGAGACTATCAGGGATCCGCGGGCAACGTCACCGTCACCGTAGTCCCCTGACCGACTTCCGATGACACGGAAATCGTGCCCCCCAGTGTCCTCACCCGTTCCCTGGTTATCGCCAGCCCCATTCCGCTGCCGGGCGGAGAAGCCGGTTTGTCACCGGCGACCCGGAACAGGAAATCGAAGATCCTGCGACGATGGCGGGGCGCTATCCCGTTACCGTTGTCAGTGACGTCGATTCGGCAGCGGCCATCATCAACGGAGGCCGTCACGGTTATCTGTACCTTGCCGCGAGGGCTGAACTTGACGCAGTTCGACATCAGATTCCGCAGTATGGTGGTGAGCCGGTTGCGGCAGGTCTGTATTGCGGGCAGTTGTTCGAAATCACAGTTCACATCAGCCCCCGGGAAAAGCCTGCGTACGTCCTGTAAAGCTGTGGATACGAGGAGGTTAAGATCGGCCGGCCGGATTTCTTCGCACTCCTCTTTCAGGTCAAGCATCGTCACCACATCGTCCATCGTGAGATCAAGAACTCGTGCAGCCTGGTGCAGTTTTTCGAGCTTGACGCTGCCGTCTTCACCTAATTGCAGGTGGTACCTGTGGCTCAGTTCTTCCGAGAGGCCCGTGACACTCTTAAGTGATGATCGCAAGGCCGCCGTCACACCGCGCCACAACCGACAGTCCGAGCCGGTGAGCGCCGATTCCTGCCCCGGGGCAACCGGGGGCATCAACACGACACAGGCGCTGCAGTCGTCATGATCGTCCGAAAGCCGGCTGGCGATCAGGATGGACAACTCTCCCGATGGAAGCCTCACCGGGATTCTCAGGTCGTTATCCGATCGGTCGTCGGCCGACGCGGAGAAACAGGCGGCAAGCCGCTCCGTCACCGACGACGAATCGCCGCCTTCAAGGAGCCCTGCAAAGTCCTGGTATTGGTCGCCGGGGCTACAATCGCCAAGCATGGCGACCAGGGCGGGATTGTAACCCACTATCTGGCCGTCCGGATCAATCAGCAGCGCTCCTATCCCCAAATTGTCCAGGAATCCGACCGTGAACTTCACGTCCACCTCCGGATCTGTGCGGTCACCGGACGGTGGAGCGCTGCGCGTCAACTGAGTAATCAGGCGGAGTGCCAGTCTCGCCCTGGCTACGGCCAATGCTCCCTCGGTCGGCTGCACCTCGGCAGGATAAATCAGACGCAGAAGATACGGATCGACGTCGTGAAGTTTCAACGGGATCACGAACTCGCTTGGCGCGGCGCCTTCTTTCTCTACGGCTTCCCGGACGGCATGTTCGTCGGTAAAGGCGTACTCGGCGCCGGTGCGCGCGAGACGCTCGTGTAGCGCGGTCACTTCGGGAGTGGACTCGAACGCGAACTCATCGGAGTTGTTGTCGCATGAACCGGAGCGCGGCTCAAGCAGGTTATCTCTCATCATGTAAAGGGCGGCCCGGGAGGCGCCGGAAAACCTCCGCACCAGTTCAAGAATGGCTTTGCAGTCGTGGGGCGATTCAAGGCTGAGCAGCTCATCGAGGAAGGTCTCGTAATCTGAGACTGCGGCGACGGCGATCACAGGCTGCGCGGCCGGTTCCACGTCAAGGATGAGTTGGAAATTGACCGGGTTCCCGGCAATGAAATTGAGCGAGACGATACTTCTTGCCACCACCAATCGTCCCTCGCGGCTGATAAGGGTAATGGTGGTCGTATCATAGAACGTCTCGTAGTGGTTGCGCTCGGAAAGAAGGCGGTCGATCTTCTCTTGGGAGTTCTCGTCGAGAAAGTCCGGAAGCGATTTGCCGAAAAGCTCTTCCTTGGTATAACCGAGAAGTCGCTCTGTTTCTTCGTCGATGTAGACGAAACGTCCCTTGAGGTCGATCTTGCATACCGCACAACGGGTGAAGTCAGCCGTGCGAGTGGTCGTGCCGGCAACCATGTGGTTCTTCGTTTAGTCTGTCTTCAACAGCTTCAGCATGGCCGTCCGGCGGTTGGTCTCGACATACATGAGATAAACACCGGCTGCGACAGCCGTACCGCTATGGTTGCGGCCGTCCCAGTGAACCATGCCCCATTCCCTTGTTACATCGGCTGATGGGCTGAAATGGTTGACTTGTTCCCACACTTTTTCACCAGCGCTGTTGAATACTGAAACAGACCGAAACTCACCCGCCGCCGGACTCAGGAAGACCCGCACCGAGTCGGCGAAAGGGTTCGGCCCGGCAAAGATGGCATCATCAGATAAGCCGTAGGTTTCGAGAGTGACATATATGGTATCGATGATTTGGCCAAAATCGGCAACCAGGCCAAACTGCGCCTGCAAAGGGTTTAGCTCCGAGCCGGTCACGGTAAGCAGACCGGTGCCATTGCCCCGGTCTTCAAAATCAACTGCGAACGGGAGATCAAACGCCGTCAGCAAGGGTGTAATCTCGGAGCCGCCCGAGGTGGTTACGATGATTTCTTCCTCCTGGCCGACCTGAACCTGGATGAGACCTACGGGGTCGAGCCGCAGCACGTCGGCGGCGCGGAAGGCGCTGAACAGACCGTAACCGAAATCGTTGTCCGGCGCTGAGTACCGGCTGGCGGTACTGAGTATCAGATCGAATACGTGCCGAGCGGTCCTGACGGGGTCGTGCTCCAGCGCCAGTGCCGCTCCTCCGGCCACCAGCGGCGCCGAGAACGACGTACCGCCCACGTAGGTATAGCTCCCCGTCGTCGAGCGGGCTACATAGACTCCGACGCCCAGTGTCGACACATCAGGTTTGACGCGACCGTCGGCGGTGGGGCCCGGCGACGAAAACCCAGCCAGGGTCGAGTCTGCCCGCACGGCCCCGATGGCCAGCACGGAATCGCCGTCTGCCGGCAGTGAGATATGTGGCCACTGAGCGTTGTTACGTTCGTTGCCCGCCGACGTTATCACCAGGATATTCCTGGAGGCAGCCATGTCGGCGGCGATTGTGATAAGTGCCGAGTCGCCGTTGAGTTCATCAAACGCATACGACCCGGTGTCGTCGAAAGCGTAATAACCGAGGGAGGAAGTGATGATATCGGCGCCGATAGAATCGGCCCACTCGGCCGCCGCTATCCAGTTGTCTTCCTCCAGCTTTATCTCGGTACCGTCACACGTTATTTCCGTCTTGGCCAGAATGTAGTCCGCCCCGGGGGCAATTCCAATCAGAGTGTCCGGCATGTTGCCGGCGATCACACTCCAGACGGCAGTGCCGTGGTAGTTCTGATGATTCCGTTCCGAGTTGTCCGGGCAGTCTGTCCCGCTGACGTTGGTATCGAGATTGATGAAATCGTAAGTGGCAATAACGCTGACCGAGTCAAGGGCCGGGTGATCGACATCGAATCCGGTGTCAAAGACGGCAATCATAACTCCGCTACCCGTCAGGCCCAGGCGATGAAGCCGATCAGCCTCGATAAACCGGTTCTGCAGCAGCGATTCCCCGTAGGCGTATTCCTCGGCTGACAGTGGCGCTGGGCGTCGGGGAGTCTGCACTACATCTTCCATGAAGCCGGTTCTGAGAGTCCTCACCAGGTCAATACGCTCGACAAACGGCAGGGCCGCAAGTTTTCCCATGTGGCTGCTGTCGGCATAAACTGACACGGCTCGCAACCAGCGCGAGGCATGTCTGATGAAGACGCCCGTGTTCTCGATCTCAGACAGCGCCTGATCAGAGATGGGGTAGTCATGGGAATCGATGAGAAAGCCGGTCGAATCGACCTTCCCTCGCCTGGTGAGAGCCTTGACTGTCATAGCAATCGGCTCGTCGGCTATCGCGTCGTCCCCGAGGAAAACCCAGAAGATCATGGGGAAATCACCGGCTTGACTTGCAAGCGCGCCACGAGCCCGGTCACTGAGCTTAGGCGACTGGACGCTTTGCGCAAAGGCAGGGGGAATGGTCAGCAGTACGGCGGCGATGATGCAAGCAAACGTTCTCATGTCAATCGTGAACTTCATTAGCTATTGTATGTTTCAAAGACCGGAGAAGCCACGAGGCCATTGTGCGTCATAGACGCGCAGCACCCGGTAGCCGTCGAGTCCGTATTTTTCAAATAAGGCAATCGTGGCCAGGAAACGAGCCAGACCCCGGTCGGAAAGCGGCCCCGTCTCGGCAGTGGTCGGGATCGAAAACCAGCAGTCAGCGATATGCACCGCTAACATGGCATAGAGCATGGATGAATCGACCACACAGTCGGGAAGGACAATAAGCGTGGGGGAAGTATGATCCCCGTCTGGGCACGGACCGGCGGTAATGGTGAGGTCCGGGCGGGGAAATCTCCCCAGCCACTTCTCGTACTGCCGCACCAGTTCAGCGGCCGACGCCACAACAAACCCCGCCCAAAGCGGACCGACCTCCGCGGGGTAACAGGCTTCAACCGTCAGGCTGTCGACATAAGCCCGATCCCGGACAAGACGTTTGCCGACAACGAACGAGAAATCAGCAGCGCCCCGCAACCTGATATAGAACTCCTTAAATCCGGAGGGAAAGGAAGGGACATATATGCGGCCATCATACTCGACCCGGTGCCGGTTTACGATATCGACATAGACGCTGTCGTTGTCGGGCGGAGGCAGAAGACCATAATGCTCCTTGTCATTGAACAACTCACCCGGATGCGCCAGCGACCAAGATGAGTCCATTTTCAGCACTACCGTGAAATCGGCCGGTTCACCGGCGCTTTCCAGGTTGGACAGCGTGTCGTCTGAAGCCGCCCGGATATCCTGACGAGCGCACACTCGGGGGAACCACCGGATGAATCGGGCCGATTCAGGTTTGCCGTTAGATGGAGGACAAGCGGGCACTCGCGCCGTATAGGTCATCAGGAAAAAGCCGGTCTCCCCGGGGGTCAATTCGGTCGGCAGATACGCCTTCATGCGGTTTCCGCCGAAAACCAACTCGCTGTCCAGCAGCGGTGCGCCGTAAAACAGAACCGAATCCAGGCGAAGATACGCGGTCTCTGATGAGGGATTTGCCCCGGAATCAAGATTGCCGTCCACCGCAGGATGAGGGCCGGTGGTGTCGTAGGGACCGATTGCCGGGAGGCCAAGGTCAAACCGGATTTCTGACAGGTTTGAATCGGTCTGGTTCCGGCAGGACACTTCGAACCTGGCGCGCACTAACAACGACTCCGGCACAACGTTGGCCCTGATTGTGTACTCAACCGCGGAACGGGGGAGGGGACGTCGCGGGCCGAGCGGGTACTCATCCGCCTGCAGACCGGAACCGGCGGCCAGGCTCAGGGCAACCGTCAGGCAGACTGCGGCGATCCGTATGAAGCGACGCATGATTACAGCACCTTGGCCAGGAATTCGCGCGTCCGGGGGTTTTCCGGGTTGACCAGAATCACGTCGGGAGGACCGGACTCAACGATCCTGCCCTCGTCGAGAAAGACCACGCGGTCAGCGACCTCCCGGGCGAATCCAATCTCGTGGGTGACCACAAGCATTGTCATACCCTCGTCGGCCAGTTGTTTCATCACTTCCAGGACCTCCCCGATCATCTCCGGATCAAGCGCCGAAGTGGCCTCGTCAAAGAGCATGATCTTGGGATTCATGGCCAGGGCGCGGGCAATTGCCACCCGCTGCTTCTGTCCTCCGGAGAGTTGCGCCGGGAAAGCGTCGATTTTGTCCTCCAGACCGACTTTGCCGAGGAGCTCCTCTGATATCCCGGCGGCCTCGGTCTTCGTGCGACCGCGAACGACTACCTGGGCCAGGTTGACGTTCCCCAATACCGACAGATGCGGGAAGAGATTGAACTGCTGGAACACCATGCCGACTTCGAGCCGAACCTGGTGTATCTTCCGATGGTTGCGGTCTATTTGCAGGCCGTCGATCACGATCTCCCCGCTCTGGATTTCCTCGAGAGCATTCAGGCAGCGCAGCAGGGTCGACTTACCTGAGCCGGAAGGCCCGACAATTACCACGACCTCCCCCCGGTCGAGGGCCATCGTCACGCCGTCGACAGCGATGACATCTGCAAACCGGCGCACGACATTCTTCATCTCAACCAGCATCGCGCTTCACTCCGTAGCCGTGAACGGCATACCGCGCCTCAATACGGCGCACCAGCCTGGTCAGTGACAGCGTCAGGACAAGATAGAACAGTCCCACGATCAACCAGGTGTGGAAGTCGAGAAAATTCTGGTTGGCGTATTCGCGCCCGGCGCGAGTGAGCTCGCGCAGACCGATTATAGAGACCAGCGAGGAGTCTTTCAGGCAGGCGATAAACTCGTTAGCCGCCGGGGGGATGACAATCCGGATCGACTGCGGCAGGATAATGTGGCGCAGCGTTTGCCAGCGCGTCATCCCCAAGGACATGGCCGCTTCGTGCTGACCGTAGTCGATGGCCTCCATCCCGGAACGGAATATCTCCGCCATGTAGGCGCCGTAGCAGAACCCAACAGCCAGGATGCCCGCTACAAAACGGTCAAGATTGACAAACTTGCCCAGCCCGAAGTAGAAAAAGAAGATCAACACGAGAAGCGGCACGCCGCGCAGGACGTTGACGTAAACGCCGGAGATCAGGCGCGTCAGGCGGTTGGGAAGAATCCGCCCAATCCCGAATAGCAGACCGAGCACGAGGGCGATAGCATAGGCGCAGACAGTAATGAGGATTGTCCAGTGGACAACCTGAATAAGGTAATAGGCTATCTTTGAGAGAATCTCGAACTGTTCAACGAGCCAGGTCATACTGCTCCAGACGTTTCCGGCTTAAGCTACGAAAGATGTCCGCCGCCGTCAAGCGGGCGGGCGAGATCGACCGGGTCAGTAGATTCGACGCATTTCATCTCCCGCGAATTGGGAACTGGACGAGCAAGCAGTATCGAAAGCAAAACGGATCGACATAGAGATGCCCGCAGGATCTGATGACCCAGCGGGTATGTTCGTGTAACTTGTCGGTGAGGATTACAGCGCTGATGCCGCTTCTTCCTCGAAACGCCCGCCCAGATGTTCCGACAGAAATTTCTCGGCCGCGGCAATCGTCTTCTTGACGCAGATGCAACAGCAGGAACTTGAGGGCGACCCACCGCTTGAGCTTGGTGTCCTCGGCCAGGTAAACCTCACCCGTCCCACCTGAACCGCTCTTCTCGATGATCCGGTAGTGACCGACCTCAGTCCCTTTTGTTAAGGTGAGATAGGATTGTGTCTTGTCGTCGTCAGGGTCCATGTTCCTTCTCGTACTTCTCAATCAGCGCCTGGAAACGTGGGTGGTCGCGGAGTGGGTCGTAGATCGGGTGTTGACGGACCCCTTCTATCTGCACATTTGAAGGATGGCTCAGCAGGTAATCCAATTGGTCGATGGTCAGGTCATACTCGCCTACCATAATATAGACCATTGCCAGTGATTCGAGGATGTCTGGACCCAGCATCTCATCCTTGGAAACGGGCAGAAGTTCCGCGGCCAACTCACCCTCCTGAACGGCTCTGTGCTTCTGACCGACTCCCGCACAGGCCTGCGCCAGGTCGGCGTGGAAAAGGGCAACCTCCGGGTCGGTTCTAACTCGCTCTTCGCCGATGACCCGTGCTGAATCGTAATAGGCTCGGCTCATGCCGCTATCGTACATAAGGCGGTAAATATACCCTCTTCTTATGTAGAAATAGACAGAGTCACTGCTGGTAGGGTTACTGGGGGCAGTCCGTCGTCCCAGAGCGGACTGGTAATCGCGCAGATAGATGTCTCCCTCCTCCAGCAGAAAGGCAGCCGCCGACGGGGGCGCCAGTCGTGTATACTCACGCAACGCCGCCTGCAACTCCGAACTCTCCTGACCCGTGTAATAGGTTAAGGCTACTTTCCAGAAAAGCAGCCCGACATTATCCGGGACGAACTCGAGCGCCCTGTCGATTACTTCTTCCGCCTCTTCTATTCTGTGCAGGCGGGTCAGTGTACGCGTCAACCCATCGATATTACTCAGCGAAAACGGATCGAGTCTCAGCGCTCTCCGCAGATTGGCGACGGCTGCATCCCAGTTTCCCATGCGCCGTTGAACATAGGCAATTGCGGCTATCAACTCACTGTTGTTGGGTTGACCTTCCAGCGCTCGCTCGAACAGTTCCAAGGCGCGGTCGTAATCGCGGCTGAAGTAGTAGTGATAATAGCCCATGGCCAGGTAGCCGTCAGGTTTCCCATTGGCCAGCCGAAACGCCTCTTTTGCCGCTTCTTTCGCCTGCTCCCTGCGCTCGTCGGTCATTTGTATATTGTTAATATACTCGAATCCATACACTCGCGACAGCCAGGCATAGGCAGGGTAGAAGTTGCTGTCGAGACCTATCGCTCTCTCGAACATCTGAATGCCAGGCCCTGAGTCTTTCCCCTGATCCCAGTACTCTTTGCCGCGCAGGTAGAAATCGTAAGCCTCGAGATTCTCGGTGGGCTTCGCTGTCAGAAGTTGCTTCTCTGATTCCAGCAGCGTTACATCAAGCGCTTCGGCGATGCGGGTGGCGATGTCCACCTGAACGGCGAACACCTGAGTAAGAGCGCGCTCAAAGGTGCCGGTCCAGATATGAGAATCATCCGAGACACCAATGAGCTGCGGGATGATCCGCACGCGGTCGGTATCGCCCGACTTGTCCCAGCGGATGGTGCCTTCGAGAACGTAGTCGACCTCGAGTTCTTTGCCGATGACTTTCAGCGGCTTCTTGGAATCCTTGTAATAGACGGCGCTGGTTCGTGAGATGATCCGCAGCCCGCTAAAACCGGCCAGCCGCGCCGTGATCTCGTCGGTCATGCCGTCGGCAAAATACTCGTCTTCCTCGGCGCCGAGGTTCTCAAATGGCAGCACGACCAGCGACTTGACATCGGCACTATCACCAGCCCTCCGGGAGGGCCAATACCAATAGATGGCCATAGCTATCAGCACGAGGACCGCACCCGGTACGACGTAGCGGTTCCACCAACTCTTGCGAGGTCTTTCAGCGGCAGAGACAGGGGAGACCGTCAACCTTTTCAGATCGGAAACCACATCAGCCGCGCTCTGGTAACGAAGAGACGGATCTTTTTCCAGCAGCTTCGAGACGATGCGCTGCAGCTCGCCCGACACGCCGCTCTTGTATCTGGAAAGCGGTTCGGGAGTGTCGTTCAAGACAGCATTCATGCTTGCCGCTTCGGTATCACCTTTGAACGGCAACCGCCCGGCAATCATTTCGTAGAGCATGACACCGAATGAAAACAGGTCTGACCGCTGATCGACCTCCTTGACTTGAATCTGCTCCGGTGACATGTAACCGATCGTGCCGAGTGTGGAACCTGTCTTTGTCAACTGTTCTATTCCCTGTACCGCAGCCAACCCGAAGTCAAGCAGCTTGGGGCGACCGTCTGCGTCTATGACGACATTCGATGGTTTGACGTCCCGATGAGTGATCTCGGCCCGGTGGGCCTTGTCAAGCCCCTCGCAGATCTGAAGAGATAGATCGATCACTCTCTCTAACGGCAGCTCCTTGTTCTTGATTACCTCACGAAGCGATGGACCCTCTACGTGCTGCATTGCAAAAAACGGCCTGCCCTTGTGTTCACCCACCTCAAAGATGGTAACGATATTCGGATGATCCAGACCTGCAGCTGCCTGCGCTTCGCGAGTGAACCGCTTGCGACATTCTTCATCTTGAGAGAGATGCGGCGGAAGGAACTTAAGGGCGACCTTGCGACCGAGCTTCGTATCCAGAGCCAGATACACCTCGCCCATGCCGCCGGCGCCGATCTTGTCGATGATCCGGTAGTGCGCTACATTGGCGCCGGCTGTGAGGGCTACGAACGATCTCGTCCGGTCATTGTCTGACTCATTTGCCGCCATGACCAGGTTACCTCATTGCGAACGTCTGCTTGCGCTTATTCCATTGGGCCACCGCAAGATAGAATGCAACCCATCCCGAAGCAACGTCAAAAAACGAGTGTCAACCACTGATAAAGCGTGACCAGCATCTTGGAAGGGACAGACCAGATATTGACTGACAGGTTCTGTCAGTTGGAGCACCTATCTTTCTGCCACGAGTGACCTGGTTCCTCAGCTATGTCGGGCAGGGCTCAGTTCGGACCGCTTGGTGTCCGTTATTGCGACATGTGTCCAGCGTGGTGACATCCACATAGCCTTTCGCCCCTGACAGGATGGAGGATTGGATCTATGAATCGAAACCGATTGAAGGCGCTCGCACACACTGCCGCTGAATGCGGACGAGTGGACTATCTCGACTCGCACCTGGGCGACGTTGCGGCCGCTGCAGCCAGGTACGCCGAGGCGTTTGTGGCCTCACAGGAGGCCGGAGTCGCAGGGTTGCTTCAAGATCTCGGGAAATACGGCCACCTGTTTCAACGACGACTGCAGGGGACAGAGCGCGGGTTCGACCACTGGTCGGCAGGGGCCTGGGCGGCTTTGTCATTGTACAAGCAGCAAGGAATCGCAGCCGCGCTGGCTGTTCAGGGACACCACATCGGACTGCAGAAGGCCGATCCTGGTTCTCTTCGCACCATGGAGATGAAGAAGTTGGCCGAGTGCCATCCCCTGGGCCTTCGGCTGTCCGAATCTGACCCGGGCAAGCTGCGTCAGTTGTTCGACTCCGATGGCCTTACCTTTCCCGAGGAGGATTTCCCCCAATAAAATCGCTTCTGCTAAAAGGGCCTCTGATCTTTGCCTTTCCGCAGGCAGCTCGCGTGGCTAACCCGTTGCCACACAGTATGGGGGTGTTGAGGGTGCGCCCTCTGATCAATGATCAGGGGGGGCTATGTCAGACCACGATACGCCGGAGGGGTTTTGTTATGGGCTTCGGGCGAGGGTAGTAGTTGAGAGAGAGAGCGAATCTCCGCCGCAGCCGAGAGATGTACAGTATTCACTTGACTATGTGGGCATTACACACTATTTTGACAATGCCCCGTGGATGCATCCGGTACTGAGTGGATTGCTCCACTGACGGGACATCGTTGATACGACTTCGTTGGGGAAGGGTAGTGCTGTCGTGGGTGGTTTCAGCATCTACCTACGTGATGACTTGTACGACGACGGGCAGTTGTGAACGGACGAATTAGGCGCTTCTCGCGTGCTGTATTCCATGAGTGGGGCATTTCTCTTTCCAGAGCAGTATTGCATCTAAGTTACTGATCCGCATAGTCCTGCTTGTCTGCAAAAGAGCGTGATACGGACGGCCCGGAAGGACATTCTGGAGACAACGGACAATCAAGATAACCTTTGTAATAATTGGAGTACAAAGATGCGACTCGTTGCTAACTTCACACCAACATCGCTGATTGCCGTTCTGGCGATCATGCTGCTCGCACCGTCTGCGATTGGCGTCTCGGAAGTTGGGGCCGTATCCAGCGGCGCAGACCCATCGGAGTTTCTTGCGCCCAACGGCCGATTTGACATGGACGCGGCCCAGCAAGCCGGTTTTGAGGGTTCGCTCTATCTGGAGGGATTTGATGTCCGCATCGACCCTGAAACGGGTGAACCTCGGCGTTCCCCAACCGGGCTGCACAGAGTCGACCTGGAGGACCCTGTACGGCACGAGTCGGATCCCCGCCAGAACTGCGTTTGGCTATCCTATTGGTGTAACGCTGGGTTTTACTGGGATATCCCCAGTGATGAATGGGGGGCGGACTTTTACAATCAGCGGTTTACCCCGACTGGCGTATGCACACTCATGACCGTCGAGATGCTGCTGTATCAAAATTACCCTGAGTTCTCCAATGTGTCCGGCAATGGTATTGAGATCTACATCTGGGACGACTACTACGGGACTCCCGGCACTGTGAGACACGTGCAGCACGTACCGGGGCCGAGTCTGGTGTTTTACCCCGGTTGGCTGTCCGTGAATCTCTCATTCGCCAACCTTGTGTTCACCGATGATTTCCACGTCGGCTATACGGTGCTCGATCAGCAAAATGACAATATTGCCATCATTTCTGATGATTTCACCTGTGGCCAGCTGCGAAGTTCGGCATTTTGGACGGATTACTGGGACTGGTTCTTGTTCGACGACTTCTTTGGTGTGGATCCCAATTTCGTGATTGATGTCAACCTCTGCTACACAGACATAGACGGCGATGGTGTGCCCGACTACCTCGACAACTGTCCCGATGACTACAATTCCGGTCAGGAAGACGCTGACGCCGATGGTGTTGGCGATGCCTGCGATGAATGCACCGACACAGACGGCGACGGTTACGGCAATCCGGGGTATGCCGCCAACACTTGCCCCGATGACAACTGCCCCACTGTGCCTAATCCTGGCCAGGAAGATACCGACGGCGATGGTGTTGGCGATGTTTGCGACGTATGCCCCAATGATCCTGATAACGACATAGATGATGACGATGTCTGTGGGGATGTGGATAACTGCCCCGAGGACTACAACCCAGGCCAGGAAGACGCCGACGGCGATGGTGTTGGCGATGTTTGCGACAACTGCCCGACCGTCCCCAACACCGATCAGGCTGACGGCGACGGTGACACGGTTGGCGACGTCTGCGACAACTGTCCGAGCAACTTCAACCCGGGCCAAGCGGACAGAGACGGGGATTCGGTCGGAGACATTTGCGACAACTGCCCGGATGACGCTAACGCCGACCAGGCCGATGGAGACGTGGACGGTGTCGGCGATGTCTGCGATAACTGCCCCGAGCTGTTGAATCCAGGGCAGGAGGATGGAGACGGCGATACAGTTGGCGACATTTGCGACAACTGCCCGGATGACGCCAACGCCGACCAGGCCGATATAGATGATGACGGGAGAGGTGATTTATGCGATAACTGCGTCGACGTTCCAAACTACAGTCAGACCAATTCTGATGCCGATAGCTTAGGCGATGCCTGCGATAACTGTCCGCAGGAGTACAACCCTGATCAGGCCGACGGTGACAGCGACAATGTCGGCGATGTCTGCGATGAATGCACCGATACGGACGGCGACGGGTACGGCAATCCGGGGTACGCCGTCAACACTTGCCCCGACGACAACTGCCCCGATGATTACAACCCCGGTCAGGAGGACACCGATAGCGATGGTCTTGGCGATGCGTGCGATCCCTTGTGCTGTGCCATCCGCGGCGACGTGGATCACAGTGGTGTTGAACCTATAGACATCGCCGACCTGGTCTACTTAGTGGACTACATGTTCAACGAGGGACCCGCTCCCGTGTGCTGGGGCGAAGGCGATATAGACGCCAGTGATGTCGAACCTATCGATATCGCCGACCTGGTCTATTTGGTCGATTACATGTTCAACGATGGCCCCGAACCGCCAATGTGTCCGTAGGGGAAAAAAATGAATAAATTTGTTTGACAAGGCCAAAGATAAATATATATTGGTTGAAACCTTTGTAGAGAAGTATCGTAACAGAGCAGAATGCTTAACCTATAACCGTTGCGGAATGCAGAAACGAGGAGAGGATTTCATGACTAAGTTTGTCTGCATGCTTGTCAATCCACTGATCGGCGGTGCCCGCGACGGGAGGTGCAAGAGCCGATTGTGAAAGTTTTCACAAAAGACCACTTGCCCGTCGCGACCAAACTGGTTCGGCGGGCTTTTTTGTTATTGTTCTTCCCGCTGGGCCGTGAGCAGGAAACAGCAATTGCAAAGGTAAGAAAATGAGTGCCGAGTTTTACGAAGACGAACAGATCACCTCTGAAGAAAAAGACATCAGCTCAAGGAAGGCGTTTGCCCGGCTGCTTCCGTTGCTCAGGGAGCATTCCATGGGACTGGTGGTGTGCTTTATACTGCTGGCAGTCGCCACCCTGCTGTCGCTCTACTGGCCGATCCTGCTCAAAGAGGCGGTCGATGTCGACATCAAGAGCCGTGATTTCAACGGTCTTCTGGTGACGGCGCTGTTGATCGGCGTCATCCAGGTGGCCACGATAACCCTGCAGTATGTCCAGCGGGTGCGGCTGGAGGTGATCGGACAGAAGGTGATGGTGGCTCTCAAGCGGAAGCTCTTCAACCACGTTTTGTCACTGGACGTGTCGTTTTTCGATCGCAACCCGGTCGGGCGGCTGTTGGCACGCATTGAGTCCGACACCGAATCGTTGCGGCTGCTTTTCACCAACACGGTGGTGTTAGTGGTGGGTGATCTCCTTCTGGTCCTGGGAATCTACGCCGTCATGTTCTACCATAGCTGGCGGCTGGCTTCACTGCTTCTGATCGTGGTGCCGCTGATCGGTCTGCTGGTGGTCATTTTTGAGAGGAAGACCACACCGCGTTTCCTAAACGTGCGCAAGAAAATGGCCGAGGTCACCGCGGCGCTGACCGAGTTTTTGCACGGCATGTCGATCGTCCAGATCTTTCACCGCGGCCGCTATGCCCGGGAGAGAGTCAGCGAAGTCAACTGGCTGAAATTCAAAGAGGACACTTACGTCAATATCGCCGTCGTTCTCTTTTTCAATACCGTGTTTTTCTTTGAGTCGGTCATGTTCGGCGTGGTTCTTTTCTTCGGCGATCACTGGCGGCAGGCACAGCTTCTTACGTCGGGGACGATCATCATGTTCATCATTTTGATCTGGCGTTCGTTTGATCCCATCTGGCGCGTCTCGGAGCAGTTATCGACGCTGCAGAAAGCCATCGCCGGGGCCAAGCGGATTTTCGCCCTGCTGGCCACGCCGCAGAAACTGCCCGACCCGGTCAGTTCGCTGGCCTGGGGCGGGCTGAAGGAAGCGATCCGCTTTGAAGACGTTTCCTTCTCGTATGGCGGCGACGACAACTGGGCGCTCAAAGACGTCACTTTTGAAATCCCGGTCGGACAGCGCGTGGCCCTGGTGGGTGTTACCGGCGGCGGCAAGTCGACTGTCATCTCGCTGCTTCTGCGTCTTTACGATCCGCAGAAGGGGCGCATCACGGTTGACGGCGTCGACCTTCGTGACCTGAAAAAGGCCGACCTGCGCCGTCGTTTCGCCTTGGTGCTGCAGGATATCTTCCTGTTCCCGGGAGACGTTAAGTCCAACATCTCCCTGGACGCCGAGGGACTATCGGATGACCGCATAAGGGAAGCGGCCCGGACGGTCGAAGCGGACGGTTTCATCAACCGTCTGCCGGAGGACTACGCCACCGAGGTTTCGGAGAAGGGCGCCAATTTCAGTCGGGGCGAGCGGCAACTGCTTTCGTTCGCGCGGGCGCTGGTGACCGATCCCGACGTGCTCCTGCTGGACGAGGCCACCAGTTCGGTGGACCCGGAAACCGAGCGGCATATCCAGGCTTCGCTGAAGAGACTGACAGCAGGCCGCACCTCAATTATCGTGGCTCACCGGCTCTCGACTATTCTCGACGTCGACCAGATACTGGTGGTGCGACGCGGCGAGATTATCGAGCGCGGATCGCACACGGAACTGCTTCTGGCGGACGGCTACTACTCGAAACTTTTCCACCTGCAGTTCAAATACCGAAACGGAGTTTTGAGCAATGTTGGATAAAATCAAGTGGTTCTGGAGATATTACCGGCGCTATCCGTACGTGCTGGCAGTGCTGCTTGTGCTGACTCCGGTGCAGGCGGCGCTGCAGGTGACGATACCGCGACTCATCGAGTTCAGTATCGATTACTTCGACACCGACCGCGTGCCGGACAACGCCGCGGCAGTGTGGCTGAACGATCTGGGCGGCGCCCTGGGGCTGACCACGGTGGCGACTTTCGCCCTGACCCTGGTGACGCTGGGATTTGTAGCCGGCGTCCTCTATGCGTTTGTGCAGTCGCATCGGGCGTGGATGAACCTGAAACTGGAATGGCTCTTTCGGCAGGATGCGTTTAATCGGATCACATTGAAAGGACCGGACTTTTTCAACAGGTTCCGCACCGGTGACCTGGTAACGCGCATGACCGATGACGTCGCGGAGAAACTCTCCTGGTTTGCCTGCTCGGGGATCTTTCGGTTCTACGAGGCAATTGCCTTTGTAGCCTTCACGCTTGTTATGATGGTCTCGATAGATCCCCGACTCACTCTCTGGGTGGCCGGGCCGCTGCCGGTGCTGATTGTCATTTTCTTTGTCAGTTCGTCGATCCTGGACAAACGCTATGAGCACCTGCAGACACGCATCTCCAGGTTCAATGACGTCATGGAGGCCTGCTTCTCGGGCATCCGGGTGGTCAAGGCATACACCAGGGAAACCGCGCAGAAGGGCAAATTCGACGATGCTGTCACAGATCGCCGCGACGCCGAGATCTCGACCGTGAAGGCCATGACGGTGGTCGAGTCGATGTACTACTACATCTGGCAACTGGGGATCGTCATTGTCCTGGTTGCCGGCGGCTACATGGCGATCCATGCCGATCTGTCGGTGGGGAAATTGGGCGCGTTTGTCTACTACACCGTCTACCTGATCTTCCCCATGTTCGACATCGGGCAGTTCCTGGTGAAGTCCCGGCAGTCGGCGGTGTCGATCAACCGTCTGGTCGAGCTTGAGAAGGTAGCCCCCATGGTGGCCGACAACGGCGATCATACCGGCGACGGTGTTCGGGGCGCCCTGAGCTTTGTCAACGTCGAGTTCTCCTTCCCGGGGAGTGAGCGCAAGATCGTCGACAACGTGTCACTGGAAATCGAGGCGGGCCAGACGGTGGCGCTGGTCGGCCGCCTTGGCTCCGGAAAGAGTTGGCTGGTCAACATGGTGCCGCGTCTGGTGGACCCCACCGGGGGCGAGATCAGGCTTGACGGCCACGACCTGCAGCGTTTCCAGCTTAAGGACCTCAGACGCAACATCGGTTACGTCCCGCAGGAACCGATCCTGTTTTCCGACACGGTGCGCAACAACATCGTGTTCGGGCGTGACGGTATCGATGAAAAGACGCTCGCGTGGGCGGTGGAGGTGGCCCAATTGAAGAATGAAATCGCCACCTTCCCCAAGGGGATCGACACGCAGATCGGTACGCGCGGGATGTCAATCTCGGGCGGACAGAAACAGCGGCTGGCCCTGGCGCGGGCGCTGGTGACCAGGCCCCGGATACTGATCCTGGATGACTGCACCTCGGCCCTGGACTCGCGCACCGAGACGGCGCTGTGGGGGCGGCTCCACGACGTCATGCCGGATTTGACGGCGATCCTGATCACGCACCGACCCGACACGCTGGAAAACGCCGACCGGATCTACGTGCTTGAAGAAGGCCACATAGCCGAGTCCGGCAACCACAGCGAACTGATGGCGCTCGAAGGTCACTATGCGCAGATCTACAAGCGCTACCTCCTGAGGGAAGAGGTTCGAGCGTAGGTCACGTGTTGCGGCGTTGCTCGATTTGACATCTATCAGCAGGGCGGGTGGATATTGCTGTCCACCCGTCTTTGCATTCGGCAGGCTTGGCAGGAAACCCACCGCACGCGGATGGATGGCCGGGCCAAATAAGGGTGCATGGCTTCGGCTACAACCGGGTCGAGAGGCGTAGTGGCATTGTAGTCTAAGTATATAGGCTTCATCTTTATATTCTCCTTACTGCTCTGCTTATTGCCAGTTAGGAACACTTCCTTTGTTACCTCTGATCGATATAACGCTGGAGCTCATCGGCTTGCGACACGCACCAGCGTGCTGCAAATCCGTTGCAGTCTATTGTTATGTACTCAGTTGTGGGCATACAACGATTTGTCCGAAGTAATCTTTGAGGAATATATAGTCGATCTCTGGATATCTAGCATTTATGTCTTTGAGTTCTCTCTCGTAGTTTTCAGGTTTCATTAAAGTAGATGGGCCAAGTCTACGCGTATACAAAGCCAACATTGCATAGTCACAGGACATATGATGTTTGGTGTTGAGAAGTTGTGTGATAACCTTCCTGTCTTTGTCCTCTATTTTGGTTATGAGATTGTTCCGAAACATAACGCCCCACCAATACTGCAGAGTTGAATTACCCATGGGTTTTCCCGGCACTGGTTTGGGCTTGTTTTCCATTCGGACGGTCTTTAGCTCGATGGCGTATTTCTTACCAAAACGCAGGGCCGCAAAATCAGCTACGGCTATTCGATTTCCTTGGTGCTTTATGAACCTTGGCAGTTTCTCGATTATTTCAAACCCGTGGTTATACAGGTTTACCACCAAAATGGGTTCCGCCAGGATGTCGTGCACCTTCTCGGGATCGAGAGTAAGAAGGTCATGTGAAAAGCCAAAAGCATTGCAGAACTTAATGTCGGACAGCCCCAAAATCTTTCGAGATCGAGTCAGGTTCGCTTCAAGATGTCCGAGCTTTTCATGGTCTCGCTGGGATAGAACCGTGATAAGGTCATTTTCCTCTATATTAGCATTAGGACGTTCTGCGAGCCACTGTAAGTAAGATGAGAAGCATGCTGAGCTAAGAGGATATGACCCGAGGACAGTCGCGAGATTATTTACGTCCATAGGTTATTCATTGCACATTCCGTGGGCGGTAGACGCCCTCGTCTGCCCTCGCCAGTATAAGCCGCTCGGTCAATGCCGGTCTACACATCCAGGTTCCTCACGTACTGGGCGTTTTCCTGGATGAACTTGCTCCGCGGTGCAGTCTCGCTGCCCATCAGGATGCTGAAGAGGCGGTCAGTTTCGGCGGCGTCTTCCATCGTGATCTGAAGCAGCGTTCTCGTCTCGGGATCCATGGTGGTTTTCCACAACTGCTCCGGGTTCATCTCTCCTAGACCTTTGTAACGCTGCATGCTGACGCCGCTGGACGGCATCGTCTTGAGAAGCCGCTCACGCTCCTCGTCGGAATAGGCGTACTGTTCGGTCTTGCCGTGTTTCAGCAGGTATAGCGGGGGCTGCGCGATGTACATGTAACCGCGGTCGATGAGGTCGCGCATGTAGCGGAAGAAAAAGGTCAGAAGCAGGGTACGGATATGCGAGCCGTCGATGTCGGCATCGGTCATGATGATGATTTTGTGGTAGCGGACGCGGTCGACGTTGAAATCATCGCCCACCCCGCATCCGAGTCCGGTGATCAGGTTGCGGATTTCCTGGTTGGCGAGGATCTTGTCGATGCGGGCTTTCTCGACGTTGAGGATTTTGCCCCGCAAGGGCAGGATGGCCTGGTAGCGCCGGTCGCGTCCCTGTTTGGCCGATCCTCCCGCCGAGTCACCCTCGACAATATACAACTCGCTCGATTCGGGATCGCGCAGGGAGCAATCTGCCAGCTTGCCTGGCAGGGCGGCGCTGTCCAGGGCGGTCTTGCGGCGGGTCAGTTCCTTGGCCCTGCGGGCCACCTCACGAGCCGTTGCAGCCAAGATGACCTTCTCTACGATCTTCCTGCCGATGGGTGGGTTCTCCTCGAAGAACGATCCCAGGTGCTCGTTGGTGATCGCCTCCACAATCCCCCGCACTTCGGAGTTGCCCAACTTGGTTTTGGTCTGACCCTCGAACTGCGGGTCACGCACGCGGACCGATATGACCGCCACCAGGCCTTCGCGGCTGTCGTCGCCGATCATCGACGCGCCCTTGTGGTTATTGCGGCCGTTCTTGCCGTTCTTCAGCAGGTTGTACTTTGCGGCATAGGTGTTGATGGAGCGCGTCAGAGCGGTGCGAAAACCGGTCAGGTGAGTGCCGCCCTCAATAGTGCTGATGTTGTTCACATAGGAAAACACCGATTCCGAGTAACCGTCGTTGTACTGCAGGGCGATCTCCACTTCGACCCCTTCCCTGGAGCCGGCAAGGCTGATCGGCTTTCTAAACAGGGGCGTCTTGTTCTCATTGAGGTACTCCACAAACGACGACAGACCGCCCTTGTATTTGAACACCACCTCCTGTTCCCTGCCTTCGCGATGATCCTTCAGTTCAATCGACAATCCCTGGTTGAGAAACGCCAGTTCCCGCATCCGCGCCGCGATAACGGTGTATCGGTATTCGGTGTTCTTGAATATCTCAGGGTCCGGGGAGAAGGAGGTTCTCGTGCCGCTTTTCTTTTTCTTGCCGACTTTGGCGACTCGCTTCTCGGCGACGCCGCGTTTATATTCCTGGCGGTACAATTCGCCGTCGCGGCAGACTTCTACCCGGCACCATTCCGACAGGGCGTTGACAACCGACACACCCACGCCGTGCAGTCCCCCGGACACTTTGTAGCTCTCATGGTCGAACTTCCCCCCGGCGTGGAGTGTCGTCATCACGACCTCCAAAGCCGATACCTTCTTTTCGGGGTGCGGCTCAATGGGGATACCGCGTCCGTTGTCGGCGACCGTGATCGACCCGTCCTTTTCGATCTCCACCACGATTTTATCGCAGTAGCCCACCATGGCCTCATCGATGGAGTTGTCCACCACCTCGTAGACCAGGTGATGTAATCCGCGCTGACTGACATTATCAATAAACATCGCCGGGCGGCGGCGAACCGCATCCAACCCTCGCAGCACCTTGATCGTGGTAGCGTCGTACTTGTGTCCCTTGACTGCTTCCAAAGTGGGCAGGCTCTCCTCTTTGCTTGTCTGTTCGACACCGGTTGCCATGAGTTCCTATTCCTCTCTCAACCCCGCTCCAGTCGAATCTTCTTCACCGACCGGCCGAACGGGAGCGCCTGAATCTTGCGCATTATTTCCTCGGTCTGCATCGCCAGTTCCTGGCGCCATGAATCATCGGGCACGGACACAATCAGAACACCATCAGCGTAGCGCCTGGCGTGTGCCTGCTCGGCAATGACCGGGCCGACGATCTCCGGCCACCTGGAGACGACAATCCAACCATCGTAATTTCGGGACATCCCCAGAGATCGAATCACCTTTCCCACGACACCGGATATCGGCCGCAGCTGCCGTGAACGATCATATGAGTTACCCGGTTTCATCAGGCCTGTAGGATAGCGTATAAAACGCCTCTTGGCAAGCAAAAAACGGCGTTTATCTTATTGAGAAGTAATGGCTTATAGAGTGTTTGAGCGTGCCTCACCGCTCGGCTCGGAGGCACGGCCGGTCCGATCGATAAGGTCGCTCTTGATGATACCGCCGGGTAGAGCAGGCGAGGAATCGTCTAACCCTGCGGCAATCAGAGGTATGCTCTGCGCAATCGCAATCAGAGGGAACTAAGCTGCGGTCATGTCAAGAAAAGTGGTCTCTCAACAACATCGCTAACTAAGTACTCCCCCTACGTCCATCCCAAACATCATGGCTAACAAGGCGCCGACTACAATCACCAGCGCCACTATGCCAATCACAACCCAAGCCACACTTGAGATTCCCAGGGGGCGTGTCTGATTCTCCATGAGATTTTTCCTTGCTCTGGTTTTACTCATTGGATTAGACGGACAGAACCCGATCAATGTTGCAGATATATTGCCTGTCAATGCAGTCATATCCACACCTGAGTCAGGTAATCCTGGTGGCTACCTCGTTGGTTCGGGGTTTTCCTTTGTGCAGTGGGTGCACAGATCGGTCGGACTGGATATCAATGACTGAAACTTGCCACGATGGTGTATTCGAGTTAGTAATAGACAGGTGCCCAGGAACTTAACGGAGCCGTCCCACTCCTGATTTTCAGGTCCGGTCGACTGTCGGTGGGCACATTTCCCTTGTGAAATCGGGATTGTTCATTATACTTAGTAATAGGGGAAAGTACGGTACTTACAGCCCTGTTACACCTGACGGAACATACCGGTTTGGACAGGGAACATGCTTGCTTTGGCTCCGGAGGAGAGAGCACCATGATCGACAGGTTGTCAGCCGTTCTCGCCGGTTTGCTTCTGGCAGCGGTTTCGGTTTCAGCAGAACGCATACAGGTGGGGGATATTTCGGATGACGTCAACGTAATCGTCCTGGAGTCAAACGACTCTCGAACGGTCATCAGGTTCGATATTGGGGCTTTCGATCGGGAAGCAACCGTCATAGAGGACACCACCTACTATCGGCTCCGGTGCGGTGCCGAGGGGGTTCTCCACAAAACTGGCGAACCGGCGCTGCCAAAACTCTCACGCAGCATAATCATTCCCGATGACGCCCGGATGACGGTCAATGTACTCTCGGCCAGGTGCACCACGCTGGCCGCAACGCCGGTGGTTCCCTCCAAGGGCAATCTTGAGCGTACGGTGAACCCGGAGGATATCCCCTTCCGGTTCGGAGACGTTTACGCATCGTCGGACTGGTACCCGTCCCGTCTGGCCGCGATCCGCGAGCCGTTCATATTACGTGATCACCGCGGTACCGTGGTAGACCTGTACGCTTTCCAGTATCATCCCGGGGATCAGGCTCTGCGCGTTTACACATCGGTAACGGTCGAAGTGATCCGGGAGGGAACCGATGATATCAACGTTCTGAATCGAAGACCACGGCCGCTGGTGCCGGACTTCGGACTGCTGTACGGCCGCCGGTTCATCAACTACTACTCGTCCGGCAAGCGCTACAACCCGGTTCTCGAAGCCGGCGATATGCTGATCATTGCTCACGATGACTTCTGCAGCGCCATGACGCCCTTCATCAACTGGAAACGTCAGAAGGGTATCAAGACGACTATGGTGGAGGTGTCAACGATTGGCAACACTGCGACCCAGATCAAGAGCTATATCCAGGCTTTCTATGACAGTACCGACCTGACCTTTGTCCTGCTCGTCGGTGACGGCTACGAGGTGGCAACGCCTTACGCTTCGAGTGGAGCGGCCGACCCTACATACGCCCTGGTGGACGGCAGCGATCATTACCCTGATATCTTTGTCGGTCGTTTTTCGGCCGAGAGCGTGTCCCAGGTCGAAACGCAGGTGGAGAGGACGATTACCTATGAACTCACGTTCCCCGGCCTGGACTGGTTTCACCGGGGAACCGGTATCGCTTCCACGCAGGGACCCGGACACAACGGCGAGTATGACTACCAGCATCTGAACCTGATCCGAGATGACCTGCTTGCTTTCACCTACACCGAGGTTGACCGGATCTACGATCCCTGGGCCACGGCCTCGGCGGTGTCTTCCGCCCTTAACGAGGGCCGCGGCATAATCAACTATACCGGCCATGGGAGCACCATCTCCTGGGGCACCAGCAATTTCAGCATCAGCCATGTGAACTCGCTGGTGAACGACAATATGTTGCCGTTTATCATCAGCGTCGCCTGTGTTAACGGCAGTTTCGTCGGTCGGACCTGTTTTGCTGAGACCTGGCTACGGGCCTCTCACAACGGAGTTCCAACCGGGGCTATCGCTACTTACATGTCGTCGATCAACCAGTCCTGGAACCCGCCCATGGACGCCCAGGATGAGGTTGCTGACCTGCTGGTATCCGGGCAGATGACAACCTTCGGCGGCCTCTGCTTCAACGGCGCCTGCCGCATGATGGAAATCAACGGCTCAGACGGGCAGAGCATGTTCGATACTTGGCATATATTCGGTGATCCCTCGGTGCAGGTGCGCACCGACAACCCGGAACCGCTCACCGTCAATCATGCGGGCGTGGCGGGCATCACCATACCGGAGTACGAAGTCGAGGTGGTCGGGGTAGATTGCGCCCTGTGCGCTCTATATCACAACGGCATCCTGTATGGGTCCGCCTGCACCGGTCCGGACGGCACGGCCGCGATTCCGGTCGGGATGGCGCTGCCGTTTGGGGAAACGGTCACGCTTACGGTAACGGCCTTCAACAAGGCGACCTTCGTGGACGTCGTCGTCGTAACTGCCGGTCTCAGCATCGTGCACGAGCCTCTGGAAGATACCAGGGACACCCTCAACGACTACGAGGTTGTCGGCACGATCTATTCCGATACGACTCTGGTAGCCGACTCGCTCCTGCTTCAGTACACGGTCAATTCGATCAGGCATTCACAGGTACTTCAGGCAGTTCGCTCGGATGGGGAATACGCCGGGTATATCCCGCCGCAGTCTCCGGGAACGGTTGTCAGCTATTACCTCTTCGCCAAAAATGACAATGACCTGGTTGACTCTACTGAAATCTGCAGTTTCACTGTTATCGACTATGGTGTCATCCTGGAGCCGGAGTTCAGTGCTCAGTCGGCTCTTGTCGACGATACTGTCTGGTATCAGATGGCTGTGACTAACGACGGCGTCCCGGTCGATGACTTCACGCTGGCTGTCGCCAATAATGCCTGGGACGTTCTGCTCTGGGACGAGACGGCCACATCGCAGATAGCGAGCACCCCGCCGCTGTCTGCCGATGAGACTTTCAGCTTCCTCGTGAGCGTTGCGGTGGGGTCAAGCATGAAAGACGAATACGACTCCGCGGTGGTGGTGGCGACCTCAAACAGCGACGGTACCATCCAGGATACAGCCGTCCTGAAGACCATTTCCCTCGGAGAACCTCTGAACATTCCTTTCATTGAAACTTTTCCGACTACCCTGTTGGACTTGGGGAAATGGGAGATCACTTCCGGCGTTCAGATCAGCGATCTTGGTTTGAGCGAGCCCAGCGGACCCTACAGCCTGAATCTCAACGGCGACCCCGGCGGGGCGGATACGCTTGTCTCGAAGCGAATCCAACTCAAGGATCAGCCGGGCGTGATACTTAAATACTCATACCAGCGGGCGGGTGGCGGCGATTCGCCCGAAGAGGGCAACGACCTGTTCGTGGAGTACTTTGATTCCTCCGACGCCTGGGTGCTTGTAATGCAGCATGCCGGCATCGGTGACGATATGGCGGCGTTCGAGAGTGTGCAGGTGAGCCTTCCGCCGGAGGCCTGTCACAGGGGGTTCCTCGTGCGGTTCCATAATGTGGCCGCCATCGGCGCTCTCGACGACTGGTTTGTCGATGACATCTACATAGGCGCGGATCGTCCCGATTACTGTGGCGACATCGACGGCAGCGGTTCCGGCCCGGACATAGCCGACCTGGTTTACTTCGTTGACTGGGCTTTTAACAGCGGTCCGGGGCCACCGCTTTCGGAAGCTGCTGATCTGGATGGTTCGGGCGGCATTCCCGACATCACTGACCTGGTCATGCTGATTGACTACATGTTCAACCAGGGTGCGGTCCCGGTCTGTCATCCGTGAGGTCGGGGAGCTGACTGCATGAGCATCCGTCCTGAGACAAACGCCTGGTCCCGATTTCCCGAGGGTAGTCTCGTCATGGCTCACAGGGGGCGGTGGGCTTGCGGTTGCAGGATTGCCGTTATGGCGCGGAAGGCAGACTCGCCGTGAGGAATCCCATTTGGCTGTTTGCCGTCGTCGTTCTGCTGCTGGCACCGTCTTCCGGTCTTCCCACCGATGATGACCAGGCGGAGAACTTCCTCCCTATCGGCCTCACTGATGAGGAGCTGCTCCGGCTGGATGAGATTGGAATCAGCCATGTCGGCACCGCTCCCCCGAGCGGCATCATCCGCAACCCGGCCGAATGGGAACCGTCGCAGGGTGTCATCATCCGTTATCCACTGGGGCTTCCGTACAACCTGATAGCGGAGATGTCCGAGAACCTGATGGTAACCACGATCGTCGGCAGCAGCTCGCAGCAAAGCAGCGTATCTTCCTCCTACGCCGCCAACGGCGTCAATATGACCAATACGAATTTCATCATCGCGCCCACCAACAGCATCTGGACGCGCGACTACGGCCCCTGGTTCATATTCGAAGAGGACGGTCGCATGGCCGTCGTGGATCACATTTACAATCGACCGCGTCCCTACGATGATCTGATCCCGGGCGTCATCGGCTCGCAGTGGGGCCTCAATGTCTACGGTATGGACCTGGTTCACACCGGAGGCAACCACATGTCCGACGGCCTGGGCATGTCCATGTCGACGTCCCTTGTTTATTCCGAGAACTCGAACAAAACGAACGACCAGGTCGACTCCATCATGCAGGCGTACCTGGGAAACGACTACACCGTTCTCTATTACATTGAGACCGGCGGGATTCACCATATCGACTGCTGGGCCAAGTTCCTCAACCCGACCACCATCCTTGTCAAGGATGTCTCTCCCAGCGACGCCAGCTATGAATTGCTGAACAGTCGCGCCGACCAGCTCGCGCAGCAGATCAGCGCCTGGGGTCAACCGTACACGGTTGTTCGCATATACAGTCCTTACCCGACGGCCTACACCAACTCGATAATCCTCAACGACAAAGTGCTGGTGCCGTTGTTCAACTCCGGTTACGATGACGACGCTCTGCAAGCTTACCGGGATGCCATGCCGGGTTACGAGGTGCTCGGCTTCTACGGCTCATGGCACAGCAACGACGCCGTACACTGTCGCGCTATGGGCGTACCGGACTCGGGGATGTTGTTTATCGACCACGTGCCGCTCTCAACTCAGGGGGACATTTTCAATGACTACACGGTGTCAGCGCGGATCGTTGAGCATTCCGAGGCCGGCCTGATCGCCGACTCGCTGAAGGTATTCTACAGTGTCGACGGCGGACCGTATTCCTTCTCGCTCCTTGTCTCGTCGGTGCAACCGGACTCATTCTGCGGATATATTCCCGCACAGCATGACGGCGCCGAAATCGCCTACTACCTGCAAGCGGCGGACAGCTCGGGCAGGGTGGAGACCCACCCCTACACTGGGGAGCCGTGGGCGCACCGGTTCAATGTTGTTTACACCGGTCCGGAAATAACTTCGCCGGATTCGTTCTCGTGCAAGTCCGGCGCAGAGTTTGCGTTCTACCCACAGTTTACCGGGATTGATTACGGATCGCTTGCGATCGCTTATTCTGACTACCCGGTCTGGCTGAGCGTTGCCAACGACAGCCTTATCGGTATACCGCCCGCAGGCAACTACCTCACCGGCTTCACGGTGGAGGTCTCCGACCAGTATGCGAGTGTGGATCAGGAGGTGGCGCTGGTAGTGTATTTGTGTGGTGACATCGATGCCAGCGGCGCCTGGCCTCCAGACATTGCCGACCTGGTTTTTCTGGTCGATTACATGTTCTGGCAGGGACCGCCACCACCTGTTGAGGATGCCGCCAACGTCGACGGTCTGGATACGATCACGATAACCGACCTCGTTCACCTTGTCGATTACATGTTCAACGGCGGCCCGGCGCCTGTCTGCCCGTGAGCTAACCTCGCTCTCGCCCTTCACGTTATCGCTGCGCTGCGAACTGCCGTGGGGCAGGCCTGGGCCCAAGTATCTCCTGACCGGGCCGTTTCAGATTCCGCTCAGGCGCGGTTGCGCTCTTACCGACCGCTGGTCGGCGAGAGTAGTCTGCCTTCCCCTGAAGCGGGCGATAAGAGGCCGCTGGAATGCGAAAACCGCGAGCACACTGCAATTTGAACGATTTTGAGCAAATGGGGCTTGATTTTGAACTCAGAAACAGCTATTAATAGTTGACCTTTTTTTGGGCGCTTTGGTTGTCTTAGTCGTCCTTTGACAGAACCATTAGTTATGAGCGTGAGGATTATGTTACAGAGAATGTTAAAGCCGGTGGTCGCAGCAACACTTTTTGCCCTCATCTGTTCCATTCCCGCTGCGGGCCGCATGGCCCTGGAGGCCGGCGGGACCAAAAGCCAGATCAACAGTAGGGCGGCTCAGGCGCCCGTGCATTGCCTGGTTGGGCACAGGGTCGGGAAAATCGAGTTGGGTCTCGCCAACAATGGAACTCTTGGTACGAACAACGCGGGGGGGCCCACCTCTGACTGGTTCACGGGTGAGGAAGTTCCGGATTGCCAATATCCGAAAAACTCGCAGGTAGAATACCTGTTTTCCGGCGCCTTCTGGATCGGTGCTATTGTCGGGCGCGATACTCTGGTGTCGGTCGGAGCCGACGGCTGGCAGCGAACGCAGGAGATGTTCCCGGACGCGCGGCCGTTCGGAGAGATAGTCCGCCGATCAATTACCGACCCCACCAAACCGGAGTATGAATACGCGGTATCCGAGGAGGACTATGTCGCCGTTTACATGGATACGCTCACGGAAGGCGTTGACGCCGACGTGATCAGCGGCCGACCGCACACACCGCTCAATATCGAGGTTACCCAGTCCTCCTTTGCCTGGTCCTACTCCTACGCTGAGGATTTCGTCCTGTTTGACTACCAGATCAGGAACATCGGGACTCAAACTCTGGAGGAAGTCTACATGGGCATCTACGTGGATGCCGATGTGGGTTTTGACCTGGAAAACACTCAGGGCTTCGCCGATGACATCTGCGGTTTTCTTCCCACTTATCCGGCCAGTTACGGTTCCATAGACACTGTTGAGACGGTGTCCATCGCCTGGATTGCCGACAACGATGGCGACCTGGGAGTGTTTTTCACGGACGGCCAGGAACATCCCTGCCCGCATGTCACGGCTACCCGCATTGTGCGTACACCGTCTGATTCCCTTGACATCAGCTTTAACTGGTGGATCGGGAACGGCAATCCCGATCGGGACTTCGGTCCCCGGGAACGACCTTTTGTCGGTCGGCTGAAAGAGGCGATGCGCGATTTCGGCACCGGCGGGCTGGGAACGCCGGAAGGTGACGGCAACAAGTACTACAGCTTGCGCAACCAGGAGTTTGATTACGACCAGATCTACACCGGCATCAAACAGCCCAACGATACTCTGTGGCTGTACCCCAACCAGAGCCTGGCGGCCAATTTCGCCGACGGCTACGACACCAGGTACCTCTTGTCGTTTGGCCCGTTCGACATACGCCCAGACCAGACGCTGCCGATCTCTTTTGCCTACGTCGGCGGGGAAAACCTCCACTCGGATGAGAACAACGTCGCCAACCTCCCCGGTGACCCCGATGCATACTACAGGAATCTCGACTTCTCCGACCTGGCCCTCAACGCCAGGTGGGCCTCCTGGGTTTACGACAACCCCGGAGTCGATACCGACGGTGACGGTTATTCCGGCGAGTTCCTCATTGAGTGGCTTGACTCAGCCATAGACAGCATTTATCCCACTGTTGATCCCTTAACTGGCGACCCTGAAACAGACACGGCGTGGTCGTTCTTGCTTCCCGACACGCATTGGACCAGGGGCGATAACGTGCCGGATTTCAAAGGCGCCTCACCCCCCCCGGCCCCCGTATTCTGGATCGACCAGTCGATTGGGCAGCTTCGTATTCGGTTCAACGGTCTGCTTTCGGAGACCACCCGGGATGTCTTCTCCGGGGATCACGACTTCGAGGGATACCGCGTGTACATGGCCCGTGACATACGTGCCAGCAGCTACACGCTGATAGCATCTTATGACCGGGAGGATTACAACCGACATGTGTTGAATGAAAGACTCGGTACATTCGAGTTGCTGGAGACACCGTTTACGCTCGATCAGATAAGGGGCTTGTTCGGAGAGGGTGACCCGACCTATGATCCGCTGGCCTACTCGCGAACCAATCCTGACACGCTTCTTCGCCCCGGAGATACGATTCCCCAGATATTCTTCTTTGAACCCCAGGATTTCAATGCCTCGATACCGGGAGTGTCGACTCCTATTCGCAAGATCTACCCCAATCAGCCGTACCCTACCACACTCAACCCCCTGGAGGCGCTTCCGGAAGAACTCACCGAGGACAGCTACCTGAAATACTTCGAATATGAGTACACCATCGACAGTCTATTACCCACGGTGCCATACTGGGTAACCGTGACAGCTTTCGACTACGGTTCTCCCGAGTCCGGCCTCGCATCGCTCGAGACAGCGGTAACTCTCGGTGCTAGGATGGCCTATGCCCTTCCGGATTGGGAACAGGTGCAGACCAATAATCTGGATGCGTACATCTATCCGAACCCCTACCGCTTTGACGCCAACTACCGGGAGAACGGGTTTGAGGGTCGAGTCGAGACGCTCGATCCGGAGGACCGGATCCGAGTGCTCCATTTCGCCAACCTGCCGCCGCTCTGCTGGATTCGCATATACAGTATCGACGGCGACCTGGTTCGTGAGATCGAGCATACCGACCGTACCACTCACGATGAGTGGAACCTGATCACCCGCAATACTCAGGTGGTGGTTTCAGGCCTCTACTACTGGACGGTCGAAAACACAGAAACCGGCGACGTTCAGATCGGCAAGCTGGTCGTAATCATGTAGATGCTTCCTATGATAGTGCATAGTGCTTTCAGGACTGTCAGGGATTTGTCTCTGGCGGTCTTTTATGTCGTGTTCCCGCCCGGCTGTTCACAATCCGCGATTCGTTGCTGCGGCAACGGGAAGCCGGGTTTATGATCAACTGACTGACATACGTGGAAATCGCTTGTGATCGAAGATGCCGAGCCAGCGGTTGACTATCCCATAGATGGGACTCTCGACCTGCACATGTTCGCTCCGGAAGACACCCATGAGGTTGTGAAGGAATACATAGCCGCCTGCCTCCGGAAGAACATCCTAAGAGTACGAATCGTCCACGGCAAAGGCATCGGGGTCAAAAGGCAGATTGTCCAAAAGCTTCTGGGCGATCATCCGAACGTGGTACAGCACCGCCACGAGGGAGGCCCCGGGGGTGGTTGGGGAGCGACGGTGGTCGATCTGAAACCTTGACCGAGGCCAAAACGGTGCACAAAAGAAGGCCGCCACAGGTGGTCTGTGGCGGTTCATGGACCAGCCTGATCCGGTTTACAATCTTACATTTCGTTGAGGATATACTTGATGGGGTTGACGGCTTTGCCGTTGCGGCGAACCTCGTAGTGCAGGTGAGGGCCGGTTGAATAACCGGTCGATCCCATCAAGCCGACTATCTGGCCCCGCTTGATCCGCTGGCCCACTTTCACCTTGTACTGGGAAAGGTGAGCGTAGCGAGTCTCGAAACCGTAGCCATGATTGACTACAATCATCTTGCCCAGGCCACCGGACGAGGATGCCCGAACAACCTTGCCGTCAGCTGCGGCAATGATCGATGTGCCCCGCTGGTTGGCGATATCGATTCCCCGGTGCATCCTTTTGTACCCGGTGAAGGGATCGAATTTCATTCCGAAACCGCGGGATCGCCATCCTTTGGCAGGCCAGATCGACGGCGTGTGATCGAGGCGGTCTTTCAGGTCAAGCAGAGCTGCTTCCACCTCGTCATATTTCTCCAGTTCGAACCGGGAAAGGCGCAGCAGCCGATCCAGTTCCACTTCGGTGGTATAGGCGGCCTTCTGGGCATCGCTCATCGCAGCCACGGCAGGAGATATGGGACCACCGATACCAAGCCGGCGCTCCTGTTCGTCTATGGCGGGAAGATCAAAAACCGTCCGCACGTAGACTTCCTTCTCAACCAGTTCATCGTACCGGCTCTCTACTTCCGCCAGGGTCCAGCGCATTTGCTCAAACCTCTCGGTCAGGGCTTGGTTCTCCGTGCGGAGACGTTCCAGTTCGTGAGAGGTCACTCGATCGTTGAAGGACTGTGCCAAGAAGTAAAGACTGACCAGTAACAGCACCACCACCGCTGCGCCGGAGAGGTAAATGACGGACACGGGTATACTGATCTGTTTGAGGATCCCCCGCGCGTGGGGAATCAGCATGAAGGTGAGTTTTTTACCGAACATACCCTCTGTCTACTTTCGTCTACGACCGGCTTCGGTAACGGGCCGGGAAGCCATCGGCGCCGTAGGAATCGATTACTAACCGCTCAATACAGCGAGGAAACTATTTGAGCGACCTGTCGGTGTCAAGGTTAAACTACTCAAAACTACTTAATGAGTACATACTCTTCTCTGAGTACCTTGTTTACAACCTTAGCCAGTTTCTCCGACTGCAAACTCTGCAGGCTGTAGAGGTGCCAGTATGTCTTTTTCGGCAGCCCTCTGAAAACCCGCTTTTTCCTGGGTGTCGCCATCGCCCGGTCCTCCGGTGGTTAATCGGTCGCCCGAAGTGATGACACGACAGCCTTGCTTCCTATCGCTTATCGGGCGACGCGGGAAAACATTTAGTCTCGCAGCTACACCAACGCAGATGCCGTGCCCTGTTACGGGCTTCCCCGCGACAATCGTAGCAAATGGTAAGCTGCTCATATTCAGTGGCTTGCGCGGCGCGATTGTCCTCGTGACTGCGGGTCGGCCGGACCGTGGCGCCGAATCCTGTGGGAATTGTCCCATCTTTGCTCCCGGGGCTGCAATAGTTGAACAGCCCATCGGCGATCCGGACGGCGGTTCAACCGTCGGGAGTCGTAAGAAAAATCGGCTCATTGACTGTGCCGCCGTTTTGCGTTAGATTTGGTTTCATGACAAAGAATATGAGGAGCCGAGAAATGGTCAGTCTTAGTGGTAGAACCGTCCTGATCACCGGGGCGTCGGCGGGAATCGGCGCCGCCTGCGCTCGCAGCTTTGCCGCCGCCGGGGCGAGGTTGATTTTGGCCGCAAGGAGAACCGATCGCCTAAAGCAGCTTGCAACCCAGTTGAATACCGACGTGTACGTTCAGACGCTGGATGTTCGCAATCGGGCAGCGGTCAAAGAGTTCGTCGCCGCTCTTCCCGAGGCATGGCGAGCCGTAGAGATACTGGTCAACAACGCCGGTCTGGCGCAGGGCTTTGATAAACTCCACGAGGGGGAAGTCGACAATTGGGAGACCATGATCGACACCAACGTGAAGGGCCTGCTGTATGTCAGCCGGGCCGTCATCCCCGGAATGGTGGAGTGTGGGCGCGGACATGTCATCAACATCGGCTCCATTGCCGGTCATGAGGTATATCCCAGGGGCAACGTCTACTGCGCCACCAAGCACGCTGTCGACGGGCTGACGAAAGCAATGCGAATCGATCTCGTCGATACCCCGGTGCGGGTGTCCACGGTCGATCCGGGCCTGGTGGAGACCGAGTTTTCCCTGGTTCGTCTCCACGGCGATAAGGAGCGGGCCAAGAGCACTTATCAGGGGTATAAGCCGTTGTCGGCCGATGATATAGCCGACGCGGTGGTATGGGTCGCCAGTCGCCCGGATCACGTGCAGGTGGCGGAAGTGATCATGCTCCCCTCCGCCCAGGCTTCGTGCATGGTGCTCGATAGAAAGGAATAGCAGGGTGACGAGCGCCGCGTGCTGTCTTCGAGGGCGTCTGCCAGGCACAGTAATTCTCTGTCACCCTGAGAATCCCCGCCGGGTGGCACCCTCAAACTTGTTTGGGGGTGACTTTTGATCGGGTCCAAACGAGTTTGAACCCGCCACCCGTCCGCCACCGCCGGCGTCTTAGATCGCCTTGACGAGGCAAGCGATACCGGCCACCACGAGCACCAAGGCTAGTAGCGGCATGGCCATGCCTACAAGGGCCATGAAGATTCCGAAGACTGCTCCGAACAGTCCGGCTGCGACGCCTGCCACCGCTCCCACCAGACCTCCGACAAGCCCTATCAGACCGCCCACGAGGCCATGCCCGAGTCCCACACACAGGCCAAGCCCGATGGGGCCGATGAACGTCAGCAGGATCAGAATGCTCAGCGTTATGAGAATGACTTTTCCCATACCAAATCTGTCTCCCCGAACTTCACCAGTCGGCTTTCAGCAGCCGGCCTTCTTTCTGTATACGGTCTTGGGCACGAGAAGTTTCGGGGGGTGGCCATTCACCCCCGCAGGGCGGGATCGCCCCAATCCCGCCACTCTATTCGGCACATGTGTTGTGCGCGGTGTACACCCTCATACACAGGCACGACCTGCAACATGGTCCGCATTATTCCAGCAGACGAGGGCGTCGGGCAGGGATGGTAATCATAGAATTGGTAACTCGTGTTGATACTTGGTTGCGATAATGAGTTAAGGCAGCCAACAAGCATACTAAGATATATGTTTTTCCACCGGATCAAAGCTGCTGTGCATTGGTCAATTAAGACACATCACCACCCTGATGCAGGCTCTTCCCTATAACCTCAATCACCGGATTGATAGTCCGTGCGTCCGTGTCAGAGACATCGAAACCAGTTGACTTTCCTGAAAATGCCGCCTGAGCTGCTTGCATGAGAATCGCGTCTTGGACCCGCTCATCAGACGTACCTTCCACGAACGCGCGAAATGTCATTAGCGCATTGGCTCGATGCTTATTGAGTGTCTCATTATGCTTTTGTGCCCGGTAGTTGCGTGCAGACCATAGTATGCCAAATGACAGCGTAGACAGGACAATCAGTTTCGCTACTACGAATTGAATCGTAGCTGCTGTGCCTTGCGGGTGGTAGTGGATGGCAAACACTAGTCCCACAATGGCGGCGACAAGAGTGACAAACGACATTACAATAGTACCAACTGCCCATTTCCGAGCCATTCCCTCATGTAGCTTGGCCTGTGTCATGAAAGTCTGTGCATTACTGGATACACCAGCTTCAGCTGCTTGCTCCTTGACTGCATCGAGTGCACTTTGAGCCTCGGCATGTGTGTTCGTGATGAATTCAGACAACTTCTCCGCTTCCGCTTTCATCGTCGTTTGGTAGCCCTTAGCCTCGCGCTCAATCTTGGCATAGTCGGTTGCTTGGGTCGCAGTGAAAGCAAGTGGAAGCAGAAGCGGGTTCATGACTGTATCATATGCATTCTGCACTTCCTTGATTATGGTCTGACATACATCACCAGGAGTATTCTGGTTCAGCGTGAAGTTTCTAACCTTGTTGAGAAGACCCTCAAGGATTTTGATCGCTCCATCGATGGCGTCTAGTTGCTGTGTTGAAAGACGCGAGACATCTCGCTGGTTTAGTTGCTTGCAAAGATCAAGCATCTCTTCGAACGAGGGAACTGCATCTTTGAAGTTGATGTCTGGAGAAAGGTCAGATGTGCGCGCGAGCGACTGGGGGTCGATCCCTGCAAGCTCGCTTAGCTTTTCTTTCAGAGCATCGATTTTCTGCATTCGCACTTCAGTTGTGGCCATACGATTCATCCCTCCTTAGGCAGAAGCCGGGTTGCCCAGTACATGCTGTGGATTCGGCAGGTTCGTCGCCAAACCTCTCAATATTGAAATTACAAACATGGATAAAAAAATAGCCCCGGCAATCGTCAATGTCAAGAATCAATGGCGGACTACTATTGATATGATTCCGTCAGGCGATTTGAGTAAATTCGTTTTCAGGCATATCCATTGAGTTGTTTAGGACATAAGCTATTATTCCGTATACGATTTTCTCGGCTCTTGCGGCGTTGTTGAGAGATCGCATGGGGATGATCCGTGATCATTGACCTTCGCCCGACCAGGGCCGGTGCGATGCGGAAACCACAAACGTCGGCAATGTTCGCATTGCGCTATGTTGAAGGAACCCTTATATTTAGAAACAAGAGACGGCCCCTCAAGCTAAAGTATTGTGGGGCGAAACCGATAACTTCACAAGTATGGATCAGGACTTCCTCATACAGGAGCACACCAAGACCGAGGCCCTCAAGGACGCGCAGAAGGTCGTTCACCGACCTGAAAGGAAGCCGCTGTGGCGCGAGTACCTTGAGACAGCGATTATTGCCGTGGTGGCTGCGGCCCTGTTGCGCGTGTTCGTCGTGTCCGCCTACCGGGTCAGTTCATCCTCGATGGAGAACTCCCTCTATCAAGGGGACTACATCTTCGTCAACAAGCTGGCTTACTCATTTGACAACGAACCGCAGGTGGGAGACATTGTCGTCTTCCAGTACCCTAACAATCCGCAGAAGGATTTCATCAAGCGGATTGTGGCGATGCCGGGTCAGACAGTCCAGCTTGCCGACAAGGTCGCGTATGTGGACGAGCAGGTAGCCGTGATCCCCCTCCACTCCAAGAATACCGACAAGCGCATAATCCCCGCTGACCTGTCATTCCGCGACAACTTCGGCCCCTACCAGGTACCCGACGGCGAGTACTTTGTCCTGGGCGACAACCGGGATGACAGCCGCGACAGCCGATTCTGGGGCGGCGTTCCCCGGGAGAATATCAAAGGTAAGGCTGTGTTTGTCTATTGGTCCTGGACTCCCGATCCTGACTGCCCTCCGTGGGGCTTTCCATACTTCATCGATGCGATCAGATGGGTTGGCTGGGGAGTCTACAATTTTCCCTCGCACGTCCGTTGGAGTCGTCTCGGGACTTCGTTGTAAGCGATGCCGTTCGGGCTATACCTGCATTTTCCCTTCTGCCGCCACGAGTGTTCTTATTGCGGTTTCTACAAGGAATCCTACGACCGCTCGCGCGAAAGAGAATTCTACCGCGCCCTGATGAAAGAGACCGAACTGGCCGCCGCGCGGTTCGCCGCTCATGATACGCAGATATCCTCAATTTTTGTCGGCGGAGGCACGCCGTCACTGACCAGCATCGAGCTTTTCTCCAAGTGGTTGAACCTCCTGAGACGCCTCTTTAGGGTACCGGAAGGAATCGAGTTCACGATTGAATGCAATCCTGAATCGGCGACGCTGGAGGCGCTGGAGGCCTTCCGGAGATTGGGAGTCAACCGCCCGGTCATTGGTGTCCAGTCTTTCGACGTCAAGTTCCTTAGCCTGTTGGGACGGCGGCACCAACCGCACGACAGTCAGCGCGTCGTATACCAGGTCAACGCCCTCGGCTTCTGCAACTTCGGCGTGGATCTCATCTACGGTCTGCCGGGCCAGACGAGCAGGATGCTGTCGGCCGACCTGGACCAGTTGATCGACCTGAATCCACCCCACATCTCATTCTACGAACTTGTGGTCAAAGAGGGAACACGGCTGTGCGATCAGGTCGCTTCGGGTGAAGTGAGGATGCCCGACCGGGAACTGACACGCGCCATGTATCATGGTGGGACGACCCGCCTGCAGGATGCAGGATATGTCAGGTATGAAGTGTGCTCTTTCGCCAAACCCGGATTCGAGGGCCGTTACAATTCCGACCACTGGGACGGTATGGACTACTTGGGTCTGGGACCTTCGGCGCGCTCATTCATGCAAGGGGAACAGGGGATCAACCCTTCCAGCTTGGCGGATTACATAGACATATTGGCGGAAGGCCGCCTGCCGGCCGTGGTCGACGATTCCGATTCCACGGAACACATGACGGAGGCGATCATGCTGGGGCTGCGGACGACACAGGGGATCAGCCGGTCGCGTTTCAGCAGGCGATTCGGAATTCCCGTCGAGGATCGGCTGGATCGGGAACAGTATGAACTCCTTCTGGAATCCGGTCACCTTGTTTCAGGCAGGAACCGGTTGCGCCTGTCCGAGGAGGGAATCTCTCTGGCGGACCGGATCGCGCGCCGACTGCTGAAGTAAGCGACACCGGACCGCCCTGATATGAACCGGAGACGCCCGACTTTGCTCTGCCGCCCGGTAAATTGCGCGGTTTCCATCTCAAAGTCGATGCCCTTCGATTGAACCTCTGCTCGCAGCCGGTAAAGGCCTTCCCGTGCCTGACCGATAATCAGAGAGCAAGGGAAACCTCTGCTACAGTGGCATCAAGCCCGAGGAGCTGCGCGATTGGCCAAGATTGACAAAATCAGGAAAGCCATCAAGGAGGAGTTCGAAAAGCAGATGCCGCGCGTGGACATGGAGGAAGTCAAGCAGGAACTGCTCGACTGGCTGGCCCAACTAAAGCTCCCGGCCTACCCCACCGCCAATTCGTGGGAAGATTGTCTCCTGGTATTCGACGACAAACCGGGCGAGGAACCGCCTGAAGAGGGTTTGATGATCCGGCTCGCGCTTCGCCTGTTCACACGGGAAAACAGTTACCTAATTGCGATTATGGAGTGTCTCGACCGGAAGGCCAGGGGGGTGTGCCTGTTGAGCACGCATGTCAACTGGAAGGAAGATGAGCGACTGGTCGAAAAAGCCATCGAGGAGAAATATGTCGGCCAGTTCACAGACATGCCCCGGGCCAGACATATCATTTGGGCCCAGACGGTTCGCGAGCGTGAGTTGCACGAAGCTCTGAACGCCACGGCTATCGCCATCCTGGGTCATGAACTGGTCGGCGAGCGCTCACCCACAGGGAGCGAGGGTGACCTGCTTAACCATCCCATGTCGGCGGCGGCTGCATTTCCGCGCCGGGATGAGGATTAATCCAACCGCTCATCAGAATTTCAACTGAAGGTCGATCTGGAGTTCCCGCAGGGCGTGATCCCCACGGCCCCGCCATACTGTTCGGCAGCCTGTTCGGATGTGATTTCCTGCCGGTAGCAGCCTCATACTCGTGAAGTACTCGTGCCTCGGCTCTTGACCAGCCACACTGGGGCGTTATATTGGAGGAGGGATTGAACCTGAGTTCTTGCAAACACGTTCGCGTCAACCGGGAAGGTCGAAATTGAACAGGATCATTCTTGCAACGCTGACCCTGACTGCTCTTAGCGCTTCAGCGGTGCAGGCGCAAAAGCCGGAAAGCCTTGAGCGGGCCAGGCAGTTGTCTTCCCAGCAGGGCAAACCGCTTCTGCTGGAGTTCTATCACGACGACTGAGAGTATTGTGAATTAGCCGCTCGTGAAGCGGAATCACAGCAGTTAATTATCGAGGTGCTGAAGGCCGTTGTGTACTACACCGTCAACGTTGAGGGTGAAGAAGGGGAAGGCCTCGTTGAGAAGTACGACATTGGCAGCACCTACCCCGTGTTTGTCCTGACCACCACCGATGGTGACGTCATCAAACGCTGGACGGGGTGGGGTGGGGCGAACAGGTTCGTCACCACGCTCGAGGGCTCTCTGGCAGACCTGTCCGGTATTGGCGAACGGCTGACCAGGTTTCAGACGCGACCGACGTTCCAGGACGCCCTGGCCCTGGCCAATTACTATGCCGAGGCCGGCGAGTACCTCAAGGCTGCCGATTTCTTCAGGGAGGCCCAGAAGCTCAGCCCGCGCACCGGGGCTGATTACTCTTTCCAGATATTCAAGAACACCGCCAACGCCGTATGGAATGAGCTGGTTCCCTTCGAGCAGGTATTGCCTGTGGCCGATGCGGTGCTTGCCTCAACACTCGCAAACAGGAACAACGTTGCCAAGGTGGGTCAACTGATGGCTCGATTGGCTCGAAAGCTGGGCCGGACCGACCAGATCGCCACCTACCTTGAAGCCGGACTGAAAGCCACCGCCGGCAGTAGCAACGGCAAACTCATGGAACTGCACGATCTTCTCAATGCCGACCAGGCCCTGCATGTCCAAAGAGATACCGCCGGGGCACTGCAAATCAAGAAGACGAGCATGGGGACCGATTGGAAGCTTGACCGCGACAAATGCTACAACTTCTCCAAGTGGTGCCTCGAAAGGAAGATCAATCTCGAAGAAGCGGAACTGTGCGCCCGCGTGACGATTGATCTTGTCTATCCGGGAAGATACCGGGCCATGATCTACAACACGGTGGCCGGGATATGCGAGGCGCGCGGCAATATCGAAGAGGCGGCGCGCATGATGCAGTCGGCCGTCGACCAGGAGCCGGACAACGAGTTCTATTCCCGGGAGTTGGATCGCCTGCGGGGTCTCCTCGAGAGCGGGAACGGTTAGTGTGTCGCCGGATGCCATTGGGGCGGGAGAGATCGCTCTTGTAGGTCAGAACCCCCGTGGTTCTGACACCTGGATCGCGATCGGTATAATTGACGAGCAACGGGCGATCTCGGTACTGGAGCCGTTTGCACTGTTCAGTCGACCCCGGGAGCCGTAATAATCCTCAGCGTGAAGCGTGTGCCGGTCCCGCCATCCTGATACAACCCAACCGGTGGCAAAGTGAAAGCGCGCCTATCAGGGCAGAATGTTTGTGATAACGGAAATCTGCAGTGGGGGAATGCGGACAGTTCATCGTTTTAATGTTGCCTGGCGGCGTGTAGGGTTGCCTTATTGCCCGCATGCCGCGTCGTGTGAAGCAATCCCGGTCGCGACTGGCGCCGCTGGCGGAGAACTTCGTAAGAAGCCTCTCCAATGCCGACGCCCGCCTGCGCCGGAAAATCGTCAGGTACGGTTTCTGGACCATAGGCCTGTTGTTTTTCTATACGTTGATGGTCGGGACCTATGGCCTGCCGCGGATTGTTCGTTTGGAATTGGAAAAGTCAGCCCTCATAGAAGCCAACCGCCGGGCGATGGTCGACTTGATCGACAACGATCGCATTCGAAAGATGCTCACCGGTGATCGGCTCTATCTTGAATACATCGCTCGCACGCGCTACCACATGGTCAAGCCGAACGAAACGATCTATTATTACCGTGGCCGGTAGAGACGATGTCGCTCGAGAAATCGGAAGTGATAGTCCTCAGGTCGTACAACTGGTCGGAGTCCTCGCGGACAGTGGTCTTCTTCAGCCGGGCCTTCGGCAAACTGGCGCTGGTCGACAGGGGTGGGCGAAGTCTCAAATCGAAGCGTGGCCGGTTGACTTCATTCGCCCGGCTTCAGGTCACGTTCTACAGTTCCGAGAAGGAATCACGCGGCTACATCTCGGATATCGATCTTTTGGAGACGTTTTCGTTTGAGCGGGATGGTTCCCTCGGGCGGCTGGCCTACGGTTCGGCGGCGTGCGAACTCCTTGACCTGCTGCTGCCGGAGGAAGAACCACAGGAAACGCTCTATGACTACTTCGCGGCTTTTCTGAAGAGTGTCGAGCTAGTCCACAAGAGATCGTTGCCGCCTCTGTTCCTGACTTTCTTTCTTCGGCTACTGGCGCATCTTGGCTACCACCCGGCGCTGGACTGCTGCGCGCGATGCGGCCGCCGGGCCGCAACCTCCGCTGATGAAACCGGGCCGGATTCAGAGGGGGCAACCGCGATCGTCCCGTTCTTCCCCGAGCGAGGGGGTGTGATCTGCGGGACTTGCCAGGCGCCGGGAGATGACTATATTCCCCTGTCCGCGAAGAGCTTCGCACACCTGCTGGCGCTGCAAAACGCCTCACTGGGAGAGGCCGCCCAGGTGCCGATAATGTTCAAGGACAGCGAGGCGCTCCTGATGGCGTTAACACGCTTTCTGGCGTACCAAATCGGCCTGAAGACCGATCTGAAATCTCTGGAGTTCTTGCAGAAACTGAAAGATACCGACTTGACCTGACAGTAAGGCCGACATGAGTAAGAACAAGCAACCTGACCTGATGGACCGCATCGTGTCGCTCTGCAAGCGGCGCGGGTTCATTTACCCCTCGTCCGAAATATATGGCGGGCTTACTTCCTGCTGGGACTACGGTCCGCTGGGCGCGGAATTGAAGCGCAACCTGAAAACATACTGGTGGGACGCCATGACCAACCGGCGCGACGATGTGGAAGGGCTTGACGCCGCCATTCTCATGCATCCCCAGGTCTGGCATACCTCCGGACATGTCAGCGAATTCAATGACCCGATGGTGGACTGCAAAACCTGCAAGGCCCGTTTCCACGCCGACAAGCTGGAGGAGTCCCGGTGTCCGAAGAAACCCTCCCGGACGCCCCTGACGTGCGGCGGTGAACTTACGGAGGCAAAACAGTTCAACCTGATGTTCAAGACATTCATGGGACCAGTCGAGGACACCGGTAGCGTCATATTCATCCGCCCCGAAACGGCCCAGGGGATATACGTGAATTTCCTCAACGTGAAGAACTCCTCGCGGCAGAAGATACCTTTTGGCATCGCACAGATCGGCAAAGCCTTCCGCAACGAGATAACGCCGGGCAATTTCATCTTCCGCACGCGCGAGTTTGAGCAGATGGAAATGCAGTACTTCATCGATCCGGCCGAGGACGAGAAATGGTTTGAGTACTGGCGGAGGGAGCGCTGGGACTGGTACGAATCACTGGGCGTGAAAGTGGATAAATTGCGCTGGAGCGAACACGGCGAGGGCGAACTGGCCCACTATGCCAAGGCGGCCTACGATATCGAGTACGAGTTCCCGTTCGGCTGGCAGGAACTCGAGGGCGTTCACAACCGCACCAACTTCGACCTCAGCCGACACATGGAGGCTACCGGCAAGGACCTTCGCTACGCCGATGAACGATACAAAGAGAAGTTCATCCCCTATATCATTGAGACTTCGGCGGGATGTGATCGCACTATCCTAACGCTCCTGGTCGACGGCTATGACGAGATTGAGGTCAAGGGGGAAACGCGCGTCTTCCTTCGCCTGTCACCCAAGATAGCGCCCATAAAGGCAGCCGTGTTTCCGTTGGTCAAAAAAGACGGTATGCCCGAATTCGCGGAAAAAGTGTACCACGAATTGAAGAAGCGGTTCAAGGTTTTCTATGATGTTTCCGGAGCCGTTGGTCGGCGGTACGCCCGTATGGATGAGGCCGGAACGCCGTTCTGTGTGACTGTCGACGGCCAGACGCTTCAGGACGAAACCATGACCGTTCGCGACCGCGACACCATGGAGCAGATCCGCATGAAAACGGCGGAATTGATTGATTTCCTGGGGACGAAGACTAACGACTGAGGTAGTATGTCGGTGGTAGTAACCCGCACTGGTCGTTTGCCGCCCGGCAGGACCAAAATCAGCATTGCTACTCGGTCGTTGTTACTTGTTGCTCGCCGCCTGGCTGACCGCGGGCCGGGATCTCGCCTCAGCGCAGCATAGATGTCTGATCAAAAGGAGCGAGCGAGGGGCACGGAACTTTTCAAAGGCACCAGATACTTCTCTCAAGAGCGCGGCTGATTTCCTCGGGAGTGGGGAACTTCATTGCCTTGTGACCGGCTTTGCCTGAGGCCCGGACCGGTTCGATCACGCTGCGGCCGTCGATCGTAATGGTCGGTACCTCCACCGGTTGCTCGGACTCGATGATACGAGCTAATATCCCCCGATCTCTGACAAACTTTCTGACCAATTCCTTTGTCTCTTTGTGCCGCGGATCCTTGCTAGAATACGTAAGGCCAATTTCCATTTGGACCTCCAATATACCACTTAATGATAACACATACCCATCTGATTCGTCAACCAAAACATTTGCCTTTATGTATTGATTTACGCATGAGAACCCCTGCTTGTGTCAATCGGATTCTAAGAAATCGAGAAAAAAGGGGCCGCGCGGACACTCAGAAAAACACGCCACAAACCCAGAGTCAGCTATTATCGGGCTTCTCAGACCGGGATCGTTTGTGGCTTCGATTCACGCCGTGACGAATGTCCCCCGTTTTTGTGCCCAGTTTGTCAGCGCCGGCTGCCCGCACTCCCCCAAGCTTCTTTTTGACAAGATTGATTACCGTGCGCAGGCCGCGCCCGGTGGATCCTGCCGCACGCCTGTTCTCGTCCTGTACACGTGCGTATATCTCTTCGCGGTGAACGGCCACATCCGGAGGGGCGGCGATACCCAGCTTTACCTGACAACCATGGACACCCAGTATGGAGACCCTGATGTCGTCGCCGATAGTTATCGTCTCTCCCAACTTCCGTGTCAGAACAAGCAAGTGACCCTCCGTGGTCCTACATTCCCTGAAAGGGCCATACGTTATGACAGCCCGGACTCCCGTTTCCGGACCTGCCAATCCGCAGCCCCATGTGATTGCCGTTTTCCTCCGGCGTCGCGGGCACTTATTCGCGTGCCGACCCTTCCACAAATAACAACAGCCGTAGCGGGCCACAGGTTCCGCCTTTCGGGAGATGGCCGTAGCGCTGTGGGATTTGCCCAGGTGGTCTATTGTGAAATGGTTGCCACGAGAGTGATTGGACTCACGGTCACCGGCCGCCGCCGGGCGACTGCCGGCCGTACAGACGTTGCGTGTCAAGCAGCAGTTTGTTGGCCAGATCGGTCTTGAAGCGATTGGCTTTGATCCCGCGCTCGAAATACATCCTGGCCGTGTTCATCAGGCTCTGGTTCTTGCTTGCCAGAGCTACCATTAGATAGAGACGGCCGCACTGCATTTGAATGTAGAAGTCCGTCGGGTACTTGTTGGCCAGCGTCGTCATGATCCGGACTGCCTCCTCGGCCTTACCGGTCTTGCCTAAAACATCCGCAGCCAAAAGCCCCACCGATCGGGTCAGTGGATGGCTCTCCAGGTGGTGGTTGATTTCCGCCAGGGTGCTGTCGAGACTGCCCGCGTGAAAATGCGCGACCGCTCGCTCGTAGTGCGTTTCCCGGTAGGCGTTGGCCTGCGGATTCGTGAACAGCTTGCTGATGTTGAACAGCTTGACCTCGAAATCCCGGATCCAGTAGGTGGCGATCTGGGCCTGGCCGACAAGCTGTTTGTAGCTATTGGCGGCCTCCTTGAGGTTCGAGCCATCCACCGCCAGATGTGTCACCGGCTGGCGGTCGAAAAGCGTGGAATCGACCGTGGCGACACCGAAAAAGTGGATGAATGCTCCTAAGTCATTGTCGACTGTCATCGCCGGCCCGTACGGCCCTGAGATGACCGCGTCCGGACCTAAGATGTGGCTGAGGTCCTCGTTGGCGTCGACCAGGTTGAAATTGTGATCAAGGTAGTGCAGCCGTCGAATCCGAAAGCCGTTGGTTACCGCCGAGAGGCCGACAAGCAGGATCACAGCCCCGATGAGGTGAGTGCGGGTGATCCTGAGTCGCCATCTCCCTAACAGGTAGCGCAACAGAAGCGTCAGCAGAACCGCCCCCGGAAGGGTGCCCCAGGTCAATGCCCGGTAGGGCGTGAAGTTGAAATAGAAGACGTTTCCCACCACCTGGTACAGCGCAAACCAGCATAAGAGACCCAGAAGAACTGCTCCCGCCCGGCCTGGTTGTGCAAAACCGGCTTTCTTCCTGTCGAGGAGGTGGTCAAGCTGGCCGAAGCAGGCGATGATCACGGCAGGGATCAGAAACAAGGCATAGCGCAGCGGCGAGTAGTTGAGCGGCATCAGCCCTAAGAAGACGGTCGCCGCCCAGAAGCAGGCCAGTTTGGCGGCGGGTGACAGGTCCCTGAAGGCCGCCCGCGTATTCACCAGCAGCAACATACCACATGCCGCAAGCAGGAACATGAAGATGTCCGGATCAAGGTAGAAGAGGCGATTCTTGAACCCATACGCCACCAGATGCTCGAAAAAGCCCCAGGGTGAACTGAGTCCGGCCGGGAAGCCTCTGAGGCCGTAGGACTGTTCCCCCACGTAAGCGAAGGCGGCGAAGAAATCACCGCCGTACAATATCACGACCAAAGCGGTCGTTGCGACTATGTAGCCAGCGACGGTGGCAATCACAAACCGCCAGCGTTTCGCCGGCGAAACGGAGAGGAATACGGTCAGGCAGAGGGTGGGGAAAAGCAACGCTCCAAACAGCTTGCCGGTAAATGTCGCCAGCGCCACTATGGCTCCGGCCGCAACTACGCCCCAGAGTTTTTCATGCCACCGGCAGTATACAAAGAACAGCAACGCCGTCCAGAAGAGCAGGCCGTTCTCCAGATACGACAACCGCCCGTAGGTCAGAAGAGAGACATTGATGACATAGCAGAGGGCGAAGACCGCCACAACCCAGGGCCGGTGATGCCGCGCAAGCCCCAGCACGAAAAGAACCAGTGCCCCCAGGCTGAGCAATACACCCACAGTACCGGCCTGATCTATCGTCACCTCCCCGACATGCGAAAACCAGAGATAGCCCACCAGCGACGTCAGCGAGTGTTGGTAGACGGTCCAGCGGGGGTAGTCATAGGGGTCCCACTGGCCGTGAAGAACCTTGTTGCGGGCGTGGTGGATGTACTCAGCCGGATCGGTGGCCAGCGACTGCCCCAGGCCGCTGTAGTACATCGGCGGATCAGAAGTAAGATCCGACATCCAGAAAACAGCGCCGCCAACGATGGCCGCCAGCGTGAAAAGATAGAACAGCGTTCTCTTCCAGGGCAACCGGGATGCCATGATACTCACCTTGTCGGTCGGCCCGCCTCACACACGAGACCCCATAACCTCGAGACAACGGCGGGTGTTTCGGGTTCAGTTCAAGGCACAAACATAATACATCGGGTGGGCATTCGCAAACTATCGGTGTTGGGAGTCCCTGCCCGACACCTAGCGGCTGGTGATGAGGGAGCCGTCAGGCAGAGACGCCTGACGGCACAACACACCTTCTCTGTCATGCCCGCGAAAGCGGGCATCCAGTAGGGCGTTGATTCAATTAGATTCCCGCTTCCGGTGGGACGACTTGTTAGCCTTAGATTGCCTCAATCACACAGTATTTGAGTTTCCCCGATACGTGAGTCCAACGGATGCTATAGCTTCCTCTGAGGGTGATCCTCTTCCCAGTGGGCTTCCGCCGAACAGTCCCTGAAAGTTCTTTACCTTTCCGGAAATAGGCATACACGCCGGTCTTCCGACGCCCAGGAGAATAGAATAACGGGTCATCCGCAAAGACGATCACGAAAGTGCGTCTGAAGCCGGATGTTTTCAGCTGTTCAGCAAAACGAACGTCCTTGCAGATGCTAAACATCTGCTCTGGATACTGTCCGTTGCGGGGGAACTTGAGTTCGACGGCATATTGTGGCTTTGATCTGACGGCAGAAATGACAGAGACATCGATTTCCTTCTTTATGGGTTTTCTTGTTTTGAAGAAGAAGGATACGTTTCGCTCAAACTGCACTTTTTGATTGGGGAGTTGGGATCTAAGAAATATCCCGATTTCGTGCTGAAGGCTGAATTCATTGTATATTTCGATCTCTTTACGTCTGACCGCTTCAGCGAATTTCTTAATTATTTTTTTCATCATTCTTCCATACAGCTAACACCCGCGCTCAGCCCGTGACAATAACAGTTAATAGGCCGTGCGTTACGGAGCCGGGAAGTAATGGGTCTCATACCAGTCAACCAAATGGCGGTGATCGTCCGCGACCGCTTCACGATCCGGGCAAGTGGGACCGTCCTTTTCCCACCCGTCGCGAGTGCCATCGGCTGCCTTGTACAAACGGAATCGCCCATCACGGGAAGGCGTTTGGCTATCAACCGTCTTGAAGAGGTAGCGATTCCGGCTGCCTCCGCCTCTCGGGTAAGCCTTGTTTGCTTGTCGGTTTTCCCAACTGACAAGGTGTTTCTCTATCATTACCGGCGTAAGGGTGACACCAAAGAGCTTTAACACTCGCGCTTCGATTTCGCCGCGAGTAATTGTCTTCGATGAAGCTGTTGTAGGATGGATCATGCTTGCCACTGCAACCCAAATCATATCCATTTTAGTCATATCTCAAACCCCCATGCATTTCTCCGGAGCCCAAAGTCGCACTCTCCTGCATTCTTTAGGTGCAGTGCGCAGTTTTAAACAGGAGCCTTCGACGCGAGACCGAAAACACTCGTCTCATTGGACTCCTTGTTTGTTAATAGTATTATCGTCTCCCATCGTGAGTCTTTTAGTCGTTCTTTCACGTCTCCGGATCGCTGCCGGTAGATATGGAAAGAGGAGGGGGGCACGACAGGGGAGCGGGAATGACATTTGGGGCGCAACGAGATTGATCCGCACGTTACAGTGGGAATGATCTATAATCAAAAGGGCGGTTGCTATCTTACATTCTGTTCCGAGTTTGTCAAGAGCCTGTTAGGTTCCAGGGTTCGGACTCACGCCGGTCATTCTTCGTAGTGTCTCGTTATAGACCTCCTGGACGTGACTCCCCTTGAAGCGGTTGGCCGCAACGGCCTGGTCATAGTATCCCTGAGATCGAGCGATAAGATTGTCATCCCGACGCATAAGGCCGATCATCTGCAGCATTTGGGCGCACTCGATCTGGACGTAGGCATCAGTCCGGTAGTGGTTCGCGAGCGAAGTCATGTGCGTGATGACATCGTCGTAGCGCTGTCTTTCCCAGAGAAGGTCACCTACAAGCAGACCGGCCGACTTGGTCATCGGCTGCAAGGCAAGGTGGCGGTCTATTTCGATCTGCGCGCTGTCCGGTTGACCGGCCTGGAAGTGCCCGATTGCTTTCTCGTAGTGTGACTCCCGGTATTCGCATGCCTGCGGATTACCGAAGAGTCTCGATATGTTGAACACGCGGACCTCGTAGTCGCGTATCCAGTACGTGGTTATGGCAGGCAGAGATGCCAGCCCCGGATACAGGTTTACTGCTGTCTGCCAGTTGGAAATATCCACTACCAGGTGTGTCACGGGGTTCCGTTCAAAGAAGGTGTCGTCCACATTAGTGCCGCTGAAAAGGTAGATCATCGATGGAAAATCGGTTCCCAGAGCGAGGACAAGGCTGTACGGTCCAGAGATTACCGCCCCTGCGTTAAGTATCCGGCCGAGATCCTCGCTCGCCTCGACAATGTTGAAATTGTGGTCGAGAAAGTGCGCGCGCCTGATACGGAAAGCATTGGACAGGGTTGACAGACAGAGCACGACCACCAGCGCTACTGCGAGGTGTCTCCGGCCAAGTCGCAGGCTGAACCTGCCGCTTACGTAGCGAGCTACCCACGCGATACCTATGGCAACCGGGAATACAGCCCAGGTGAGCATGCGAATCGGGGCCTGCGAAGTGTGGAAGAAAAAGCCGTTGGCGATTACCTGAAACAGGCATATCCATGCCAATAGGCCGAACGAGGCCACACCCCACTTACCGGGCAGTCTGATCTCAGCCTCTCGTTGCTTCAGGTAGTGATCGAAAGAACTGAAACATAAGACTATGAACGCCGGGATAAGATAGAGGCTGTACCGAATAGGGGAGTAATTCTGAACCATCAGGCCCAGCACACCGGTTAGAATCCAGCCGACGGAGAAAGTGGTCGTTCTTGGCAGAGCCGCCCGTTGACCATTGGGATTTCTCATGAAGATCAACAGGCTCGAACCGCAAATCAGAAACATGAGAAGGTCAGGGCTGAGGTAATACAGCCGGTTGACATAGCCGAAGCAGACCAGGTGTTCGACAAAGCCCCACGGAGTACTAAGCCCCCCGGGAAAGCCCTGGATGCCTTGAGACTGCTCACGCAGGTAGGCAACAACGGCAGTCGTGTCGGCACCGTACAGTATGAGGGTGATAGCCGTACCGGCGGCAATGAAGGAAAGCACGGCGGTCACGGCAAGCCGCAGTCGGCGGTCACTCTCGGAGATGACAATGGCCACCACCAGGGCCGGCAACAGCAGCCCGCCGATCAATTTGCCGGTGAACGTCGCCAATGCCGCCAACACGCCCGCCACCGCCACGCCGCGAAGGCTGCCCCCCCATCGCGAGTAGACAAAGAACATCATGCCGGCGATGAAAATCAGACCGTTCTCAAGGTATGGCAGCCGCCCATGCGTCAGCAGAGTAACATTTGTAACGTATAAGAAAGCCACTGCCGCTATCACCCACGGCCGGTGTCGACGGGCCAATCCCAGCAGAAGAAAAAGTAAGCCTCCCAGGCACAGCATTACGCCCACGGCGTTGGCTGTTGCGTGCGACACCCCAGCTACGGAGAACCAGGCATATCCTGCCAGAGATGTCAGGGAGTGCTGGAAAACGGTCCATCGCGAGTGGTCAGCCAGATTCCACTGATCGAACAGGACCTTGTTGCGAGCATGATGAATATACTGGGCGGGGTCCGTGGAAAGGGATTGCCCACTGCCGGTGAAATAAGTCGGAGGGTCGCTGGTAAGATCCGAACACCAGAAAATCGCGCCACCAACCATGATAACGACGGCAAGAGTATACAGAAGCCTGCTTTTCCTGCCGGCGTCGCTGATCATGAACTTACCCCGGTCTACTCCACAAGCAGGTGATGATCCCCCAGTGGCTCCACGCTGCCGATCTCCCATGCGAAGACCTTGCTCTCTTTCAGTTCGCGGGCGAACTCCCCGGCGCGCTCCCGGGCTACGGAGATGAACAAACCGCCGGAGGTCTGGGGGTCGTAGAGAGCAGCTTCCACGTCTTTGTTCACGCCCTCGGCTACTCTGATGTGCCCCTTGAGAAACTCGCGGTTGGACATAGCGCCTGCCGGAATCATCCCGGCCCGCGCCAGTTCCTTAGCCTGGGGCATCAGCGGAACCACAGACGACAGTATTTTGATTGTCACGCCCGATGCCGAGGCCATTTCAAGGGCATGGCCAAGGAGCCCGAAGCCGGTTATATCAGTCGCGGCGTGAGGGTCGAAACGGATCATCAGTTCAGCAGCTTTGCGGTTCAATTGCGCCATCTGGATCGCCACGACAGACTCCAGTTGCCGGTCTACCGCCTTGCGCTTGATGCCGGTAGTGATCAGGCCGGTTCCCAGGGGTTTGGTCAGAAACAAGCGATCGCCCGGCCTGGCCCCGGCATTGGTGATGATCCGGACCGGATCCACCAGGCCTGTCACGGCGAGTCCGTATTTTAACTCGCTGTCCTTGATCGAATGGCCGCCCACCACCACCGCCCCGGCCTCCTCGATCTTCTCGGTGCCGCCGCGCAGTATTTCGGTGAGTATCTCGCCGGGCATTTCACCTGCCGGGAAACCTACGATGTTGAGCGCCGTCAGCGGGCGCCCGCCCATAGCGTAGACGTCAGAAAGGGCGTTGGCCGCCGCGATCTGTCCGAACTGATAGGGGTCGTCGACAATCGGCGGGAAGAAGTCGACCGACTGCACCAGGGCCTGGTGCTCGTTTATACGATACACACCCGCGTCGTCCGCAGTCGAGAACCCGACCAGCAAATCGGGGTGGACTACTTCCGGAAGAGTCTTCAGTGCTTCCGCCAACAACTTTGGCGACAACTTGGACGCTCAACCGGAGCAACTGACTTCGGCGGTCAGTTTGATCTCGTTCGTTCGACGTTTGTCATCCATCTCATTACTCATCGCTTCGCACAACATGAGAAACAGACGCGCCATCGGCGTCATGAGCCGTAAGGACGCTCTATCTGAATCCTGTGTAGTGCAATGACACTATGTGCGTTGCATTATAGCTTGTTGTATTGTCAAAGTCAACCGGGCAGGAGAGGGCGTTTGCCGCGCACAAACGCGTTTGCTCTTCGTTCTCTCTGTGTTATATTGCCGGGTCAAACAAGGGAGACACGATGGCTGAAGAAGGACTGCTCTGCTGGAATTGCGGCCGCCCGACAGGCCTCGAGGGCGGCGTGACCCGCTCCGACAGTTGCCCCCATTGCCTGGCCGACTTGCGCTGCTGTCGCGGTTGCCGGCACTGGCTACCGGGGCGGCGTTTTCAGTGCAAGGAACCGGTAGAGACCAACGTCGTCAACAAGGAGAAGAACAACTTCTGCGGCTTTTTCCAGATGCGTGACGTGGTCAAGCGCCCGGGCGGCATCACCACCCAGACCGACTCCAAAGATGAGCGCCGGAAAGGCTTCGACGATCTGTTTGAGGACTGAGGGGGGTCAAAATGAGAGAATGTGGTTACGTCTTAGCTGACGACACAACCCCATGAACGGAAATCACGGCGCAAGAGGACGTACAACCGCGCACAAAATAACGAAAGTGTTCGCGTGGGCGGCAGACGCCCCTGAGGTTGCCTCATGCCAACAGCTTGCCGTGCGATGCATGAGGGGAAACCGTGAGCATGACGGCTGCATCGCGCGGACACCACCGCACCATCATCCGCTTTTTGCTTGCCTGCGCGATAAGCAGGTCATACATTGCCCGGCAAATGAAGTGTAAGACCAGCGTCGTAAGGAGCACCAAACATGAGTCAACCCGCCGTCGCCTGCTACGATCAACTGATCAGACCGACCAGCCGCTGGCTGGAAGTACCGATTCTGCTTGGCTTCAATCTGCTGCTGGTAGCATCGGCTTACTTGTCGATGAGCCTGTCGTTCTCACCGGTCCCTATTACAGGCCAGACATTAGCAGTCCTGCTGATCGCCATGGCGCTCGGCCGCATACGCGGTGCTGCTGTCGTGTTAGCCTACCTGGTCGAAGGCGCCTCCGGTCTGCCCGTATTCGCCGGAGGCAGGGGCAGCGTTGCTGCTCTTTTCGGCCCCACCGGCGGGTACCTGATAGGGTTCCTGGTCGCCGCGTACATCGTGGGCTCTCTCTCCGATAAGGGTTGGCACACAGGTTATGTCCGGTCGGTCTTCGCCATGACATTCGGTACGGCGGCGATCTTCGTGTGTGGCCTGTCGTGGCTGGCCGTCATGGTGCCCGATAGCGCCCTGCTGGCGGCGGGTCTGTACCCGTTCGTTCCGGGCGCGCTGATCAAGATCGCTGTCGCGTCGGTGGTGCTGCCGACGGTGTTCCGATTCGTCGGTCGCAGCCGGTAGTAGCAAGCTGTCGCGCTCTGCAGTAAAATGTTATATCAAGCGCCGGTCCGCCTGGCGCCTTATAGCTTGCTGTGGGATGCGTGCCGAAAAAAAGCCACGCGAGTTGGGAATTTCGTTGAAATCGGGGGCGGTGTCCGTTATCATTGGGTCACAAATGGTCTGATGATATAGTGGAAGTCTGAGGAGGAATCATGGCTATCAAAAAGAGCGAATACATCTGGATGAACGGGAAAATGGTCAAGTGGGACGAGGCCACAATCCACGTTCTATCTCACGTTGTTCACTATGGCTCATCGGTGTTTGAAGGAATGCGAACCTACAAGACGCCGAGCGGGACGGCTTGTTTTCGGCTGCGGGACCACAGCCAGCGGCTGTTGAACTCGGCCAAGATCTATCGCATGCCGCTCAAGTACACCACAGAGGAGATCGATCAGGCTATCCTCGACGTCATCGGTATCAACGGGCTGGACGAGTGCTATGTCCGCCCCGTAGCGTACCGCGGGTATGACTCACTGGGCGTCGATCCTACTCCGTGCCCGGTGGAGCTGACTATTGCCGCCTGGCCTTGGGGGAAGTACCTCGGCCCCGAGGCGCTTGAGAACGGCGTGTCGGTTTGTTTTTCGTCCTGGAACCGGATTGCGCCCAACACCATGCCGGCCATGGCCAAGGCCGGGGCCAACTACATGAACAGCCAGTTGATCAAGCTGGAGGCGTTAAGTCACGGCTATGTCGAAGGAATTGCTCTCGATGTCCACGGCAATGTTTCGGAAGGATCCGCCGAGAACATCTTCCTGGTTCGCAAGGGAGTGCTGATCACGCCCACCTTCGCTGCATCTATTCTTCCCGGCATTACGCGCAGTTCGGTCATCAGGCTGGCCGAGGATTTGGGGATTAAGGTGATCGAGCAGAATGTCCCGCGTGAAGCGCTTTACCTGGCCGACGAGGTCTTCTTCACCGGCTCAGCCGCAGAAATCTCGCCTATATCCAGGATCGACAACATCGTCATTGGCAGTGGCAAAGCAGGATCGATCACCAAGCAATTGCAGAAGGCGTTCTTCGACATCGTCAACGGAAAGGTCGAGGACAAATACGGCTGGCTGACAATGGTCCCGGAATACAAAGGAGTGACGGTCTAAGTGAAAGTCGCCGTTGCCTGCGACCACGCCGGGTTTGAATTCAAGGAGAAGGTCAAGCAGATTCTCTCCCGGCACGGGCACGAGGTGGTTGACTTTGGAACCAACTCCAAAGAGTCGGTGGACTACCCCGATTTCGGGCTGAAGGCCGCGACGGCTGTGGCCGGAGGCGAGGTCGACTACGGCATCACCGTCTGCTGGACAGGCAACGGTATGAACATGGTCGCTAACAAGGTCAAAGGTATCCGTGCCGGCATGGCGTTAAGCCCCGAGATGGCCTTTCTCACCCGCTCACACAACGACGCCAACATCCTCACCCTGGCGCAGAAATACACTCCCGAGGATCAACTCGCTGAAATCATCCGGACTTTCCTGACCACACCTTTCGAGGGCGGCCGCCACACGCAACGCGTGGAGAAGATAAAAGCCGCGGAGGGGTAGGGGTTCGAGCGCCTTCAAGCAAGGAAAGAGCCTTGACAAACCCCTGTGTTTTGAGTAAATTCCGATAGGGCGCAACCGTCAAGATGGCCCGAGTATACTTCGGATTGCAGGGAATTTGCAGGACAAGGATGTTATGGCCAGGCTTAATCTTCCTTGAGTGGGAGCACTACTTGCTCGGGTGTTGGAGTGAGTGCCGATCGGAGGTTCAAATCAGTCCGACCTACTTATGTGCAAAGTTGACACAGTCGGGCACTGTTCTTCTCGTTTTGCTTGCGAGAAAACTTCAGAATACGAAATAAAAGACTTGACATATCGGAATACAGTTTGAGAAAGTCCCCAAAAGGGCCCAGAGTGCGGTTTTTCGCTGTTTTGTGCAGAGTAATGGCAAAAAAACCTCTTGTTTTTGCTTGCTCTGGAGTTTAATTTATTTGCCACACAAAATGGTTGAGGCAAGGGTTTACAGTTTTCGTTTTCACAATGTTGTTCAATTGACATAGGGGACCTTGAAGTAGAAGGGTGGAAGAATGCCGCTACTATACATGATTTCGACAATTTTCTTTCTGATTCTGTTGACAATATGCTTTAGATTCGTTCAGATGCTATGGGCTGCTAGATCGGTAGGCACATCTGTCAAAATCGGTTTGTTCAAGCGGGAAAAGGGTAACGCCAGGGTCGTGGCGGGGGAGATCGCGCCGGACGCGTGGCGAAAGATCATCGACAAGGCCGACGCGAATCCAAACCTCAAGGGGGTCGAGGTTCTGGCTGGCCCGTGGATACTTCTGGATAATGATGCTATTGATGAGTTCTTCATCTGGGATCCATCGGCCCAGGCGGTGTCTTCAGAAGGCGAGAAGCGGACAGGCAAATACGTACTCAGAGATGCAAACGACATTTGGCGGATACACCCGCTCTTCGAACGTCTGAAGAGGTACCTCGACGAGCAGAAGGCAGGGATCACTGAAACCGTCAAGTGGAAGGTTTGGATTAAGCGGTTTGGGCTTCCCACGGAGCGCCACTTCTATCTCGGTGATAACCCGCAAGTGACGTGCATCGAACATTTTCACAATCGTGGACCTTTCCAGGGTGCAACGCATTACGGTGATAATTCTAAAGTTCACGCGACCAAGACTGAGGATTGGAGTGCCATCCTCAGCTATAGAGGTCTGTGCTACGAACTGACGCCTGAGACCATAGGCAAGATACTCGAATTTCCTGAAGTTGAGTTCGCGCCGGTCCGAGAGAGGCCGAAAGAGTTCGAACTATTGCCGGCAGCAACTACGGCAGCATGAATGGGGAGGGGGTTGTGACTGTACCTAACGTACTCAAGTGGGGTCTGTGTATATCCCTGACGGCGTTCTTGCTGTGGATGATAGCAGGCTTCTGTCCGCTAAATGCTGATGATCAGCCAGATTCGTCAGCCACAACTGCTCAGCAAGAGGGCCAGGCGGACAGTTTGGCAGATACGTTGTATGGGTCTCCCGGCGAGCCTGCTGCTGAGGACACTACCGAAACGTGTCTCTTCGGAATCCGGAAGAAGTGGAAGGCTGGCGGTAAGGATGTCTTTGGCTGGTTAGTCACGGTGTCTGTTATTGTCCCGAGCGTCATACTTGCGGTGCTTTCGTTGGTTTCAAACAACCGTCGTTTTTTCTGGCTTGTTATGGGTTGGCCGTCTAAGTGGAGACTGGGCTACGTGTTAGGCTTTGATGTCACGGCCATCGCGGCTGTGTTCGCAGTTCTGCTGCTTTTCCTGGCCGTGGTGCTCAACATCATCTGTGCTTCTACTATGGGATTCGTCGAGGCTCTCGCGCTCGTATCCAGTTTGGGCACATTCTACTCTATTACTATTGCAATGGCATTTCGAATTGTCAAGGTGATGCGATATAAGCCACTGGTTGAAGAGAAACAACTGGGCAGGCAGCGTCAGCCGCTACCGAAAAATCGGGGCAACAGCGACGACAAGACCAATTGACTGTAGTCTCTGAATGGCGCAATTAGATGGGTGAGAAAGGCTATTCAGCATTCCCGTCGCGACGAGGAAACAGCATAGAACGCAAGCCCTTGTAAGCCACGACCAAGAACACCGCAAATAGGGCGATCCCTACCAGGCGCGGGATAAGCAGACCATCGGCTGACAGATCCGCAAAAAGCTTCCCGAAAAACTCTCCGAGAGCGTCCAAGTTCTATCCGTGATTCTATATGAGCCATAACCATTCCGATGGCGACATCATCGCGACATCCCAATTGTCTACGCTTCTTATACGTATTCAGCTATCGGGAGTTTCGCCCGTCATGCGAGAGAGCAAGCCCCGGATATTGCATAGAGTCTGTTGTTAATGTGCAACTGGTGCACAGTGCCTGCACTGTACCGAGAAGATATCCGTGGCCTAGTGACTGCCACCACTGCCGCAGTCCTGGGCACGGCATCGACGGTTGACCCCCGGCCGCGATTTGACTACATTTCCCCCAAACGCGTAAACAGGGAGTTGAGATATGTCATATTTGAAGGATGCCGATCCCGAAGTATTCGACGCCATAGTCAAAGAAACCAACCGCCAGGCCACCAAGCTGGAACTGATTGCGTCGGAGAATTTCGTCTCCGAGGCGGTTCTCGAAGCTATGGGCGGCGTCATGACCAACAAGTACGCCGAGGGCTACCCCGGCAAACGTTACTACGGCGGCTGTGAGTATGTGGATATCGCCGAGGACCTCGCCCGCGACCGGCTCAAGCAACTGTTCGGCTGCGAGCACGCCAACGTCCAGCCGCACGCAGGTTCCCAGGCAAACATGGCCGTCTACTTCACGGCTCTGAAGCCGGGCGACAAGGTCCTGGGTCTCGACCTCACCTGCGGCGGGCATCTCACGCACGGTCACCCGATCAACTTCTCCGGGTTTCTGTTCGACTTCACCGGCTACGTTGTGGACAAAGAGACCGAGCAGATCGACTATGACGAGCTGCTGAAAGATGCCCAACGGGTCCGGCCGAAAATGATCGTCTCCGGCGCGTCGGCTTATCCGCGGACGCTGGACTTCAAGAGAATCCGCGAGATTTGCGACGAGGTGGAGGCTTGTATGATGGTCGATATCGCCCACATCGCCGGGTTAGTGGCGGCCGGGCTGCATCCCTCGCCGATCCCGTACGCCGATTTCGTCACCTCCACCACCCATAAGACCCTGCGCGGCCCTCGCGGCGGGATCATCATGTGCAAGGAGGAATACGCCGCCGATCTCGACCGCATGGTGATGCCTGGTATCCAGGGCGGCCCGCTCATGCACGTTATCGCCGCCAAGGCGGTGGCGTTCAAGGAAGCCCTCACGGACGAGTTCAATGCCTACCAGGGACGGATAGTGGAGAACGCGAAGGTCCTTGCCCGGACACTGAAAGAGAAAGGCCACAGGTTAGTCGCCGGCGGTACCGACACCCACCTGATGCTGCTTTCATTCATTGATGTTCCCAAGGTGACCGGCAGGAAAGTGGAGAAAGCGCTGGACAAAGCCGGCATCACGGCCAACAAGAACACGGTGCCGTTTGATCCTGAGAAGCCGTTTGTGACATCCGGGATAAGGTTAGGCACTCCGGCGGTGACCACGCGCGGCATGGGAACCGGCGAAATGGTGCAGATTGCGGACTTCATCGACCGCGCCATCAAAAACCGCCGCAAAGACGAAGTGCTTGAAGGAATCGCCGTCGAGGTGGCCGAGCTGTGCGCCGGGTTTCCGCTCTACCCGGAAAGGCAGGTGTAGAGTCGGCGCAAAAAGAACGAATCCGCTTTGACCAAGGAGGTAAGCCATGCTGTTCAGTCTGTCCATGTTTCCCACGAGCAAGGGGACGCCCTCTGTCTCCGGCGACGTGGCAAAAGTGATCGACATAGTCGACAAGTCCGGCCTGCCGTACAGGCTTGGCTCCATGTCCACCGTCATTGAGGGCGAGTGGGCGCCGGTGATGAAAGTGATCAACAAGGCGCGCCTGATGCTTCGGCGGTGGCACAACCGCGTGTATATCGTTCTCACCATCGATGACCGCAAGGGAGCGAAAAAACGCCTTACCGGCAAGGTCGCGTCTATTGAAAGAAAGCTCAAGCGAAAGGTTAGCAAATGACCGAGGATATCAGAGTTGTCTTCGTATCGATCCCGCGTGAGGAGGCTGCGCCGTTTGCCCGGGCGCTGGTGGAAGAGCGGCTGGCGGCCTGCGTCAATATCGTCCCTAAGATGGAATCGTTCTACCGCTGGGAGGGCAAGGTGCTCTCCGATTCGGAAGCGCTCTTGATCGTCAAGACCACCAAGGGACGGTTTGACGCTCTGCGCAAGTACATCGAGGAGCGCCACCCGTACGACTTGCCGGAGATCGTGGCTCTGCCGGTTTCGGAGGGTTTGCCCGACTACCTCGCCTGGGTCAGCGACCAAACGGAGTAAGAGGGAAGGGGGAACGTGAAATGAATTGGTCTATTCTTCCGGAGGGTTGGTCGCAAGAGTATGGTTGGTGGCTCGTAATTCTGGCTGCGGTCGGGCTCCTTGGAGGGATCCTGAAGTACCTGATAGGCGCTATCTGGAAACGTCCGCGCGGCAAGGAGCTGGATTCATTAACAAAGCGCATAGAAACTCTGGAACAGAAAGCTGAACCGATGCCGCTGGTGATACAAATCGGAACCCAGCCCAGTATCCCGGAGGATGCGGAAGAGATCGTCACAGAGGCTGATGAACTACTGGAGGCTGGAGCCTCAGTTGATACCGCAGCACTAATCAAGATTGGCAATCTTGCTTCCGCCAAGAGTGACTACAAGAAGGCCGAGCACTATTACCAGGTCGCATTGGATCAGGCGAAGCACAGCAAGCGGCAGGATTTAGCTGCGGCTGCTCTTGGGAATATGGGGCTAATACACTGTAATCGCGGCAAGCTGGATGAGGCGCTTGAGTATCACGAGCAGGCACTGAAGAAACACCGAGAAATAGGTTACCGTCAGGGCGAGGCGAGCAATCTCAGCAACATCGGCCTGATCTATCTGAACCGGGGGGACTTGGTGAAGGCGCTGAAGCACTACAAAGAAGCTCTAGAGATAGAACGAGACGTTGGTGATCGTCAGGGTGAGGCGGGTTCTCTGGGCAACATGGGCAATGTCTACTGGCTAAAGAGAGACATGAACGAGGCGCTGCGTTATCACAGAGAAGCTCTTAAGACACACCGTGAGATAGGCGACCGTCAGGGTGAGGGGAGCGATTTGGGTAACATGGGCTTGATCTATCATGACAAGGGAGATCTGGATGAAGCTATGGATCATTTCAAGCTCAGTCTAGAGATACACCGTGAGGTAGGCTACCGCCAGGGTGAGACGAATGGTCTCTGCAACATGGGCGCTATTTACATACTAAAGCGTGAACTTGATGAGGCGCGACATTGTTACGAGGAGGCTCTAAAGATCGACCGCGAGATAGGTTACCGCCAGGGTGAGGGGAATCAGTTGGGCAACTTGGGTCTGATACTTAAGGCCAAAGGGAATCTGGACGAGGCACTGCGTCGTCACAAAGACGCTCTGAAGATACACCGTGAGATAGGTTACCGCCAGGGTGAAGCTTATCACTTGGCTAACATCGGCCTGATCTACAAAGCGCAGGGGGATTTGGATAAGGCACTGAAATATCTCAAGCAGGCGTTGGAGATATTCGAGCAGATCGGGATGCCACTGGAGGTGGAGAAAACGAAGCTGATTATCACGGACGTCGAGGCCGAGATCAAACAGAAGCAGCAGGAAAAAAAGCAGTGACAATACTATGAAATGCCCGCATTGTGGACATGAGGAAGATAAGGTCGTGGACAGCCGCGCCGCACAAGACGGCCGGGCGGTGCGCCGCCGCCGCGAATGCTTAGAATGCCACGAACGTTTCACCACCTACGAGTACGTGGAACAGGCGACCCTAACCGTCATCAAGTCCGACAACCGGCGCGAGCCGTTCGACCGCAGCAAGCTGCTTCAGGGGATCAAGCTGGCCTGCAACAAGCGGCCGGTCGCGGCCAAGCAGATGGAGACGATGGCCGACCAGGTCGAGGCGGAGATCAACGCCCGCTCCCGCAACGAAGTCAAGAGCCACGAGATAGGGGAGATCGTCATGAGCAAACTGCGCGGCGTGGACGAGATCGCCTACGTGCGGTTTGCATCCGTCTACCGCAAGTTCGCCGACAAGGCAGAGTTCCTCGAAGAAATGAAAAAGCTGCTGGAATAACGCACGACGTGGGTTTTTGGCTCGCGCCCCACAATGCGGGTTTCTCGACGCACAACGTGGGTTCTTGGCTCGCGACCCACCGTGCGTGCCGGCAGGCAGGAATGTGATTCCCCGGCGCGGCGCAGTACATACATTAGTAAATGTAGGTCGAAACCCCTGCGGTCTCGACAGATTCATGTGTCAGGACCACAGGGGTCCTGACCTACAGGACTGTTCCGAGTTTTTCAACAGCCTGTTAGACCGCAAACGTATGATCAAAACAGCAAGGAGTCCGTATGCCGAAAGTAGGAGATTTCGACAGCACAATTGATGCCGCTATGCGGCATCTCAAGAAAAAGGACAGGGTACTCGCCGGCATAATCAAGCACGTTGGGAAATTGGGTCTGCCGCCTAAATCGCCCAACAGCTTCGACACGCTGGCCGGTATCGTCATTGGACAGCAGCTTTCCGCCAAAGCGGCGAACACGATTTTCAAGCGCGTGAGGGTGCTCAACGGTGGCAACAAGCTGACGGCGAACGTGGTCGCATCATTGACCAATGACCAATTGCGGAGCGCGGGTGTGTCGCGCCCCAAGATACGCAGTCTGCGCAGTCTCGTGGAACATATCCGGAACGGTCACCTGCGGCTGCGTATGTTCCCGAAAATGAGTGACGAAGAAGTCTACGACGCGATCACGCAGGTCAAGGGATTCGGCGCCTGGAGCGCACACATGTATCTCATGTTTGTTCTGCGGCGGCTTGACATCTTCCCGCCGCTGGACCTCGGCATCAAGAAAGCCGTGCAACTGCTCTACGGCTCCGCACAGGACCTTGATGTTGAAGCTATAGCCGAGAACTGGCGGCCGTATCGGACTATAGCCTGCTGGTATCTCTGGCGTTCCCTGGACAGTGGGGCGAACCCGTAGCGGACGGGCATCCTGCGCAAGCGGCAAAGAAGGAGTCAGCCATGATCAAATATACGGCCCCGTAGATACCGTATTTCATGTCAATGCTGAATTTGTGAATTAAACGTCGGGTGACCCACCATTCATGATGGGAATCAAAGTAGGGTGGGTCCGTCTTCGGACCCGCCTCTGTCGGCAGGTTTGAAGACAAACCTGCCCTACTGTTTCGGGGACAATTCCTCTTGACATTCCAGCGGCTTTGTGCGTCTAATTGGGTAAGAGAGCCAGTCAGAATAGTGTATTGTGCTTTCAACCAGTGGGGTTGACTTGGGGCATGATAGAACGTTCACCAAACAGTAGGTCAAACGGCCTGCCGCTTGACTTGTGAGGGTCGCGTCAAGCCGACAGGCGGCTTGACTTGTGGGAGTCGCGTCAAGCCGACGGGCGGCTTGACCTACGGGTTACTGTGAGTGCTTGGATGTTTGTGCTCTGTCATTTGTAGAAGGTGAAAGAGGACGAAAGGAGATACCTATGATAAGTTGACCTGTTGTCTAAACTCAACAACTCTGTAACCATGGGAGAAGGTTATGAAAAGGATGGGAATGATTGTTGTGACATTGCTGCTGTTTGTTGCGGCAACATCAGGAACAC
>Ga0114922_10000163_pt1 | contig 61309 bp, 70 predicted proteins | sample AartaG_FD_100975 | JGI IMG/M metagenome (GOLD analysis project Ga0114922, IMG submission 100975) | Deep subsurface microbial communities from Aarhus Bay to uncover new lineages of life (NeLLi) - Aarhus_00045 metaG | ecosystem: Environmental > Aquatic > Marine > Oceanic > Sediment | place...
CTTAAATAGAATTAAAGAAGGTAAATCCAGTGAAAAAGGAAGAGGTTTTGATATTGCCGGAATTATACTGGGAGCAGTAGGTATTGTAGTATCAATAGTATTATATATTGTTATCATAGTTAGTGTTATTCCCTGGGGACTTACTCCTTTTGGTTCTATATTTTACTGATTTGACTTTGTTATTCATAATTTGCTCCACTTGATATAAAAATAGTTGTTAATAATAAAGAAGTTAAGCTATGCAACTCATACCAGTTTTTAAAATAGGTATATTAAATGCCTGGATTTTTACAGTCATTTTTTTTGTTCCTACCATTATTATGTTATTTAATAAAGAAGCTTACAAAAAATTAGGTACTCCACCTGATATGAAGCTAAGCAAAAGTGAGAAGATAGTAGGACAATTTGTTAATATTGTTTGCTATGCCGCGTTTGTATATTCTATTTTTCTACCTTTTAAATTAGGAACAGCATGGTTTTATATAGGGCTTTTTATCTTCCTATTAGCCATTGTTGTACTGATAACTGTTTTTATAAGTTTTATTACTACTCCTATCAATAAGCCCGTAACTAAGGGAATATATAATTATTCCAGACACCCAGGATATCTTTCTCATTTCTTAACTTTTATTGGGATAGGTATAGCTACTGCTTCTTGGATTATCTTGTTAGTTGCAATAATATTTTTTATCTTAGGAAATATTATTGCTAATACTGAGGAACGTTACTGTAAAGAGAAATACGGGGATACTTATAGAGAATATTTCAATAAAGTTCCCAGGTGGATAGGGATACCAAAGTCATAAAATTCCTAAGGTGGCTGGGGAGGGAGGATTCGAACCATAACTAATGTTTATATATATTAATTAATGTCTTAAGCTGGTGTCCCTGGGCAGATTCGAACTGCCGACACCAGGATTAGGAATCCTGTGCTCTATCCATCTGAGCTACAGGGACACTTCTTGCAAGATGCTTGTTAAATACAACGAAAAATAGTAGCAAAGCTGATTATTTCTGTCAAAAGCTTTAATCAGTCAGGGACATATCTATAATCTCTTCTACCAGGTCCTCAAATGACATACCTGCTTCTTCTGCTGCCATGGGAAGCAGGCTTGTATCTGTCATCCCGGGAGAAGTATTCAGTTCCAAAACATAGGGGATCTCTTCTTTTTTGTCCAGCATGATATCGACTCTTGACAGTTTGGTGCATTTAAGTGAATCATGGACCGCGAGGGCTACTTCTTTTACTTTTTTATCGGCAGAAGAGGATATCCTGGCCGGGACAAAGTAGTCTACCTCTCCGGTCTTTGATCTTGATTCAAAATCAAAAAATTTCTTTTTGGGTACGATCTCCACTACAGGCAGTGCCCTTGGTTTTTCTTTTCCGATGATGCTGACTGCAAGTTCGACTCCACCGATATATTTTTCAAGTATCACTTTCTTACTGTAGCCGAGGGCAAAAATTATGGCATGGGGCAGGTCATCTTCTTTATCTACCAGCTTTATACCCAGTGCAGAACCCTGTGCAGAAGGCTTCACCACAAGCGGCATGCCTATTTTTTTTGCTATGTAAGGCAGCAGTCTGGATGCACCCAGCTCCCTGAATGAACTGGTATTAAGAAAGTAAAAGGACGGTGTCGGTATATTATGACTTATAAATATTTCCTTTGATATTATTTTATCGAAACTCAGTACATTAGGATATACGCCCGGGCCGGTATAAGGGATGTTCAGCACTTCCAGGATTTCCTGTATGATGCCGTCTTCTCCATCTTTTCCGTGCAGCGCGATGTAGGCAAGATCGATCTTTTCTGCATTCAGGTTGTCCACTATGGATTCATCTATATCCAGTTTTATGACATTGTGGCCCATTTTTCTCAGTGCGTTTGAGATCCTCTGGCCGCTCTTTATGGATATCTCTCTTTCAAGAGATCTCCCCCCCATAAGTACAGCGATATTTTTTTTCATTTTCATCACTCTTTTATTATATTGATATTTTTATTCAAAGCTTTTATATAATTTGATCTTCTCTTTTACTATCTTGGATAAAATCTTTATGCCTTTTTCTATTCTTTCGGTGTTTTCGGTACAATAGGCGAGTCTTGCTTCGTTTAAGCCTTTCTCATCTGAATAAAAACCGCTTCCCGGGACATATGCTACTTTGTTTCTGACAGTATCTGCCAGGATCTCTTTGGTATTCAGGTAATCGGGGAGCTTCAGCCATATGAAAAACCCCCCTTTTGGTTTTGACCAGCTTGCTACTTCAGAAAGATTTTCTTTTAGTGTCTTTAACATAATATCTCTTCTTTTGGAATATATGCCTATAAATCTTTTTATGTTATCCACCCATGACGGGTCCGAGAAATATTCGTAGGCGATCCTTTGGGTAAAGGTACTCACGCAGAGAATTGTAGACTGCACACCCAGAGCTATTTTTTCCAGTATCGGGTGCGGGGCAACGATCCACCCTATTCTAAATCCGGGTGCAAGAAGTTTTGAAAGAGTGCTTAGATATATTACATTCCGGTTGTCCCCTTTGATGTCAAGTTCCTTGATGGTGGGAAGGGGCCTGCCCTCATATCTCAGCATCCCGTAGGGATTATCCTCCAGTATTACGGTCTTGTATTCTTTAGCAAGCTCCAGTATCTTTTTTCTGCGGTCAAGGCTTAAGGTCACCCCGGAGGGATTGGAAAAGTTTGGTACCAGGTATATGAATTTTATTTTGATTTTTTTCTTTGCCAGTTCCTTTAATTTATTTTCCAGGACTGAAATGTCCATCCCGTTATCATCTACGGGTATGCCTATTATTTTTGCTTCATAGGATTTAAATGAATTTAGCGCCCCTGTGTAGGCAGGTGATTCGGTAATTACAGTATCGCCCGGATTTATAAAGATTTTAGCAAGCAGATCCAGGGCCTGCTGTCCGCCTGTAGTGGTGATCATATCCTCTTCTACTGTATCAATGCCCTCCAGCTTCATCACATCTATCAATTTGGTTTTAAAGGGGTAGTAGCCGTCCGAACCGCCGTACTGAATATTTATATCCCCATCTGATCTAAGGGTCCTTTTGACATATTTTTCTAATTTCTGAAAGTTCTGTGCCCTTACTTCTGGAAGCCCCCCTGCAAAGGAGATGATATCAGGCCTTGCGGACAGGGCAAGAAGATCCCTTATCTCAGAAGAGAACATATATTCAGTCCGTCTTGAATACAGGTCTGTCCAGTAGTCAAATGTTATTTTCTTACTCATAAAATCGGCCTTATCGGTGTGTTTTGGTGCTGTTATTATTGTAAGTAAGTAATAATATATTAAAAATTATAAAAGTTCAAAAGAGTTTTTAAAAGTTTAAACAATTATTTATAGTGATATAATTATCGCTGGAAAAAGCAAATAATATGTTTGTTTGGTAATTATGGATTTAAATATAAAAGTAAAGGATCTTACCTCCAGGCAGCTGGAAAAGATAAAGTTTAAGTGCATTGAATGCAGCTATTGGTTTGATTATGAAAGGTGCAGTTTTTTAAAGGAACTGTCCGGGATCAAAAACTTCAGCGGACTGAAGGGATTGCTCAAGGGTAAGGTGTTTGAAGAAAGCAGCAGGAAGGAAAAAAGAAAGAAGATCATCTGGTTTAGCGAAAATGGTGGGAAAATAAAGGCTGCTTTTGTTGGTGAAAAGTGTATCGGTGTTATTTTAGCGGGAAATTACTACCTTTTTCCCAGGCTCAGGGATTTTAATGTTTTTCCTCCGGATTTTGACAGTATTTTTTTAGGCTGCATTCATATTGTTGCCAAATACAGGGAAATGGGTGTGGATAAGAGACTGCTGATAGAGCTGGAAAAAGAACTTATAAAAGAAAAGGTCAAGTCGATAGAGTCTATCGGTAAGAGATTAAATGATGATATAGACGAAGAGGAATATAATAACAGCCCGCATATCCCATTTAAGTTTCTTATAAATAACGGGTTTTATTTAAAGAAAAATGACCAGATTTTTCCACTTTTAAGGCTGGATATTAAGAGCATAGCGGTTGATCTAGCTGAGAGTAAGATGCTGCTGGGGAAAATGGCTTTAAAAAAAGAAGTAGAAAGCCCTATAATCATAAGGAACAGGTAAGAGATCTGGCGCTTTCTTTTTTAAGCTGCAGGTTAGACAAAATTTTCAAATTATGTTAGTATTTTTAATTCAATAGATAAAAGCTCATTTGAAAAATAGATAAGGGCTAAAACCTGTGATCAGAAATAGTAAGCACCGAAAGCTGCATACAGAGAGCCGCTGAAGCTGAGAATGCGGCTGCAAAGCTGGTGACTGAATGGATCTGTGAGGGTCTGACTCAAATCTATAAAAAGAGAGTAAGTCAGGACGGCTTCCTCCGTTACCAAAGGATAGGATATTACAGAGTATCTTAAATATTAAAAGTGCATTATGAAATTAATAAATTTCATAATGAAGTAGGGTGGCACCGCGGGAACTAAACCTCTCGTCTCTACAGATATTATGTAGTGATGGAGAGGTTTTTGTTATATAGAGAAGGTTTTATATCTACTAAATCAAGCCAAAAGAAAGGAGAGTTAAATGGATAAGAGAACCAAGTTTGTACTGGACGAGGAAGAGATACCGCAGAAGTGGTATAATATCCAGGCGGATTTACCCAAACCTCTTTTGCCGCCTTTACACCCGGGTACGGGTAAACCACTGACGCCTGATGATCTTGCTCCATTATTTCCCATGGAACTGATAAAGCAGGAGGTAAGTACCGAGCGATGGATCGATATCCCTGAAGAAGTCAGAGATGTCTATAGATTATGGAGACCTACCACTCTGTTCAGGGCTCACAGATTGGAGAAAGCTCTGGATACACCGGCTAAGATTTTTTACAAATATGAGGGAACAAGTCCTCCCGGGAGCCACAAACCCAATACTGCCGTAGCCCAGGCCTACTATAATATGAAAGAAGGTATTAAGCGGATAGCTACCGAGACCGGAGCCGGACAGTGGGGAAGCGCCCTGTCATTTGGGGGTGCATGTTTCGGGGTTAAGATCAAAGTCTATATGGTAGCTGTCAGCTACAAGCAAAAACCTTACCGCCGGATAATGATGGAGACATGGGGAGCTGAGTGCGTACCAAGCCCAAGCAAGGATACCAATGTCGGACGCAGCGTACTTGAAAAAGAACCCGACCATCCTGGAAGCCTGGGATTGGCTATCAGCGAGGCTGTTGAGGATGCAGTCTCTCATGACGATACCCATTATTCCCTCGGCAGCGTACTAAATCACGTTCTCCTGCATCAGACCGTAAACGGCCTGGAAGCAAAAAAACTGATGGAGAAGGCAGATGCATATCCGGATATTATTGTCGGCTGTGTTGGCGGGGGTTCAAACTTTGCAGGGCTTTTCCTGCCCTTTATCAAGGATAAGATTGACGGTACTAAACCGGACCTTAGAATAATCAATGTAGAGCCGACGGCGGCTCCCACTATGACCAAAGGACCCTATGCCTATGATTACGGTGATACAGCAAAACTTGCACCGATTATCAAGATGTATACCCTGGGGCATGATTTTATCCCGCCTCCGATCCATGCCGGAGGACTTCGTTATCACGGAATGGCACCTATTATCTGCCATCTTGCCGATCTTGGACTTGTTGAAGCAAGAGCTGAAAACCAGATAGCAACTTTTGAGGCTGGTGTGACATTTGCACGGACAGAGGGCATTATAAGTGCTCCGGAGACAAATCATTGTATCAAGGCAGCTATTGACGAGGCTTTAAAATGTAAGGAATCCGGAGTATCAAAGACGATCCTTATAGCCCACAGCGGGCATGGACATGTTGACATGGTTGCATATGATGCATATCTCTCCGGTAATTTAAAAGATTACGATTATCCAAAGGAAAAGATAGAAGAGGCTTTGACTAAATTACCGAAAGTTTAAAATACCCCGTTTTTGCTTTTGGGAGGGATTTTATAAATTAAAATCCCTCCCTCTCTGTATGGTAGCTTTTTGGCTGCTGTAAAAACCGGAAAATTCCTACTAATAATTTCTACTTGATTTTTTTTTAAGAAGTCTATATATTATATAGGATAATTTCATTTTAACATTAACAGTAGGGGTTTCTTCAAAATAATCGTATCTCAAGTTTCTAAAAAGTATTGGCCGGTTAACATATATAATTTTTAAGAACAATCTATTAGCCTGATTTTTGTATAATCCTTTTTAAACTATATTTAAAAGATATAACAAATTCCAAGAACTTAAAAATAATAGTTTTAAATGTAATCTAATATCACTTAAATTATTTAAAGGTCTCAAACCAGGTTGAAAAGAGAGATTATAAAGAAATAAAGAGTTAAAAGAAACACTACCTGGATATGAAAGGAGTATTTAGAAATGACTGAATTGGAAGGATTGAATAAGGAGTTTCTGGATGAAAAAGTTTTATCTGACCTGAAGGTTATTGCCAGGCAGTTAAATATTCCAGGGATCTCTAAAATGAAAAAAGAAGAATTAGTGGAAAGAATATTAAAAGAAGTATCTAATAACGGTATGGAGAAGTCTTCAAACGGAGATGAGACCGTGGCTACAGAAGAAAAAAGAGTCTTGGAGAAAGAAGAAAGTAAAAAGGTCAAAAAGGAAGTAGAGAAGAAACCTGAATTTGATTTATATAAGGAAAGGATGAAAGGGATACTTGATATACTGGCCGACGGTTATGGATTCCTGAGGACATCCGGGTATCTTGCGGGTTCCCACGATATATATGTTTCTCAATCTCAAATAAGGAGATTCAGGTTAAGGCAGGGTGATGAAGTCTACGGGCAGGTACGTCCTCCCAAAGAAAGTGAGAAGTATAATGCGCTGCTTAGAATAGAAGAAGTAAACGGAGAAGACCCGGAATTTATAAGAAGCAGGGTACCGTTTGAAAAATTAACCCCTGTTTATCCCATGGATCGGCTGCGGCTTGAGACAAACAAATCGAGTAATATTAGCCCAAGGATAATTGATCTGATTGCTCCCATAGGAAAAGGTCAAAGAGGCCTTATTGTATCTCCACCCAAGGCCGGTAAAACGACTATACTTAAGGATCTTGCAAATAGTGTTTCTACTAACAACCCCGAGGTATATATAATTGTCCTGCTTATTGATGAAAGACCTGAAGAAGTGACCGATATGGAAAGATCTGTGAAGGGAGAGGTAATAAGTTCGACATTTGACCAGCCGTCAGATAATCATATACAGGTTGCTGAACTGGTACTTCAGAGAGCGAAAAGATTGGTTGAACACGGAAAGGATGTCCTGATACTCCTGGACAGTATAACCCGTCTTGCCAGGGCATATAATCTATCAATTCCGGCAAGCGGCAGGGTTTTATCCGGCGGTGTAGATTCTTCTGCACTGTTTCCTCCAAAAAGATTTTTTGGCGCAGCCAGGAATATTGAAAATGGCGGAAGCCTTACAATACTTGCCACTGCACTGATCGAGACCGGAAGCAGAATGGACGATGTTATATTTGAAGAGTTTAAGGGTACAGGTAATATGGAGATAAACCTTGACAGGCAGCTTGCGGATAAGAGGATCTTTCCTGCTATTGATATAACCAGATCCGGAACCAGAAAAGAAGAATTGCTTATGGAAAAAGATGAAGCAAGTGTAGTATGGAAGCTAAGAAGACTGATACATGAAAAAGAACCGGAAGTAGCACTGGAACAGCTAATAGACTATATCAGGAATACGAAGTCCAATCAAGATTTTATGAGTGCTATAAAAGCCAGTTTTAATAAAGAAAAAAAGTTATAGCAAACAGCGTTTCCAAATTATAAAAATCTAATTATATATAAATTCTTATAATTGCTGCCGAAGAATTGAATAAAGAAGTAAAGATTTTTTATTGAAAGAATAAGAGAAATTCTTTTATGCACCATGTATATTTTATCTAATTAATAAACTTTCATGTTTAAAATTTTAAAGGCTTCATAATCTAATTACTAACTGTTTTTTTATTTTTAAATATAAAATTTTTAGCTTTGATAAGCTTTTTTACTTTCTTATGACTGTCTTTTTCCCAATCTTCCATTTCCATCTATTTCTTTTTTTAGCTTATAAATCTCATCCTGCATTTCATTTACTCTACGCAGCAGTTTCTCAACCATGTTATTATAAATGTCGATTATCTCGTCCTTACTCATACCTCTGAATTCCCCTAAACACTCTTTCATCTCTCTCTCCTTTCTTATAGCTTTTATGGCAAGCTTTACTGAATTTAATAGAAGCATTGCGATAGTCATAGGACCCACTCCTCCGGGGACAGGAGTTATATATCCTACTTTTTTTTGTACCTGCAGAAAGTCAACATCACCAATTATTGTTGACCCCTTTTTCTCAAAATCTTCTTTTCTCCACTTCAAGAGTTCTGGGTTTGCTTTATCAGCGGAGATCCTGTTTATTCCGACATCGATTACTACAGCCCCTTTCTTTACCATATCTTTTTTTATAAGGTACGGTACACCTGCTGCCACTACCAGAATATCTGCTTTTTGGGTATGGTCTTTTAGATTTACAGTCTCTATATGACAGACAGTAGGAGTGGCCCACTCATTTAGAAATAGTAGATTTAATGGTTTTCCTACAATTTCGCTGTGGCCTACAATAGTTACATTTTTTCCTCTTAAGGAAATACCTTCCCTTTTTAGCATTTCCATAATACCTGCCGGAGTAGCAGGAACTAAAAAATCTTGCTTTGCTACCAGAGAACCCATATTAAAGGGATGAAATCCGTCCACATCCTTTTCAGGAGCAATTGATTCTAATATGATTCTTTCATCAATTTGCGGTGGAAGAGGTAGTTGTACCAGTATGCCATGTACATCAGGCCTTCTGTTTAGTTTTTCTATTTCCATAATTATATCAATTGTGGATACCGACTCATTCATCTCGATTGATATTGAGTTGATCCCTACCTGCTCGCAGGCTTTAATTTTATTTTTAACATAAATCTGCGATGCCGGATTATTACCAACCATTATTACAGCCAGACCAGGTTTAATTCCATTTTCTTTCTCAAGCTGGGTTACTTTATCAGCGAGTTCATTTTTTATCTCTGCAGATATTTTTTTCCCATCAAGTATTATTGCCATTTTAGTTCCTTTCCTGGAATTTTATTTTTATTGTCATTGATCCTGGTTTTACTTTAAATTTATCAACCACTATAGTATACTCACTCAATCAACTTTATCAAATATTAATTGGAAAATCATATACATTTTTATAAATGTACACTTTAAAATTATGATCTAATGCCAGAATGGATGGCTTGGGTCAGTTTTTCAGCACTTGATCCCAGGTAAAGTCATATTTACAGCGGGTAATATTTGTGCTAACATTTAGGATTTGAAATAGGTGAGGTTTGGTAAATACTAAAGAGGATTAACACTATGAAAAAAGATATACATCCAGAATATCTTGATTGCACGGTTACATGTTCCTGTGGAAATACATTTAAAACAAGATCAACAAAAAAAGAACTGAAAGTCGAAATATGCTCAAGCTGTCATCCTTTTTATACCGGCAAGCAAAAACTGGTTGATTCCGGTGGAAGGGTGGAAAGGTTTAAAAAGAGGCTTACAAAATCTAAAAAATAATTAAGGCATCTGCATGAAAGTAAATTTGATCAAATACACCCTCGAACCGGAAAAGATGGTAGCAATAGCTGCAAGATTGTGTTATTCACCAGTGGGGGTGGATGAGCTTGAGAATGAATTTAGTGATGAGGATATTAAAAAATTAGTCAGATTTGTAATTAAAAGCGGCCACCACAGCACTGTTGAACATGTGAATTTTACGTTTGCTGTTGAAGGTGTATCAAGAGCACTGACTCACCAGTTGGTAAGGCACAGGATTGCTTCGTATAATCAACAATCCCAAAGATATGTTAAATTTAAGGATAATTTTGAATATATTACGCCCCCTTCCATAGAGAAAGATAAAGATATAAGAAAAAAGTATAATAGTCTGATTTCAAGCATCCATGATCTATATATAGAAATGCTGGATGGCGGAATAGAAGCTGAGGATGCAAGGTATATTCTGCCCAATGCTTCAGAAACAAAGATAATCATTTCTATGAATGCCAGGGAGCTTCTGCATTTTTTTACAGTAAGGTGCTGCAACAGGGCGCAGTGGGAGATAAGGGAACTTGCGGTAAGGATGTTAAAACTGGCCAAAAAGGTCGCTCCGATAGTTTTTGAAAAGGCAGGCCCAAATTGTCTGAGAGGTCCATGCAGGGAAGGCAAATTTACCTGCGGTGATCCTCCTAAAGCGAGTGATTTCAATGCCTGAGGCCGATAAAAAGTACCAGATCGGAGGCCAGGCGGTAATGGAAGGTGTCATGATGAGAAGCAAGCACTTCTGGGCTCTGGCTGTAAGAAGACCGGACAGGACCATATCTACGAAACTTTTTAAAAGTGTTTCTTTGGCCGATAAACATAAAGTATTAGGGTTTGTGTTCATACGAGGAATAGCGGCACTTATTGAAAGTATGACATTGGGTTTTAAGTCATTGAGCCATTCTATTAATGAAGCGACAGAAGAGAAGATAAAATTCTCCCAAAAAGAAATGACAATATCCATAATAATTGCAGTCATACTGTCAGTGGGTATTTTTTTTGTGCTGCCGACTGTCATTGGAAGAAGTTTTTCCGATTTCTTCCCCAACGTGGTAGTTTATAATCTCCTGGAGGGGCTGATCAGGATAACCTTCTTTCTGACTTATATCTTATTGGTATCTCTGATCAAAGATATAAAAAGAGTTTTCCAATATCATGGTGCGGAGCATAAAACCATTCAGGCTTATGAGAATAATGAAGAACTGACGCCTGAAAATGTCAGTAAATATAGTACCCTGCATGTCAGGTGCGGGACAAGCTTTTTGTTGATTGTAATGGTAGTTGCAGTGTTTGTTTTCGCACTTCTGGGAAAACAGACGATACTGTGGCGTATCATATCAAGGATTCTATTAATGCCGGTAATCGCCGGTATTTCGTATGAACTTATAAAGCTTGCAGGGAAGTTCAGCAGGTACAGGATTGTAAAAATACTTTTTTACCCCGGGCTATTAATTCAGAAGATCACCACAAGGGAACCCGACAGCAGCCAGCTGGAGGTGGCTATAAGTTCGTTTAAAAAAGTCCTGGAAGCAGAGAAATCATACAAAAAGGCAGGTTAATGTGTCTGATTTATTGGATAAGCTAAAGATATACGATGATAATTATAAAAAGCTTACAGATAAGCTTTTAAACCCTGAAGTCTCTTCCAATCCGGATAAAATAAAAGAATACGGAAAGAAGATAGCCGAGATCGAAGAGATAGTAGATATTGGCCAAAAATACAGGAAGGTCATTTCTTCGATTAAAGATGTTGAAGAAATGCTTAAAGCTGAAAAGGAAGAAGAGATGAAGAGTTTCTTGAAAGATGAACTCAAAGAAAACAATAATAAAAAGCAAAAGCTTGAGAAAAAGATAAAGTCGCTTCTGACTCCAAAAGATCCTAATGATAAGAGGGATGTCATAGTTGAAATAAGAGCCGGTGCCGGAGGAGACGAGGCCGCGCTGTTTGCAGAAGTTCTTTATAAATCATATACCAGATATGCAGAGAGTAGGAAATGGAAATATTCCATGCTCAGTTCCAGCGGCCTGGGTATCGGAGGATTTAAGGAAGTAATATTTGAAATTGATGGAGAGGGAGCCTATGGGACGATGAAGTATGAGTCCGGAGTGCACAGGGTCCAGAGAATACCTGCTACAGAGTCCCAGGGAAGGATACATACGTCTACAGCAACGGTTGCCGTACTCCCTGCAGCAGAAGAAGTCGATATCAAAATAGACTTATCAGATCTAAGAGTAGATGTTTTCCGTTCCAGCGGTCCCGGCGGACAGTCAGTAAACACCACAGATTCAGCGGTTAGAATAACTTATGTTCCGACAGGTATGGTGGTGACCTGCCAGGACGAAAAATCACAGCTTCAAAATAAAGAAAAGGCTTTAAAAATTCTTAGAGCCAGACTTAAGGAGGCTGAGGAGCAGAAACAGATAACCGAGCAGGTTGAAAGAAGGAGAATGCAGATCGGGACCGGCGACAGAAGTGAAAGAATAAGAACTTATAATTATCCGCAGGGCAGAGTGACCGACCACAGAATAGATCTGACTTTATATAAACTTGACGAAATTCTGGAAGGCGGTCTTGACCTGTTAATAGAGCCATTAAAGATTGCAGATAATAAGAAGAAGATAGAAAAGATTGGGGCTTAGTTTATTTGCAGACATGGAATGTAAAAAGTATTTTAGACTGGGCTATAAATTATTTTAAAAATAAAAGTATTCCCCAGCCCAGGCTGTCAGCGGAACTTCTGCTCAGCTCGGTACTTGATCTTGACAGAATCAACTTATATCTAAACTATAAACGTGTTTTAAGCAAACAGGAACTGGCGATATACAAGAAATATATCCTTAAAAGAATCCAGCATGTTCCCATTCAATATATCCTAAAAGAAGCATATTTTAGAAAAGTAAAATTATATGTAGACAGCGGGGTACTGATACCCAGGCCTGAAACCGAGCTTATTGTAGATAAGGCATTTCAGCTTTTAAAGGGAAAGTCAGACAGCGGAAAGATCAGTATTCTGGAGATCGGGACCGGAAGCGGTGCCATTGCCATAAGTATCGCATATGAGATCAATGGTGAGCTGGGCATATCGGATCTGTCCTGGCATATCACAGCTACCGAGAATGACCCTGAAATAATAGAAATAGCAGAGAGAAACTCCAGAAGTGTTCTTGATGACGGTAAATTTAAAAATATAGAATTTATCGAATGTGATCTGGTGCCGGGGGAAGATTCCGATTTTTTTAAGCAATACCAGAAAAAAATCAATATGGTAATTTCAAATCCTCCCTATATTTGTGAGAGTGATTATAAAGAATTGCCCCGGGAGATAAGAGATTATGAACCAAAATCCGCCCTAATAGCAGGCAAGACGGGGCTGGAAGTATATGAGAAAATCCTTCCCAGGATCAAACCGTATCTTGCTAAAGATCTGTGCTATATCTTATTTGAGATCGATCCCAAGATAAGCGCTCCCTTAAAAGAAATATCAGAAGGTATCATAAGTCCAAAACAAATAACGATTGAAAAGGATTTTAATCAGAGGGACCGCATCTTAATAATCGAAGCGTAGATAAGAAAAAAAGTACTCGAAAGTTCATTATACAGAAAAGACAGGTGCTTTTTATATCTTATAATGCCTGCTCGAAGTGTTTGTTTTTTTAAATCTTAGGTGGTAGGATTTTACTAATTTTTATTTAATAGGATATGCAGGATAGAGATTGAATACACAGTTAATAGCTATAATAATTTTTGTACTTACTTATATAATTATCGCCACCGAAAGAGTAAGCAGGATAGTAGTTGCATTTGCAGGTGCTCTGCTGCTGATCCTGTTTAATGTCTTTGATATAAATGAGGCCATAGGTTTTATCAGCTGGGAGACCATAGGTTTACTATTTGGGATGTTCATTATAGTTTCAGCCCTGTCGGATGCGGGTTTTTTTAAATTTTTAGCCCTTATACTTGCAAGACGCCTGAAATATTCTCCCGTAAGGATATTTATCTTTTTTCCCATTATGACTGCACTGCTTTCAGCTTTTATGGACAGTGTTACCGTGATGCTGTTTTTTGCCACTCTTACATATGAACTATGCAAGATGCTGAAAATAGATGCAATTCCCTTAATAATCACCGAAGTGATCCTGGCAAATATTGGAGGATCTGCGACTATGGTGGGTGATCCGCCCAATGTTATCCTGGGCCTGAAACTCGGTTTTTACTTTAATGATTTTGTAATCAATAATGCTCCTATTTCAGTAGTTGCGGGAGCGGCTGCTTTACTTTACTGTTATCTGGTCAGCAGAAAATCAATTATTCCATCCGGGCACATACCTAAGAAGGAATATGAGGCGATGGACCCTGCTGAAGCTATAGAAAATAAAAAACAGCTTAAGGTAGCACTTGCTGCATTCGGAACTGCGATCTTTTTTTTAACCACCCACAGTCTTATAGAAGAATATTTACATATCCATCTTACGGTACCTCTTGCTGCTATGATACCTGCTTTTATAATGCTCATCATCCTGGGCAAGAGATCGGAGGAAATTCTATTAAAAGTAGACTATGGAGTATTATTATTCTTCATGGGACTGTTTGTAGTAGTAGGCGGACTGGAACATACAGGTGTCATAAATACAATTGCAGGTTCTATTACCAATATCTTCAAAGACAATCATATGGGATTTCTAAGCACACTTGTGTGGGGTTCCGGTGTAGCAAGCGGTATTGTAGATAATGTACCCTTTTCTCTTTCTATGGCATATATTTTGGAAAACATAGTGAAGTTTGCCGGAGTCCCGGCACTGGCTATAATGGTCTGGGCGACCTCATTAGGTGCAGATATAGGAGGTAATTTTTCTCCAATAGGAGCTTCAGCTAATGTAGTGGCATATACTACTATGGAAAAAAGAGGTCAATCAATCGGATGGAAGAGGTGGCTGAAACTTTCGGTGCCGGCTACACTGATCGCTCTTGCCATCACCAATATAGGGATTTATATTAAATATATCACCGGATTTTTCTAAAAGCCTGTCTGATAAATCACCTTCAGTTATTGTTTTAAAAATTAAAGGGTCATATAAGAACCAGGTAGATAGGATTCTGTTTGAAAAAAAATGAAAAATCATTATAATAGGTTTCTGCGATAGAGAAAGATAAAGACAGTTTATATTAATCCAACGCGGGGTGGAGCAGTCTGGTAGCTCGTCGGGCTCATAACCCGAAGGTCATAGGTTCAAATCCTATCCCCGCTACCAAATTTTTAAATTATATCTGACAGTTCACAATCCGGTATATCATCCACACTTCTCAGTTGTTGGCCCAATAAATCATTTTGTATTAAGAGTATTTTTATTAATATTAATTTTAAATTATAATTTGTGTATGTTTTTAAGATAATTTATAGGAGACAAATATTTTTTTTGGAAATTGCAAAAGCGCAACTTTGTCCGGCAGGATTTTTTTAATAGTCCTGATCGTGCTTTTATGTATGAGTTTCTCTGCCTGTACTCTTCTTGGTAATGTCAAGGACTTTTTTACAGAAAGATTTTCAATAGAAGATGATGTAAATGAGGTAACTGAAGTCGTGGGTTCATTTTTTAATTCACTTAAAGACAAAGATTACGAGGCAGCGTATGAGTACCTGAGCAGCAGAGATAAAACCCGGGGGGATTTAGAATATTTTAAACAGGAATTTGCAGATGTCACAGACATTATCTCCGTAAATATCAATTGGGTGGAGATTAAAAATAATATAGCCATAGCCGGAATGGATCTTACCGATTTATATGACGGAGAAGAAGAGATATACAGGGATGTGGAGGTATCTCTTATAACAGAGGAAGATGGAAGCTGGAAGATAGTATTTTGGAACTGGAAAGATGAAAAAAATTAAATAACTTTAGGAAGTTGCTTATAAAAATCAAGAATAGAAAGGTATAAATTGAAAGTATTATTTTTGGGAGATGTTTTTGGAAAGCCCGGAAGATTGATCCTGGAGAATAGGCTGCAGGCAATAATACAGGAAAATAATGTGGACATAATCATTGCCAATGGAGAAAATGCAGCCGGGGGAATAGGGATTTCACCGGATATCTGTGATAACCTTTTTAATATGGGGGTAGATGTCGTGACCTCGGGAAATCATATTTATAAAAAAAGAGAAATATACGATTATATAGATGATCAGCCCAGGCTTTTAAAACCTGCAAATTATCCCCCAGGGACTCCCGGCAGGGGGTATTATATTCTGTCTGATGGAAAAATAGGTGAAAATAAAATTGCTGTAATAAATATTTGCGGGAGAGTTTTTATTGAAAATCTGGACTGCCCTTTTAGATGTATGGATAAGATCCTGGAGAGCATAAAAGATAAGACGCCGATAATAGTCGTAGATTTTCATGCCGAGGTGACCTCAGAGAAAGTCGCAATGGGGTGGTACCTGGATGGAAGGGTGAGTGCAGTGATAGGAACACATACCCATGTCCAGACCGCAGATGAAAGGATACTTCCGGGAGGTACTGCATATATTACAGATGTCGGCATGGTGGGTCCGAGAGATTCGGTAATAGGAGTAAAGAAAGAAAATATAATTGAAAGGTTTTTAAAGCTTATGCCCCAGAAGTTTATAGTAGCGGAAGGTGATTATTTGATCAATGCGGTACTGGTTGATATTGATGAAAAAAGCGGCAGGGCAAATGATATTAAAAGGATAAATTCTGTGGTCAAGCACGGCTAATACAAAACCGGAGATATGAGATCTGAGATGAGAGAAGAAATATATAAATGCGGATTTGCAGGAAATAAAACTATAATCAATGTCCTTAAGACCATTGAGTCTTTTAATATGATAGAAGATGGGGATAAAGTACTGGTCTCTATATCCGGCGGACCGGATTCTACGTTTTTAACCCATTTACTTCATCTGATGCGGCCGGTATTAAACCTGACTCTTTACGGATTTTGCTTGGACCATATGACCAGAGGCGGAGAATCTGCACAGGATGCCTTATTTGTACAGGAATTATACAGCAAACTGGATATTGAATTATTCAAGCAAAAAGTAGATGCAAAGAAGTGGTGCAGATCAAACAAGCTTTCCTTCCAGGAGGGTGCAAGAAAAATAAGGCTTGAAAGACTAATGGAAATTTCAGAAAAAAAAGATATTGAAAAGGTTGCTGTAGGCCATAATGCTGATGATAATATTGAGACCTTTTTTATGCACCTTATAAGAGGTGCAGGCGCAAAAGGCCTTTCCGGTATAAAACCGGTCAGCGGGAAGATCATAAGACCTCTTATCAATACCTTCAGGGATGATATTATAACTTATCTGGACGGTAAGAAAATACCTTATTGTGTGGACAGAACTAACATTGAGAATATATATTTTAGGAACAGAGTAAGAAATATCCTTATCCCGTTTATAGAAAAAGAAAGCTGTACGGAATCCTTTAAATCTAATGTGCTGAGATCCATAAGAATACTGAAAGACGAAAGTGAATTCTTAAAAGAATACTCATCGAATAAACTTTTGGATGCAGCTTCCATAAAGAAAAATAAGTCGGGAAAGGATGTTATTTTGATCAAGATCCCTGTTATTAAGATAAAAAGGGAAGCTGTGGCTGTAAGGAGAAGGATCATACTGGCGGCATTAGAGATGATAGGCAGTGATCTTGAGGATATAAGTTTTAAGAATGTAGATGATATTTTAAAGATCTGCACTGCCGGCGGAGAGTACAAGGCGGTTGAACCGAAAAAGAGATCAAGGGTATTTAAAATAGGCAGTTATATTTATTTTGTAAATGCCGGCAATATCAAGATCTTACCCGACGAGATAAAACTTTTTTTAAAAGACATCAGGAGTACGGGCAAAAGGAACAGCGGAAAAGAAATAAAAATCGGGACCAGGGTGAGGCTGGAAGATTTCAGTCTTGATCTATCATCGGAATTATTAAAACAGGGCAGGGAGAAAATAAAATTCAACCAGGCCCAAAATACAGAGGCTTTTCTGGATTACGGTAAGATCAAGCCCCCTCTTAAGGTAAGGATCTGGAGGAGTGGAGATAAATTTTATCCCCTTGGTATGCAGGAAGAGAAAAAACTCCAGGATTTTTTTGTTGACAGCAAGATCCCTGTTAATTTAAGAAGACTGATTCCTGTATTTATGGACAGTGAAAAAATAATATGGATAGGAAATCACAGGATTGACGACAGGGTGAGAGTGACCGAAGACACCGAAGAGGTTTTGCATTTAAAGTTATTTAAAAAATGATTTATATATGTTTTAATGAATTATAATTTTATTGGGGTAATAAATGGGATTATATAAACTTAAAGAAATAAACGGGAAAAAAGTCCTGACATATCATAAAAAGAAGATAATAGTGATGATAGATGAAAAGCAGCTGCAGGAAAAAATAAAGGAATTAGGACAAAAGATCACTGAAGATTATGAGGATAAGAATCCTGTTTTAGTCTCGGTTTTAAGGGGGTCTTTTATTTTTGTTGCTGATATTTGCAGGGAGATAAAAATACCGGTTACTTTTGATTTTATGGCTGTTTCAAGCTATGGAGATTCCAAAGTAAGTTCCGGTATTGTAAGGATAACCAAGGACCTGGAATTCAGTATAGAAGGTAGAGAGGTACTTATAATCGAGGATATAATTGATTCAGGAAGGACTTTAAACTATCTGGTAAAAAATCTGCAGGCCCGAAATCCGAAAAATGTAGAAGTCTGTGCGCTTTTAGATAAAAATGTTCCCAGAAAAACAGAAAATAAGGTTAAATATAAAGGATTTGATATTCCTAACAAATTTGTGGTAGGATATGGTCTTGATTTTGCAGAAAAATACAGGAATTTCCCTTTTGTGGGTTATATTGAAAATGAATAGTAATTATATTATCATCTAAGAAGCGACAAGAAAAAAAGTACTAAAGGAGTTGTTTTGGATCCGAAAAATAATAAAGGTTTTAAGGGATTTAGAAGCAGAGGATTTAAAAATATAGCTTTACTGATACTGCTGATAATAGTTATGTTTTTAATTTTCAGATATCCCTTTTTTCTCTCATCTGAAGTCATAGAGTTTAATTTAAATGAATTTGTTGAAGCAGTTGAACAGGGCAGAATAAGTTCTGCAACACCGATGGTGATCAAAGGTCAGGATAGAGTAATTGAGGGCGAATTGGTAGATGGAACCATATTTACGGTTTCGTTTTTAGAAAATTATGAAGTAACTCAGTTACTATTGGATAATAATCTGCCCTTTAGAGTGGACAATCAACAGCAATCCATATGGCTGCAGATTTTAGTAAATGCGATACCCTTTGTTATAATGTTCGGCCTTATTTTCTTTATGATGAATCAGCTTCAGGGCGGAGGTTCAAAAGTACTTCAGTTTGGGAAGAGTAAGGCAAGAATGGTGACCAAAGGTAAAAAAAGAGTCACATTCAAAGATGTGGCAGGAGTTGATGAAGCTGTTGAAGAATTAAGGGAAATTGAGGAGTTCCTGGAGAATCCAGGTAAATTTAAGTCTATGGGCGCGAAGATACCCAAGGGCGTTCTATTATACGGACCTCCCGGCACAGGAAAGACACTTCTGGCCAGGGCAGTCGCCGGAGAGGCAGGTGTGCCGTTCTTCAGCATCAGCGGTTCAGAATTTGTTGAGATGTTTGTGGGTGTGGGAGCATCCAGAGTAAGGGATCTCTTTACCCAGGCCAAGGCAAACCAGCCGTCAATAGTGTTTATGGATGAGATCGATGCAGTTGGAAGGCACAGAGGAGCCGGACTGGGTGGAGGTCATGATGAAAGAGAACAAACCTTAAATCAGCTGTTGGTCGAAATGGACGGATTTGATGTTGACAGCACCGTAATATTGATTGCAGCTACAAACAGGCCGGATATCCTGGACCCCGCTCTGCTCAGGCCCGGAAGGTTTGACAGGCAAATCGTAGTGGACAGGCCTGATTCACTTGGCAGGGAGAAAATATTAGAAATACACGCCAGGGGCAAGCCGCTGGATAAAAGCGTTAATCTAAAGACCATAGCCAAGCAGACTCCCGGGTTTACGGGAGCTGATCTTGCCAACCTTTTCAATGAAGCATCTCTTCTTGCAGCAAGGCACAATAAGAAAAAAATAAGTATGTTTGAAATAGAAGAAGCAGTGGAGAGAGTCATAGCCGGTCCCGAGAAGAAGACAAGGATCATATCAGAGGAAGAAAAGAGAATAATAGCCTATCATGAATCGGGCCATGCGATACTGTCATATGTTCTTCCCCATACCGATCCTGTCCATAAGATATCCATTATTTCAAGAGGCAGGGCACTCGGTTATGTAATCACGCTACCGGAGGAAGACAGGTTTCTAAAGTCAAAAAGAGAGCTTCTGGATAATATTACACAGCTTCTGGGAGGCAGAGTAAGTGAAGAAATGAACTTTAATGATATAACCTCAGGTGCCCAGAATGACCTGGATAGGGCTACAAAGATCACAAGAAAAATGATAACAGAGTATGGAATGAGTAAAAAATTGGGCCCGGTCACCTTTAAAGGCGAAGAAGAAGAAGTATTTTTAGGAAAGGAAATAGGCTCAAGGCCTCATTACAGCGACAATATAGCTTCTGCTATAGACGAAGAGGTTCATAGTATAATAACGGATAGTTATGAGAGAGCAAGAAAAATACTTTCAGAAAATAAAAAAATTTTAAGTGACCTGGCCGATGAGTTAATGAAAAAAGAAACTCTAAGCAGGGAAGAAATACTCAAGACGTTATCTAAAGTAGAAAGTAAGAAAACCAAGAGGGTTGAACAGTTGGGGGCAGAAAGTGAAGATACAGATAACGCAGGTAGAAAAGGCAAGACTGTAAAAAGGAAAGTAACAAGGTCAGTTAAAAAGAAACAATAGGTATAGAAAGACTTTTATCAAAGAAGCTTTTTTATTATCCAAGAGATAAACCAAAAATTTTACTACTCAGTTTTCAGCATAATCAGGGGAATTAAGCGTACAATCCGGCAGGGATAATTATAAATAATAAGGAAGTATCAAATAAATTAACACGGTTATATTATTGGATTTAAATATAATATTAATTTAAGACAGGAGCAAGCAAGTGGACAGTGAAATGATTGAAAAGGGAGTAAGCCTGATACTGCAGGGTATCGGAGAAGATATAAGCAGAGAAGGATTGATAGGGACTCCAAAAAGAGTAGCCGAGATGTATAAAGAAATATTTAGCGGAATTGGAGCGGACCCAGCGAAGGAGCTTGAACCTCTTTTTGATGAAGGCCATGATGAAATGGTACTGATCAAGGATATACCCTTCTACTCAGTATGTGAGCATCATCTGGTGCCTTTTATAGGGAAAGCTCATATAGCCTATATTCCCAATAAGACCGGAAAAATCATTGGTCTTAGCAAACTTACAAGGGTATTGGATATCGTGGCTAAAAGGCTCCAGGTTCAGGAGAGATTGACCTCAATAGTAGCAGATACGATTGTAAAAAAGATCAGTCCCAGGGGCACTCTGGTCATTGTGGAGGCAGAACATTTATGTATGAGCATGAGGGGAGCAAAGAAGCCGAATACAGTGACTGTGACTTCTGCAGTAAGGGGCCTGTTCAGGGAGAATGCAGCTTCAAGAGCTGAAGCAATGGCATTGATCAAATCACATAAATAGGATATGAAGTTTAAGATCAGGGCATTAAACATTAAAACCACAGAAGAAGGTCTGAAAGAGTTTGAAAAAATAGGAGCTTCTGATGCCGGGTCTTATATAATGGTCGGTAAAATATTTCCACTGTCTCTGAAGATAAAAGGTATAAGTCCGGTAGCTGCAGGTATTTTAAAGCAGGAGATGCTGGCAAGGGGCGGAGATGTAGTCACTTCCAGAGACACGCTTACAGAAACCAGAGGTAAGACAGATATTATTATCCAGGGCTCGGTCAGTATCATCAGAAGTTTAGTTTCTAAGATAAAACAGCAGCCGTTTGGTTTAAAGGACCTGTCCAATGATCTGAAAGTCTATATGGATAAGCTGGATAACAACAAAAAAGCAAAAGAACTCATCATAGATAAACAAAAATTCAATTTAGGCAAGGATGTAGCGGTGATGGGTATTTTAAATGTTACACCGGATTCTTTTTATGACGGCGGATATTACTTTGAAAAGGAAAAAGCATATAAGAGGGTTGAAACTGTAGTCAACGAGGGCGCACAGATAATTGATGTAGGGGGAATGTCTACAAGGCCAGGCTCTCTGCCCGTAGATGCTGATGAGGAGATCAAAAGAATTATTCCTGTAATAAAACATATCAGTAAAAATTATGATATTTTAATATCTGCTGATACTTACAGGGCGGAAGTGGCCGAAAGGGCCATAGCTGCCGGAGCGCATATAATAAATGATATCAGCGGTCTTTCAATGGATACCGGTATGGCAGAAGTTGTTGGGAAAAATAAAGTCTCACTGGTCATTATGCATATCAAGGGAACTCCTGAGAATATGCAGAAAGATCCGGAATATGAAAATGTAATAGATGAGATTTATGATTACCTTGAAAAGAGAGCAGATAATGCAGTAAGTTCAGGAATAAAACCCGGTAAGATAATCATAGATCCAGGAATCGGGTTTGGCAAGACAACAGAACACAATCTGGAGATATTAAATAAGGTCCGTGAATTTAAAATGCTGGGGTACCCGGTGCTTATAGGGGCTTCAAGAAAATCTTTTATAGGTAATGTTCTTAATCTACCGGCAGAAGAAAGGCTGGAGGGAAGTCTTGCTGCATCAGTTTGTTCGGTCATAGGCGGGGGGGACATCTTGAGGGTGCATGACGTAAAGGAAACCATAAGGGCGGTAAAGATTGCTAAGAGTATTATTAATGGATTTTAATATTATTTGAGATGTTTAAAATATTGGTAAAAAATCTAAATTTATTCGGCTATCACGGAGTTAAAGATAGTGAAAAAAAAGATGGCCAGAATTTTCGTTTTAATATTGAAATCTTGATCAATGAAGACGGCTTTTTAAACAGTGATAACCTGGAAGATACCCTGAATTATTCTGAGGTAATAAAAATATTAAAGGATATTAACGCCAGCCAGAGATTTGATCTTCTGGAAACACTATCCCAGGCGGCAGCCGACCGGATAATGGGGATCTCCCCGATAGTAAAAAAAGTAATAGTAAAGGTAGAAAAAACATCTCCTCCGATAAGCGAGAACCTGGAGTCAGTCGGAGTGGAATATGTTTTGGACAGAGCAGAAAGTAAAGCAAAAATATCAAAAAAGACCGGATACGATGTTTACTTATCACTTGGGTCAAATATAGGTCAAAGGGAAAATAATCTGAGGAAAGCTGTTGATATGATCAGGGACAATCCCTTTATTGACGTAATTAAAGTGTCTTCTATATACGAGACAGAACCCATGTACCTTAAAGGTCAGGATTATTTCTATAATATAGTACTGCGCTGTCGCGCTGATGAAAGACTCGGACCGTTTGAAATGATGGGATTTCTAAAAAGCATCGAGTATGAGATCGGAAGAAAGAAGATTGATAAAAAATACGGCCCGAGAATAATAGATATAGATCTACTGTATTACGGAGAAATGGTCATAGAGTCTGATTTTTTAGCTGTTCCCCATCCGAAGATAATGGAAAGAAAATTTGTCATCGTCCCCTTAAGTGAAATAGCTCCTGATTTTATAATAAAGGGAAAAAAGATAGAAAAGATCATTGAAGGCAGCAATCTTACCGGAAAAGTGACCTTGGTAAAGAATTGGTAAAAAATTTACTGTTTTTTACCTGAATTAAATATAAACCTCGGTTTTTCTGACCTGGAATTTCTATTTCTGATTTATTTACCTGTTATTAAATAATTCTGCTTGACTTATGGGCATATGTTCTTTATTATAGTTATAGACTTATGCTCATAATGTAATAAAAGCATATAGCGATAAAGAGATAAGATTTTAATAAATTATTATAAAAGGAGGAAAAATGCCAAGAGGAGACGGAACCGGGCCTGCTGGTACGGGTCCTATGACCGGGAGAGCAGCTGGATACTGCGCAGGTTATTCTGTACCTGGATATACCAATCCTTATGGAGGAAGATATCCTGGTGGTAGAAGAGCCTTTGGAGGTGGTTTCGGCCAGGGAAGAGGATATAGAAATTGGTATTATGCCACAGGTCTTCCGGGATGGTCTAGACATAATATAGGTTTCCCTGCTTGGGGTGGAACAGCAAGATATCCATATTATGGTGATCCTTATGGAGCTGATATTAAACCTGAGCAAGAAATAGAAATATTGAAAAGCCAGTCAGAAAACCTAAAGCAGCAGTTAGATGATATAAGTAAAAGGGTTGAAGAAATAAAAAAAGAAGAAGCCAAAAAAGAATAAATGTTATGGTAGAAAAGCTATGGGTAATGAGGGTAGATAAACAGATAAGCTGTTGTATCTACCCTCATTTATCTATAAATTGCAGTTGGATAGGCCTTTGTGAAAGAAAATATGGTTCGGGCTTGATATAGTATTAAAATAGTTAAAAAAATTAACGGAAAGGTATATAACAGGTGTCTGAGGATATTGAATTAAAAAAAAATATATCAAATATTAAACGAAAGCTGATGGTTATAAGCGGAAAGGGAGGAGTAGGGAAAACTACTATTTCAGTAAATTTAGCTTATGCCCTGGCACTAAAAGGGTATAAAGTCGGCCTGCTTGATGTAGATATTCACGGACCGAATGTTGTCAAGCTGTTGGGAATTGATAACGAAAGATTAACAGGCGGCGGAGATTCCAAGATTAATCCCATCAAGTTGTCTGATAATTTAAAGGTAATAAGCACTGCTTCAATGATTGAGAATTCTGATACTCCGGTGATATGGAGAGGACCATTGAAGATGAAAATAATCAATCAGTTCTTAAGAGATGTAAACTGGGGGGAACTGGATTATTTGATAATAGATTCACCTCCGGGAACAGGAGATGAACCTTTAAGTGTAGTCCAGCTCATAAAGGATCTGTCGGGGGTAATAGTAGTCACTACTCCCCAGGAAGTTGCTATGCTTGATTCTAGAAAAAGCATACAGTTTGCAAGACAACTGAATATTCCTTATATAGGGATAATTGAAAATATGAGCGGCTTTATATGTCCTTACTGCAGCAAGGAAATAAACTTATTCGGTAAAGGTGGAGGGGAAAAAGCTGCATCTGAACTGGGTATAGATTTTTTAGGCGATATACCTATTGATAAAGAAATTGTAGATTTAAGTGATAGCGGCAAAGCATTTATTAAACACGGAGATAAGGGGTCCATTGCCTTTAAAAAATTTGAAAAGATTGTTAAAAGTATTGAATCAATTTTTAATTCCAATAGAAATAAGAGGGAAGATCTATGAGTATGGTTTATGGTCCGGTGTTATCCAGAAGGTTTGGATATTCGCTGGGAGTTGATATCATTCCATTTAAAATATGCCCCTATGATTGTATCTATTGCCAGCTGGGAAAAACTACAGACAAAACCACTAAACGAAAAAGATATATTAATATAGATATAAGAAGTTTTTTAAGAAGCTTAAAAAATGTAATAGAAAGTGCAAAAAAAATCAATTATATCACTTTTTCAGGGTCGGGTGAGCCTACTCTAAATACGGATATTGGGATTTTGATAAGTAAAACAAAGCAGTTAACCAATATACCTGTTGCGGTGTTGACCAATGGAAGCCTTCTTTACAGAAAAGAGGTTGTAGAATCACTGAGGAAGGCAGATTTAATAAAAGTTTCTTTTGATGCTCCTGATGAGATATGTTTTAAAAAAGTAAATAAACCTTCTCCTGCTATCACTTTCAAAAAAATTATAGATGGTCTTAACTTACTTTTAAATAATTTTAATGGGAAAATATGGTTAGAAGTAATGATAATTAAAAATATAAACGATAGTATTGAACAGGCGAAGCAGTTTAAAAAAATAATTGATGATTTAGATAAAAATGGCAGCAGGATAAATAAAATACACTTAAACACACCAGTCAGGCCATCAGAGCCGGGAGAGATTTTAATACCTGATAGTGTAAGATTGAAAGAAATAGAAAGTATTTTAGGGGGTAAAGCAGAGATAATAAGAGATTTAAAATTAAAATCCAAAGAGTTTAAAAGCAGCAGGCTGGAACAGGAAATAGTAGAATTGGTGAAAAGAAGACCTGGTAATATAAAAGAGATAAGCAGGTCATTGCAGACAAACATTAATCAGGTCATTAAGTGTTTGAAAAATCTTTCAGATCAAAAAAAAATTAAATTAAAATCATATAGGAATAAGAATTACTACTATTTATAATGCTATTAAAATATATTATTTTTAATATTAAATGTTTTTAATAATTTGAAAGGAAGGAAGCTATAATGAAAATCGCAATTTCAACGGATGGGCAGTATGTATCACCTCATTTCGGACGGTGCCCTGAATTTACCATAGTAGAAATTGAAGATAACAGATTGATAAATAAGAAGAAAATCAGCAATCCCGGCCATCATCCTGGTTATCTGCCCCAGTATTTGAGTAAGATTGGTGTCGGCTGTATAGTTGCCGGAGGAATGGGAACGAGAGCCAGGGAACTTTTCAGGCAGGCAAATATCGAGGCTATACTTGGCGTAGAGGGTGAGATCGAGGAAGTTATAAGTAAAATTATAGATGATTCCCTGGAAGGTGGAGAGAGCATATGTAAGCCGGGTCTGGGTAAAGGATATGGTATAGAAAAAACAGAGTGTGATCATGAATAATCATATATATTATTTTTAATAATTTTGAAAAGAGGTGTTATTTATGCCAAGAGGAGATGGAACTGGACCCACCGGCCAAGGTCCTGGAACTGGTAGAGGTTTAGGACGTGCAGGAGGTAGAGGTAGAATGGGAGGACAGAGTATGGGTCCCGATGGAAAATGTATATGTCCCAGCTGCGGTAATAAAGTCGATCATCAAATCGGAATTCCATGCTATGAAATGGTCTGTCCAAAATGCGGAACTAAAATGGTCAGGGATGGGATATAAAGATGGCAGCAAGACCAATATTGGACAAGATAGTAAACACAGTACCGTTATTTGTCTATTACAAGCCGCAGGGTATTCCCATTACTAAATTAGATGAACTAAATCTGACCATGGAAGAAATTGAAGCTTTAAATTTAAAAGACATGCAGGGATTAAATCAGATAGAAGCTGCAAGGAAGATGTGCATATCAAGGTCTACCTTCCAGCGGCTTTTAAAATCCGGCAGAAAAAAGATTATCACTGCAATTGTGGAGGGAAAAGCAATAAAGCTTGAAGGAGGTAATTATATCCCGGATAAGGATATTGTAAAGAAAAAGTGCCTTAAGGGGACTTATCATTATCTTATTAAAAGAGAAGATCTAAAGCGAAGTAACCAGGAATACAAAGTAAGTAAGATAAAGTGTTCTAAATGCGGTAAAAGATTGATTAAATTTAGATAGTTGTAAAATTAATATTAAGTAACAGATGGGGGAGTAATAACATGAAAGTCGCAGTTTCTTCTGGCGGGACAACTCTTGAATCTAATGTAGATCCCAGGTTTGGGCGGTGTGCCAATTATATCATTTACGATACTGAAAGTGACGATTATAAACATGTAGAAAACAAGAGCAGTCAGGCATCCGGAGGTGCCGGCATTCAGGCAGCACAAATGATTTCTGATATGGATGTAGGTTCAGTGATAACGGGGAACATCGGCCCCAATGCATTCAGAGTTCTATCTGCAGCTTCAATAAAAATTTACTCAGGAGCCACAGGCAGTGTAAAGGATGCTATAGAAAAGTTTAAAAAGGGTGAATACAAACAGACTGCCGCCCCTGATGTAGGATCACATTTTGGAATGGGCCGAAAGTAGACAGAAGCAGGTGGAGAATTGATAATATCAGTTGCCAGTGGCAAAGGCGGTACAGGGAAGACAACCGTAGCTGTTAATTTAGCTTTATCCTTAAAAAATGTCCAGCTGCTGGATTGTGATGTTGAAGAACCAAACAGTCATATTTTTATAAAACCGGTTTTTGGTCGTAAGGATACTGTTTTTATTCCCGTCCCCAGAGTAGACCAAAAAAAATGTGATGGCTGCGGACGCTGTAAGGAAGTCTGTGTATATAATGCAATTGCAGTGACCCGTAAAAAAGTACTTATCTTTCCCGAATTATGCCACGGCTGCGGTTCCTGTGCATATTTTTGTCCGCATGACGCCATAAAGGAAGAAAACAGGGAGATAGGTGTTGTCGAGATTGGAAGAAAAGATGGAATTCAATTTATACACGGGAAACTTAACATAGGAGAGATGATGGCACCGCCGGTTATCAAAGCAGTTAAAAATAATGTTGACAAAAAAAAGACTGTGATCATCGATGTACCTCCCGGGACTTCCTGTCCTGTGATTACGGCCATAAAAGATACTGATTTTGTTATTCTTGTGACCGAACCTACACCATTTGGATTAAATGACCTGTCGCTTGCTGTAGAAGTGGTGCGAAAACTTAAGATTCCATTTGGTATTATAATCAACCGTTCTGATCTGGGCAATAAAAAAACAGATGAATATTGTACAAGAGAAAACATTCCCATACTGATGAGAATACCTTTTAGTAAAAAAATAGCCGAGATCTACTCACGGGGCGATCCTATTGTCGGGACACTGCCGGAATATAAAGAAAAATTCCAGAGGTTATTTAAAAAAATAAAAAAAAGCTGCGGATAAAATAAGATCAAGAACAATTAAAATGAAAGAAATTGTTATTATAAGCGGAAAGGGCGGAACGGGGAAAACAGTTGTTACGGGTGCATTTGCTGCTTTAGCCAGGGATAAGGTTATAGCAGACTGCGATGTGGATGCGGCGGACCTGCACCTGTTGCTTGATCCCAAAATAGAAAAGTCACATATTTTCAAAAGTGGTGTTACTGCTTTTACACACAAGAAATACTGTGAAGGCTGCGGTGCCTGCAGTATAGTATGCAGGTTTGAAGCGGTAAGAGAAGATTTTTCAATTGATCCTATTTCCTGTGAGGGGTGCGCATTCTGCAGTTTTATCTGTCCTCAGAACGCCATAGAGATGAAAGTAAACACTTCCGGCAAATGGTTTATATCCCAGACAAGATTCGGCCCGCTGGTTCATGCCAGGTTGGGTATTGCTGAGGAAAATTCAGGAAAACTGGTCTCTCTTGTGAGGCAAAAGGCAAAAGAGATTGCAGAAGAAAAAGGCTGCAGGTGGGTTATTATAGACGGCTCACCGGGAATAGGCTGTCCGGTAATTGCCTCTATTACCGGTGTGGATTGTGCTGTGGTAGTAATTGAGCCGACGCTGTCAGGGCTGCATGACGCTGAAAGGGTAATTGATGTTGCCAGACACTTTAATGTTCCGGTGAAAGTAATAATAAATAAGTATGATCTAAATTGTGATATTACTGAAAAGATAGAGCGATGGTCCAAGGATAGAAATATTCAAGTTCTTGGCAAGGTGGTTTTTAGTAAAACTGTGGTAGAGTCAGTTGTTGAAGGAAAAACTATAATAGAATATTCAAATAATAAGGTAACAAAAACATTAAGTGACATATGGAAGTCACTTGAGAAAGAATTAGCAGGTTAAATTAATTAATAGGAAGGAAAATGCAGTTTATTTTTGATATATCTGCAAAAGAAATAAAGGCAAATCATAAGAATTTCGAAGATCGTATTTCTGTTTATAAAAACAGGGGTATTGATTTTACAGGAAGCAGAGAGTTTATGTTGAAGAAGGCTAAACCTCTGCGGGGCAGTATTCTGGAGATAGGCACTGGAACCGGATATACAACTCTTGCACTGGCCAAAGTCGGCTACAAATTTATTTCAGTAGATAATGACAAGGAGGCTTTGAAGATAACGGCACTTAATCTTGCTTATGAGAATGTTCTTGGCAATGTTACGTTCTACATAATGGACGGGAAATCTCTATTTTTTAAAAATGAAAGCTTCAGCAGTATAGTTGTTGTGAATTTATTCCACCATGTAAACAATATTGATGAAATGTTTTTCGAGATAAACAGGGTACTTTGCCCTGATGGTAAAGCTATTCTTGCTGATTTCAATAAAAGAGGTATGGGAATAGTAAATGATGTACATAAAGAAGAGGGGCGCATTCATGAAGACAGCGGTGTTGGTAAAGATTATGTATATTCATATTTTAAAAATCTGGGATATGTTATTAAAGAGTATCATGAAAAGTGCCACTGGCTTTTAATTGTAAAGAAACCGCAGAGTAAATAAAAAATGGAAGCAAAGATCCTTTTTGACGATGAGACAATTAATAAAAGGCTTCGTACCGGATGGGGATTATCTTTCCTGATCGATCAAAAAATATTATTTGATACGGGAGAGGATGGTCACTTGCTTTTAGAGAATATGAGAGATTTAAAAGTGAATATTGACAGGATAACGGCAGTTGTAATATCTCATGATCACTGGGACCATACAAGAGGTCTCTGGGAGATATTAAAAAATAAAGAAGGGCTTAAGGTTTACGCGTGCCCGGGTTTCAGCCCGGAATTCAAAAAGGAAGTCAGAAGATTAAAAGGTGAAATTATAGAATCAGAGAAAGTCACAAAGATTACAGAAGACATATTTGTCACGGGCGAGATTGCTGGTGAATATAAAGGAAAGTATATACCCGAGCAGGCTCTGGTCATAAAAACGGATAAAGGGCTTACAATAATTACCGGATGTGCCCATCCCGGGATCATAGAGATTGTAAAGCAGATAAAAAAAGATTTGGGTAATATGAAGGTCGGCTTTGTATTTGGAGGATTTCATTTGGTTGATAAATATAGGCCGGAAATAAGATCCATAGCAGAAGAGCTTAAGGAAATGGGAGTAAAGAAAGTCGGGCCTACTCATTGCTCGGGATATGATGCGCAGTTGATTTTTGAGGAAGTATATGAAGATGAGTTTGTATCTATAAAGACAGGGATGAAATTTGAGATTTAAGGAGGAAATAGAAATTATGTTATGAATCTTGAAAAAATAGAAGCTAATTAATTAAAAAAGGGAGGGGTGAAAATATGCCAATTTATAGTTATGTTTGTAAAGATTGTGGGGAGAAGTTTGATTTATTTATTAGAATTGGCGGAAAAGATGAGAAGTTGATTTGTAAAAAGTGCGGTAGTAAAAATATCCAGAAAACCTTTTCTTCATTTAGTCTGGGTTCGTCATCCAGCAAAGATAGTGAATCTGATAGTTCTTGTCCCACCGGGACCTGCCAGTTTGACTAACTTTAGAAAAATGTGATTAATCCTGTAGTCTTATTATTTATTCTAAGTAAATTAATATAAGGAGGTTGAAGTGATAGGACAAGTAAAAAAACCTATTGAGGAAATTCTTGATTATCTTGACAGTAAAAAAAAGATAGTAATATATGGTTGTGGCGGTTGTGCCACTGTTTTTCATACTGGTGGCGAGCCCGAAGTTAATGAGATGAAAGATATCCTTATTGAAAATGGGAAGGATATATTAGCTGCAATATCACCACCATTTGGAGAATTTACGTGCTATGCTCCCTGGAGTAAAAAACGGATGAATAGTTATAAAAAGCAAATTAATGATTGCAATGCTATTCTTATGCTTTGTTGTGGTGATGGTTTACAGGTAGTGCGGGAATATATTTTAGAGAACGAGTTTGGTTTAACCAAATCTATTTATCCAGCAACTAATCCTGTAGGACATATGGGTGGAGGCCCTAGCTTATTTAGGGAAAAATGTATTCAATGTGGAGAATGCGAACTTGGTAAAGTAAGCGGTATTTGTCCTATGACACAATGTGCAAAAGGATTGCTTAATGGACCATGTGGTGGAACAAAGAAGGATGGAAAGTGCGAAGTAAATCCTGATAACGATTGTGCATGGGTTCTAATATATAGAAGGTTAAAGGAGTTAGGAGAACTTGATAAGATGCGGGAAATCATTCAACCTAAAGATTGGAGTAAAATGCAAAGACCACGAGAGTTGGAAGTAGAACCTCTTTCTCTTGAATAATATTTAACTTAAGGAAGTTTTAAAAAAGTCTATTAGAATTAGGAGTATTTAGATGGCTAAACAATTTAGAAAAATATTAAAATCAGATAAATTTATTATAACAGCTGAAATTGGCCCGGTAAAGGGCACTAATGTAAAAAAAATGATTGATGATATAGAAATTCTTAAGACAAAAGTTGATGCGTTAAATGTTACAGATAACCAAAGTGCTGTGATGAGATACCCTTCTCTGGGAACATGTCTTCTTATAAAAGAGCATGGCGAGGAACCTATATTTCAGATAACCTGTCGTGATAGAAATAGGTTATCAATTCAGGCTGACCTGCTTTTTGCATTTTCCAGGGGTATAGAAAATACTCTCTGTCTTACTGGGGATTCTCTTAAGATGGGAGATCATCCAGAAGCAAAGCCTGTTTATGATATTGATTCGGTTCAATTAATACAGCTTATTCATAATTTAAATTCAGGAAAAGATCTATCTGGCAACAATCTTGATGGGAGAGTTGATTTTTGTATTGGTGCATCTGCCACCCCATCTGCAGATCCAATTGAACCACAGCTTATCAAATTTGAGAAAAAGCTAAAAGCTGGAATTGATTTTGTTCAAACCCAGGCTGTTTATAATTTAGATGAATTAAAGAGATTTGTAGATTACAGCAGAAATATCGATAAGAGTGTAAAAATATTGGCAGGAATAGTCTTATTGGTTGGTGCTGGGATGGCAAAATGGATGAATGAAAATATTCCTGGTATTTCTGTTCCTCAAAATTTAATAGATAAATTGGCTAAGATACCGAAAGGAGAAGGTCTATCAAAGGGAATAGAAATCGCTGGAAATCTAATAAAAAGAATAAAGGATGAAAAGATTTGTGATGGTGTGCATATCATGGCTATCGGAAAGGAAGAAAAGGTTCCTGATATACTAAAAGCTGCAGGAATTTTGAAAATTTGAAAATTGATCAGGTTAATTAAACTTAAAGCCATTAAGTTTTGATTGAAACTACAGAATTAATGATAGTTATATCTCTAAAATATATAAGAAGGGTATTGAGTAATGAAAAAATTAATAAATTTTAAAGATATAGACAGAGCAAGAAAGGTATTAGATTTGGGAGTAACCACAAGTATAAAAGAAATAAAAGATAATTATAGAAAGCTATCATTAAAATATCATCCGGATAGGCATAATAATAGTTCAAAGAAAAAGGAATATGAAGAAAAAATAAAAGAAATAAATAATTCATATGAAATTCTTATAAACTACTGTATAAAATACCCTATTTCTTTTGATGTTAGAAAAGCTATAGAAATTGAAGAGGGAGAATACATTAAACAGCATTATAAAAAATTTTATGATGGCTGGTGGGGTGATATAGATTAATGCCAAAAACAGAGCCTTTTGAAAAATATACAGATCGATATGAGGATTGGTTTGAAAGAAATAGATATGCATATCAATCTGAAATTAATGCTATTAGAGAAATTTTACCTGACTTTAAAAATGGTATAGAGATTGGTATAGGAAGCGGAAGATTTGCTGAACCATTAGGCATTAAATTTGGAATTGAACCTTCAAGCGAAATGAGAAAAATTGCAAGGAGCAAGGGGGTAAAAGTAATATACAGTGCTGCCGAAAATCTTCCTTTTAAGGATTATAGTTTTGATTTGGCTTTAATGGTAACTACCCTCTGCTTTTTAGATGACGAATTAAAAGCTTTTATGGAGATATATAGGATATTAAAGCAGGGTAGTTATTTTGTTAGTGGCTTTGTGGACAAAAATAGCAGGGTTGGAAGAATATATAAAAAAAATAAACAAAAAAGTGTTTTCTATAGAGCAGCAAATTTCTTTAATACAGAAGAAGTAGTAAGACTGTTAAAAAAGACTGGTTTTAAAGATTTTAAATTCAGGCAAACAGTTCTTAATATCCTTAATAAGATAAACCAAATAGAAAAGGTAAAGGAAGGTTATGGAGAAGGCTCTTTTGTGGTAATCAGGGCACAAAAATAGGGAATCAGGAGGGTAAAAAAATTATGAAACTACATCTGGAATGCATACCCTGTTATATAAGACAAGCTCTCGAAGCAGTACAAATGGCAACGGATAATAAAAAAATACATGAGCGAGTTTTAAAGAAATGTTTAATAGTAGCATCTAAATTTGATACAAATGGTTCTGGTTTTATTCTTCACTCTAAGATTCAAAAGGTTATAAAAAAAATATCATCGGACGGTGATCCTTACAGGGAAGTAAAGGAAAAATATAATCGTATAACTCTTGAGTTAGCGGATAAGCTTGAAGAGATAATAAAAAATTCACAAAACCCATTTGAAGTTAGTCTTAGAATATCACTGGCCGGAAATATTATTGATTTTGGCCCAGATATCGCTTTAAACAGAAGGATTCTACAGGAAGCAATAGAAAAATCTTTATCACAGAGTATGGATATAGAGAAAGTTAAATTACTAAAAGAGGAAATAGATAACGCAAAAAGAATTTTGTTTATCGGTGATAATGCAGGAGAAATAGTGCTGGATAAGATTTTTATAGAGAATTTACCCAGGGAGAAAATTACTTATGTAGTAAGAGGAGGCCCTGCCCTGAACGATGCCACCATCGAGGATGCTAAAATGGTTGGTATGATGGATTTTGTGAGTGTAATAACTACCGGCCTGGATATGCCTGCAGCCGTACTTCCTTTTTGCTCTAATAAATTTTTAGATGAATATAGGAAATCAGATCTGGTTATAGCCAAGGGCCAGGGAAATTATGAGGCATTATGTGATGAAGATAAGAATATATTTTTTCTTTTAAAAATAAAATGTCCCATAGTAGCTGAAAATTTTAATGGGAAATATGAAGTAGGAGATATAGTAGTAGATAGAATTGGTTAGTTTATACTGTTCAGGCTGCTTTACATATATATTATAAAATAATAATATAAAAATTTTGAACTATTCTATTTTATATAATTATCTGTAAGAAAGTATTATGTTCTCTGTAAAAGAAGCCCAAAATAAGATACTCGGATGCAGCATAAAGATAAAGACTGCAGATGTTCCAATACTTGACAGTCTGGGGATGGTGCTGGCAGAAGATGTAATCTCAAAAGATAATATACCTGTCTGTGATAATTCCGCTATGGACGGATATGCGGTAAGAGCGGATGATATAAAAGGGGCGGATATAGAACACCCTGTAAGTTTAATATTGCTGGATGAGGATCTGCCTGCCGGCAGGGTGCCTTCTTTAAAAATAAATCCTGGATACTGCATGTCTATTATGACCGGTGCCCCGATACCTGATAGCTGTGATGCTGTGGTGATGAAGGAGGATACAAAAAAGAACGTAAGCGATATTCTGGTTTTTAAAGAATGCTTGAAAGGGGAAAACATAAGATACAGGGGGGAAGATATAAAAAAGAAAGACATGGTCTTAAAGAAAGGAGTCAGGATTTTCCCCGCAGATATTGGAGTTATGGCATCATTGGGTAAAAGCAGAGTGCTTGTAAACCGGCCTCCTCTTGTAGGGATCATACCGACCGGAGATGAGCTTCTGGAAATAGAAAAAGATTTAGAAATGGGCAGGGTAAGGGACAGCAACAGCTATTCTTTATCTGCCCAGCTTGCGGAAATCGGAATAAAACATATAAGGTACGGCATAATAAAGGATAAGAAAAAAATCTTGAGAAAAAAAATCTCAAAGGCCCTGTCGGAGTGTGATATCCTTCTTGTAAGCGGAGGGGTCTCTGTTGGGGATTATGATTTTGTCAAGGAAACCCTGATCGATATTGGAGCGGAACTGGTGTTCTGGAGAGTAAACCAGAAACCCGGAAAGCCGCTTGTTTTTTTAACCTACAGGGATAAATTTATATTCGGGCTACCCGGCAATCCTGTATCAGTCATGGTCTGCTTTGAAATGTATGTAAGACCGCTGATCATGAGAATAATGGGAAATAAGGATTTGTTCAGACCTGCGGTACATGCCAGGGCTTCTCATGATTTTAAAAATAGGAAAGGCAGAACCAGTTTTGCCAGGGTAGTAATCAAAAAGAAGGATAGTAAATATTTTTTTACCTCTACCGGCATGCAGGGATCAGGGATACTGACCTCTATGGTAAAAGCTGACGGTATTGCTGTTTTTCCTGAAGATGCAGGCAATATAAGAAAGGGCAGTGAGGTTGAAGTTTTTTTACTTAAGGAGTAAATAATTCTGTATAAATGTTTAAACTTTTTACTTTACATAATATAATTCAGGATAAGAATAAATAGTATTTAAAAAAAATTAAATATTGTCTCCGACTTAAATTTTCTAAGGCTTTCGGGCTATGAGATTTAAGCGGAAGGGTTAATCGGGAAACGGATTAGCCTCCCGTATTTGGAAAGGAGACCAAAGTCAAGCTGATAAATAAGACCGGCAGGGATCTCCTTGCTGGTTTTTTAATCTTAATAATTGTCTGTTTAATTTTTATATCTTCCTGTAAAGAAAAGTCCACAAACAAGGAAATCATCCTGGCAACTACAACAAGCACTTATGATAGCGGTCTTCTGGATGAGCTTATCCCTGCTTTTGAGGATGAAACCGGTTATAAAGTAAAACCAATAGCCGTCGGGACCGGAGAAGCCATTGCTATGGGGGAAAGAGGAGAAGCAGATGTGATACTGGTGCATTCCAGAGCGTCAGAAGATAAATTTGTACAGGATGGTTATGGAACAGAAAGAAGAGATGTAATGCATAACGACTTTGTAATAATAGGTCAGGAAGATGATCCAGCCGGTATTGCCGGTCTTACAGCAAAAGATGCTTACACGTCCATATCCGAAAGCGAAGCACTGTTTGTTTCAAGAGGAGATGATTCCGGTACCAATAAAAAGGAAATAGCAATATGGGAAAAAGCAGGAATTACCCCTAAAGGAGAATGGTATATAGAAAGCGGGCAGGGAATGGGAGCAACCCTAAGAATTGCCGACGAAAAGCAGGCGTATACCATGACAGATAGGGGAACTTACCTGTCCCAGCAGGCAAACTTGAGCCTGATTGTTTTAGTCGAGAGTGATGAGATATTGTTTAATCCTTATGGAGTTATCCCCGTAAATCCGGAGAAACATAAGGATATTAATATAAATTATGAAGGAGCCGTAGCTTTTGTCGAGTTTATAACCGGAGAAGCAGGCCAGGCTGTGATCAGGGAATTTGGCGTGGAAGAGTACGGCCAGCCTCTTTTCTACCCGGATGTGACTAAGTAACTATGGATATAATCTGGCAGGGAATAAAACAGGCAGCAATCTTAATATTTACCGGAGACAGAGAAATATATGAGATTCTTTTTCTGACCCTGAAAGTCTCCGGGGGTGCGGTATTCTTTTCCATGCTTCTCGGGATACCTGCAGGGGTACTTGTAGGACTAAATAAATTTCCTTTAAAAAAACTGGTAACTGCAGTAATAAATACGGGAATGGGGCTTCCACCGGTAGCAGCAGGGCTTATAGTCACATTGTTTGTCTGGAGAAGCGGGCCGATGGGATTTCTGGAGTTGATGTATACCCCTGCTGCCATGATCATAGCACAGGTGCTGATCGCCTCACCAATAATTGCAGGCATAACGCTGGCAGCTGTCCAGCAGATTGACCCAAAGCTCAGACAGCAGGCTTTATCACTGGGGGCAAACAGGTTCCAGGTTTTTTGGATACTGGTAAGAGAAGCCAGACTACCTGCACTGGCAGCAATTATGGCCGGTTTCGGAGGAGTAATATCAGAAGTAGGGGCAGTGACCATGGTAGGCGGAAATATTAAAGGGGAGACCAGGGTCCTGACCACTGCTACTGTTCAGATGGTCAGAATGGGTAATTTTGCCATAGCCATTGCCCTGGTAATAATATTGCTGATTCTTGCATTTGGAGTAAATCTTCTGCTTACTTTTATACAGCAAAAGGAAGGTATTGGATGGATAAGAAGATTATAGAGATCTCGGGCCTTAAAAAGAGATATAGTGATGCATTTTGTCTGGATGTAAACTATCTGCACACAAAAAAGGGCAGGATTTTAGTTATAATCGGTCCCAATGGTTCGGGTAAGTCTACTCTGATCAGACTCATAAATCTCCTTGAGAAGCCTGATGAAGGAAAGATATGTTTTAACGGCCGGGAAATAACAAATGGAGGGGCCGGCCAGGTGGAAGTAAGAAAAAAGATGGCTGTAGTGTTTCAGGATCCTTTACTCTTTAATACTTCGGTTTACAGTAATGTGACTATGGGATTGAAAATAAGGAAAATAAAATTATCTGAGGTGAAAGACAGGATTGATTACCTTACGGACAAATTAAAAATCAGGGCTTTACTCAACCGAAGTACCAGAAGCCTTTCCGGCGGTGAAAAGCAGAGGGTATCTCTTGCAAGAGCACTGGTCCTTGATCCGGAATTACTGCTGCTGGACGAACCTCTGGCAAATATTGACCAGAGTTCCAGGGAAAATTTACGTTCAGATCTTTTTGAGGTGTTAAAAGAGTACGGGAAGTCAATAATATACGTTACACATGACCGGAATGAAGCTATGGTACTGGCAGATGATATTGCAGTGATGGATGAAGGAAAGATCTTGCAGTTTGCCGAAAAAGAAGAGATATTCAGAAGACCAAAAGACGAATTTATAGCCAGATTTGTAGGAGTAGAGACCCTTATAGACGGGGTCGTCCTTAAAAGTGATGTAAATGTATGCAAGATAGAGGTGACTCTGGAGAACGGCAGTACTGAATTATATGCTGTCGGATGTGAAAGCAAGGGTACCGGTGTCACCCTGGCCATAAGGCCGGAAGATGTAATATTATATAATACCCGGGTTTCCTTTAGGAAATCTTCTGCTATGAATATTTTTAAGGGAAGGATAACCGAGATCAAAGATACTGGAATGTTTAAAAAGATAGAGATAGACTGCGGTTTTCCACTGATTTCCTTTGTCACCCAGAATTCCGTAAACAGATTAAAACTGGCCGCGGGCAGAGAGATTACCGCATCTGTAAAAGCAAGCTCTGTACATATGTTTAAAAGATAAGCAATATAGAGGATCAATATAAAGGGGGAAGGATCACGACCGAAAATTTGATAGACAGTTATAATAGAAAAATTGATTACCTTAGATTATCAGTCACCGACAGGTGCAATCTTAGGTGCATATATTGCATGCCTGAAAAAGGAATAAAGCTTCTGGACAAAAGAGAGCTTTTGACCTTTGGTGAAATATTAAAAGTGGTAAAAATATTATCAGGCCTTGGAATAAAAAAAATAAGGTTTACGGGCGGTGAGCCGCTTTTAAGGGATAATATAATAGAGCTGATAAACGATATAAAAAATATTGCAGGAATCGAAGACCTGGCCATTACCACTAACGGCATATTGCTGGGCAGGTTCTTAAAAGACCTTCATAAAGCTGGAATAAGAAGGATCAACATAAGCATGGACAGCCTGGATCCTGAAAAATACAGAATGATAACCAGGGGAGGCGATCTTCAAGAAGTGCTGGAAGTAATAGAAGATTCTATGGAAATGGGATTTGAATCTATAAAAATAAATACAGTGCTTACCGGTCTTCTTGACCGGAAAGATTCTCTGGATCTTATTAAGTTTGCTCTTGAAAAGCCGGTAAGTATCAGATTTATAGAAATGATGCCTGTATCAGGTCTGGATACAATAGAATGCGGCAGTAATCTGTACAGATCTACTGGCAAAGCAAGAATAAATATGGAAAGTATTTTAAGATCCATGGGCGAGTTTGGGAAAGTAAGAAGTGTGAAAGAGTCCGAAAGGTACGGCCCGGCGATCTATTATAAAATTGATGGAGGCAAGGGCAGGATTGGTTTTATTGTAAATGAAAGTAAGATATGTTTTTACTGCAACAGGATAAGGCTGACTCCTAAAGGAACATTAAGATACTGTTTGTTTTCAGAACGGGAACTTGATATAAAAAGAAAACTCAGAGACGACGGCTTCGATGACGAAAGCATAAGAGCCATGCTCAAAGGCTTCATAAAGAAAAAACCAAAGGATAGAAATTATAATATAAGCTGCAAAAGAGAAAATGAGTTTAAAATCGACAGTTCAATGAACGAGATCGGAGGATAGAGTAAGATGAAAGATAATAATGATCTTACCCACATAGACGGGCAGGGGAAAGCTAAAATGATCGATGTAAGCGGCAAAAAGGCCGTTTTGAGGACTGCTAAAGCCAGGGGATATATAATACTTGATGGAAATATAATAGGTAAGATAAAGGATAACCGGCTGAAGAAGGGTGATGTTTTAACTGTGGCAAAAGTCGCAGGCATAAGTGCAGCAAAAAAAAATTGGGAGTTGATCCCCCTCTGCCACCAGCTAAGGCTTACGGGTATTGACCTGAGCTTGAGGATACTGGAAACAGAAAAAAAAATAGAAGCAGTGGCAGATATAAAGGGCTGTGATGTAACCGGAGTGGAAATGGAAGCCCTTACCGCAGTAAGTGTCAGCCTGCTTACCATATATGATATGTGTAAGGCTATGTCAAAGTCGATAAAAATAGAAAGCATAGAGCTTTTGGAAAAAACCGGCGGGAAGTCTGATTACCATAAAAACTCCTGAAAATATTTATTGGAAGACGCCGGCGTTTGTTTTAAAAAGAGGAGACAGTATTATGGAAAACAAGGGTAAAATAATTTCTATAAATGTAAGTAAAAAAAAAGGCGGTAAAAAGAAACCCGTAAGAGAGGCACTGGTAAACAGATATGGTATAGAAGGAGACGGACACAGCGGAGACTGGAACCGACAGGTCAGTCTTCTTTCATACGAGAGTATAGAAGATATTAGAAATAAGGGTATAAAAACAGAGCCCGGTGACTTTGCTGAAAATATAACTACTTCAGGCATAAATTTAAATAAGCTCGGGATAGGCGATGTTTTGATATTGGGCAGCGGAAAAGGAGTGAAGCTTGAAGTAACACAGATCGGAAAAGAATGTCCCAAACCCTGCCGTATTTATTATTTGATGGGTTCCTGCATCATGCCGGAAGAGGGGATTTTCTGCAGGGTAATAAAGACGGGTAAAATAAAAGTAGGAGATAAGGTAGATCACGCGTCTTATAAAGGGATTTAGTCAAGGTGGTATTTACTTGAGGTGAGATTATGAAAAAAATATTAAAAGTAGCGGTAATTACAGTAAGCGACAGAGGTTTTAAGGGAGAGCGGGAAGACAGAAGCGGCAAGTATATAATACAGTACTTCAAAGAAAAAGGATGGCAGATAGCTGATTACAGGATAGTCCCGGACGAGAAGGACAAAATCGAAGAAGTACTTATAAATATATCAGATGGAAGAAAGGCAGATCTTATTATAACCACAGGGGGGACCGGATTTTCACCAAGGGATGTGACTCCCGAAGCCACCGGTAAGGTAATCGAGAGGAAAGTTCCCGGATTCTGCGAAATAATAAGGATCGAAGGACAGAAAAAGACTCCCAGGGCCATTCTTTCAAGGGGAGTAAGCGGGATCAGGAAGAAGACTTTGATAATAAATCTTCCGGGCAGTATCAAGGGAGTAAAAGACAGCCTGGAATTGATATACCGCCCTCTGCCACATGGTATCGACATACTGACCGGTATGGATAAAGAATGCGGACGTGAATGATCTAATAATAACAAGCACCCATTAACAGTTTAATAAATATAAATTTCTTTACCTGCCTGCATTAATGCGGCCTGCAGTCAAATCCGGTTTTAACAGCTTCAAATGCATAACCTGTCATCTTGTCTATATTATTGTATATATATAATATATATTAATTATATAATTATATTAATAATATATAAATATAAAAATTTATTATTATAATACTTGACAAAAGGTACAAAACTTATTAATATTATCTCATGCAGTATATTATTAATTAGTACTTAATTTGATTTCCGAAGTCATAAAAAAAATAATTATTTGAAAGGGGGAGGAAAATGAGAAAGCTGCTAGGATTATACAACAGGATCAGGTATAGCCAGTTAGGTGCTACAGCTGCCGAGTATGCTATTTTAGTTTCCCTTGTTGCAATAGCAATAATAGCTGGTGCTACTGCTCTCGGTATAGCAATTAACAGTGCGCTGAATACAGCAGCAGGCGCTATGCCTTAATAGGGTCCGTTTAGATAACAAAAAGTTTTCTAATTAGAATTAACCTGGTTACACTTATTAGATAAGTGGAACCAGGTTAATTAATTTTATATCCAATAAATCGTTATCGGATATATTTTTTTACGACTGTTATTTAATCAAAAGTCTTAGGAAATTTGTTTTTGCTGATCTTAAACGGAAAAGCTGCTGTATGATCCGCATTAATATTATGCTAATATATATATATAAATATATAAATTATTATAACAATATGTCAATAAATAATAAGTTGATTATATAATTATATATATAATATTTAAGTATAAAAATATTTATAATAAATTCTTGACAAAAGATATAAAACTTAGTATTATTTTTTAATGCAGTATGTTATTATTTGATATTTATTAATCAGCCGGGAAGATACTAACCGTAAGGTCTGTAAAATTAAATTTTCGGATATAGTAAGAATTAAAATACTAGATAAATTAATTTAAGAAAGGGGGAGGAAAATGAGGAAGTTGTTAGGATTTTACAACAGAGTCAGGTATAGCCAGTTAGGTGCTACCGCTGCTGAGTATGCTATTTTAGTTTCACTTGTTGCCGTAGCAATAATAGTTGGTGCTACAGCTCTCGGAGTAGCCATTAACAGCGCTCTGAATGCAGCAGCTACCGCTATGCCTTAATAGGAAATGTTGAAACAATCAAATGTGTTATGTAAAAAAGATAACTAGTTCCATTGATTCAGGTTAATGGGACTAGTTATATGAAATCATTTATTTATTATTATATCCGATAATTTATTATTGGATATATTTATTTTCTAACACCATTAAAATGAAAAGATACAGAAAAATTTTATCAGGAGAGAAAGGTGCAAGTGCTGTTGAATTTGCCATAATCCTTCCTATATTGGTAATGTTGATCTTTGGGATTGTTCAGTTTGGTGTAGCATATAACAAATATATAGCAGTTACTCATGCGGTAAGGGAAGGAGCAAGGCTTGCTGCTGTAGGATTATATGAAGACCCTGATTTTGATTTTGAGCAAGCTGTGCGGGACAGTGCGCCTACGATTGAAATTGAAACTATCACCGTAGAAAATCCTGAGGGTTTGGGAATAGGCAACCCGGTTGCGGTTACGGTAACAGTAGAAATATTTTTTATAGATATTCCAATGGCCGGGAGATGGGGGCCGATTCAACTGACTAGCCAGGCAACTATGAGAAGAGAACGGTAAATTTTTATACTTTATATAAATGAGTAATTATAAAAAAAAATTTTTAAAACAAAAAGGGCAGGTAGCAGTAATAATTACGATACTTATTGCGTGTTTATTAGGTGCTGTAGCGTTGGTTATAGATGTAGGTTCTTTATACCAGAAGAGAGGTTTCTTTCAAAATGTTGCTGACTCTGCTGCTCTGGCAGGTGTACAGGAACTTCCTGAAAGCCCGGACTCTGCTGTCCTTACGGCAGTTGATTATGCTGCCAGAAATAATGTCGATATTGCTTACGACTGTCGTGATTATACTTCTGAAGATGTAGAAATCAGTTCAACTTTATCCACTGATGATACCATAAAAGTAACTCTCTCCAATCGTGAAGCTCCACTATATTTTGCAAGGATATTTGGAGAGGATACTGTTAGTTTAGGAGCAAGTGCAACAGCGATGGTAGGAAGTCCAAGCCAGATGTTTGGCGTGGTCCCGTGGGCTGCAATAGTTCCGGAAGGAACCAATTGGGCATATTGGCTGCAGCAGGTAGTAGGTGATGATATGATAATCAGTGGTGATATGGATCAAAGTGACTTTTATGCCTGGGACACGACTGACCATCCCGGTGGTTGGAATCAGAGATACAGGGATAGAATAATTTATGGTTATTCCTCCCCATTATCAGTGGGAGATACAATTTATGCTCGAGATATCAATATAGCACAGACTATAAATGCAACAAACACCAGAGTAGGAGTATGGGATCCTTTTTATGACATAGTTGAATATGATGATTATTTGGGTATATTAAGACTAATCAAAGATGATACCCAGTTTGTAATAGTTCCTTTAATCTATGAGATTAGGAATCCGAGATGGCCTGAAGAAACTGAGATATTGGCATTCACTCCATTTGTACTTGTTGGAATAGAGGGCCATGGTAATAGAAGAAGGGTAGTGGGAAGATTTATCAATCAGGCAATCATTATTAATGAAAGTGATATCGGAGCAGTTGATCTGACGGGAATAAAAGTAATAAGGCTTGTAAGATAGAATAGGATAGAAATAATATTAAAAATATTATATAATAATTTTTTAGAAAAACATTAAATATAAAATAGAAATAACATTAAAATTATTCTGTAACAATTGTATAAGAAAAGATTGAGGAAGTGATATGAAATTAAAAATAATATTGGTGGTAATAGCCATAATTATAGCAGCAGGAGCAGTGTTTGGTGTAATTACATATATTAACAGTATAAGGACATCAATAGACGAGGGAGTTGAAAAAGTAGAGGTACTGGTAGCGGCGCAGAATATCCCCAAGGAGGTCGCAGTCGAGACTTTGATCTCAGCCGGTATGATAGAGACCGAAGGTATTCCAAGAATATATCTTGCTGAAGGAGTCCTGACCACTCTGGATGAATATGAGGGTTATGTGGTAGCAGCTCCTATCAATAAGGGTGAACAGATCACTACAACCAAGTTTATAAAGCCGGAAGAGGTAGGATTGGCATTTATAGTGCCCGAAGGCATGCTGGCCATATCTATCCCTGTTGATGAGATCATGGGAGTTTCAAATCTTATCGATGTAGGCGACCGGGTCAATGTTATTGCTACTTTCTTCCCTGAAAGAGAATTTTCTACAGGAAGTATAACAGCAGTGGAAGAGGAACAGCAAGAAGAAGCGGTATATACTGGAACCGAAGATGCTTCAATAAAGGTTGATAAGGATACTACAATGACTCTTCTGTGGAATGTGGAAGTTTTATATATCGGGACCAGGATTCCAACCTCCGGTGAAGAAGTACAGACCGGAGGAATATTCGGAGGACAATCAAAAACTGATGAGAGGTCTGAAGAAATAAACACTGTGACTCTTGCTGTGACTCCGGAAGATTCGGAAAAGCTTATATTTTCAGAAGAAGTGGGAAGTGTATGGCTTGCGCTGGTTCCGACAGATGGAATAGAAGCAGATGAAACAACCGGAGCGACTCTGGACAATATTTTTAAATAAATATAAATCATAAAAAAAATTAATCGATTGTCTTTTGGAAGTAAGATATGAATAAAACACCGGTAGCCATAATAGATAAAGAATTAAATAATATAGATAAGATAAGTTATCTGCTGGAAAAATTTTCGGATGTGGATATTATACGGACCAGTACAAGCCTGGAGGACTTAGAGATGCTGCTTGGCAAGAAGGTACCCTGTATGGTCTGGATAGGGCCCACATACAGATTAGAAGATATTGAGCAGCTTTTAAAATCTTACTACAGCAGTCTTGGTATCACCAGAATAGTCTTACTGGTCAGAGAAATGTCAGCGGACCTGTTAAAAAGGGCTATTCAATTAGATGTATATGACGTCCTCGAGATCCCCTTTTCTTATAATGATATAAAAGAGACCATGAAGAGATCAGAAAGTAATGTAGAAGCTGGTACAGAAGATAAAAAAGCGGCTCCTAAAAGAATAACTGTTTTTGGTACCAAAGGAGGGGTAGGCAAGTCTTTTCTTGCTGTCAACCTGGCAATCGGCATTATGGAAGCGGATAAAAAAAGAGTTTCTCTTGTTGATACAAATTATCAATTCGGTGATATAGCTTTAATGCTGGATCTTCACCCAAAATATTCTGTTTTTGACATAATACCTGTGCTTGAACAATTAGATCCCAAAGTGCTTGATGGCTTCCTGACTACTCACAGCTCCGGAGTCAAGGTACTGCCGGCACCATTAGATATATCCAAAGGCACCGGTATAAATTCAAAAACTACTATGAAGATCCTGGATAATCTATCAAAGATCAGTGATTATGTAGTAATAGATACTTCGTCTTATTTTTCAGATGATATATTAAATATTTTTAGAGACACAGACTACTTATGCATCATAACCAGTAAAGATACCCCCAGTATAAAGAATTTAAAGATAGCTCTGCAAATATTGGAACAATTAAAGTTTCCCAGGGAGAATATATGGATAGTCCTTAATCGTGCTGACAGTAAAGTGGGCATTACTTTAGAAGAGATCGAGGAGACTATTCAAAGAAAAATAGATATAGCTATTCCCAGTGACAGGGTAGTACCGATATCAGTTAATAAAGGTATCCCTTTGATTTTAGATGTTCCCAGATCACCTGTAACTAAAAGTATTAGAAAATTAATTAAAATAATAACCGGATCTAAAAAGCTGAGATAAAAATTTTTTTATAAAAAAGGACAGTGATTTATTATGGATCTACAGGAAAGAATCAGGAAGATGCAGGGACTCAAAGATAATTTAGATACAAGGTCTAAAGAAGCTTTGACTAACCGTTCAGGACAGATCAACAAAATAAAGAGAGAAATGCGCCAGGAATTGATCGACAATCTTTCTGATGTAATATACAGAAAAAATATTAGTGACAATGAATTAAGCCTCAGAGTCAGGGGTGAAGCTCAAAGGATATTAAGCCAGAATGCTTATCCTCTGACAGGTGAAGAAAAAAGCAGTATAATCGATGATCTTATTAATGATGTGACCGGTTATGGCCCTATAGAAGAATTTTTAGAGGACGAAGAGGTAACTGAGATTATGGTAAACAATCCTCAAAAGATATACGTAGAGAAAGCCGGTAAGATCTACCTCACCAGCAAAACATTTCTAGACGAGTCTCACCTATTGCAGATAATCAACAAGATAGTGGGTAAGGTAGGAAGAAGGGTAGATGAAGCTTCCCCTTATGTGGATGCAAGGCTTCCAGATGGTTCTAGGGTAAACGTGATCGTCTATCCTTTAGTTTTGAATGGTCCGGTGCTGACTGTAAGAAAATTTTCAACCAATCCTTTTACTATTGAAGACCTGGTGAAAATGGGCACTTGTACCCAGCAGGTAGCTGATTTTCTGGAGATCTGTACCAAAGGCAGGATAAACATAATATGTTCAGGAGGAACAGGTACAGGGAAAACAACCACACTGAATGTATTGTCTTCCTTTATACCGAATGATGAAAGAATAATTACAATTGAGGATGCTGCTGAACTCCAATTGAATCAGGCGCATGTAATAAGACTGGAATCAAGACCACCCAATATAGAAGGAAAAGGAGAGGTTACCATTAGAGATCTGGTCAGGAATGCTCTTCGTATGAGGCCTGACCGCATAATTATAGGAGAGGTCAGAGGCGGAGAAGCTTTAGATATGCTTCAAGCAATGAATACCGGTCATGATGGCAGTTTGAGTACAATCCATGCAAACTCATCTCGTGATGTCCTATCCAGATTAGAGACCATGGTCTTGATGGCTGGAATGAAGATCCCGATGAAGGCAATAAGAGAGCAGATCGCATCTGCCGTTAATCTCATAGTTCATATGAACAGACTAAAAGACGGGACCAGAAGGTTTGTAAAGGTTACAGAAGTACTTGGCATGGAAATGGATACGATCACTATGCAGGATTTATTTTTATTTGATTACTCTATGGGTATTGACGAGCAGGGTAACTTTAAAGGAAAAATCAAATCAACAGGGCTCAGGCCCAAGTTTTTGGACAGGTTAAAGGATTTTGGTATTGTTTTGCCGAATGAATTATTTGAAAAAGAGAGTTAATCACTTGTATAATTCCCGGGCCGCAGATAGGCAATAATTATTCTAAAGATTTTTATCATAAGTCCTTTATGTTTTAGGATTTAAAAATGAAATTAAAGTATTTAAAAATTACAATAATATTGCTGATTATTTTTTCTATATGCTTTTTTTCTCCAGTTTTAGTGTATGGCCAGGAATCCGGGGATATTTTTATAACAAAAACAGATTTTAGCAATTATCCAAAAGTAGAGATCTATATTAATTTTAAAGAAGGTTCAGGATTAGAAGCTTTAGATTTAAAACAGGAAGATTTTACTGTACTTGAAAACGGAGAAGATGTAAGTGATCTTTCTATTAGGGGACTAAGCGAGGTCATCGATCCGATAGGAGTGGTCTTACTGCTGGATACCAGCGGGAGTATGAAAGGTGATCCTGTAGAAGATGCTGCAGGTGCCGCGCTTCTTTTTATGGACGAGATGAGAAGCATAGATGAATTTTCGGTAGTAAGTTTTGCAGATAATGTTGTCGTACATTCCAGTTTTACCTCAGACCGCAGCAAACTCAGGGATTCGATCTCAGAGATCGAAGCTATGGGCGAGACTTCTTTATTTGACGGTATTTTTACAGCTTCAGATCAGTTCAAAGATAGAGATGATATAAAATACAGATATATCATTGTATTATCGGACGGGACGGATACTGTAAGCAGGCATACTGCCCGGGAAGTAATAGATAAAGCCTTACAGGAAGAAGTCAGCATATATTCAATTGCGCTGCTGTCAGCTGAATTTAATCCTGAAAATATTAAAAATATCTCTGAGAGTACCGGCGGGGAAATGCTGGAAGCCGCAAGTTCCGGTGATCTGAAAGAGCTTTATAGATCTATTTCTAAAAAAATAATAAATCAATATAAAATATCATATATAAGTCTCTGGCCGAATGCTGAAGATATAGATATAAGTATTAGCATAGGGGAAGATGAACTTGCCAGTTCGGCCGTGACCAGCTATAAAAATCCATATTATTCCCCTGCTCCGGAGGATGTCGTCATCGGACCCGAAAGGCCTTTCTACCTGACTCTTTTTGATAAGCTGTGGATGAGAATAATCGTGTATGCAGCTATTTTTATAGGGATTGCACTATTATTATCTGCATTTATATTGTTTATACCAGTTCGCAGGAAGACTTTAAAAGAAAGCGCTGGATTATACGGGTATAAGGTCGGGGGCAAAGATGCCGAAGAGGAATATAAATATGAAGAAGTAAGAAGGAAAGGCTTTTTTGGCTGGATATTGCGAATTCTATCAAGAGCTGCTTCCAGAAGGGGCTATATTGAATATTTTGATATTAGGCTTAGAAAAGCCGGCATGAGAATAAGAGCTACCGAGTTTATAGCATTTCATTTGATCGGGGTAGCAGTTTTTAGCATTACAGCCTACTATCTGACCAGAAATATTCTTCTTACCCTATTTATTGCGATAATAGTCGTATTTATCCCTTTTTTAATTTTAAACATAAGGACATCCCAGAGGCTCAGCAGATTTCATGAGCAGCTTCCGGATGCTCTTCAATTGATCAGCGGCTCCCTTAAAGCCGGTTATAGTTTTAATCAGGCCTTAAAAATGGTGGTTGAAGAATCAAAACCACCTATATCTGAGGAGTTCAAAAGATTATTAAGCGAGATAAGAGTAGGCCTTCCGGAAAAAGAAGCGCTGGAAAACGTATCACAGAGAATCAGCAGTGAATACTTTCAATGGATCGTCACAGCTATAAATGTCCAAAAGGAAGTAGGCGGAAACCTTGCTGAAGTAATGGATACTATAGCAGACACCATAAGGGAAAGAGACAGAGTATTGAATCGGATAAAGGCTCTTACTTCAGAGGGAAAATTATCAGCTATTATCCTTATAATCCTTCCTATAATAGTAGGTATGATGTTGATATTTATAAATAGAGAGTATGTAAGTTTATTGGTAACTACAAGAGTAGGAATAATAATGCTGTCGATAGCCGGAGCTCTTTTAGTTATAGGTATAATCTGGATTATAAAAATTATTAGTATTAAATATTAATGTATCCTATTTTTACAAATGATATTTTAGAAAACCGTTAGACGGGATGGTGAAATTACAAGATGTCAATATATCTGGTTTTGGGCATAGTCTTTGTATCTGTATTTCTATTTGTTTTGGCGATAGGTCTTCTTACAGCAGGAAGAAAAGACACACGAAGTACTGTTGCAGGCAGGCTGTCTTCTTATGGTGCGCAGAAAGAACAAGAAGCGACACCATCTTTTTCAGACCGGATCTTGATACCTACTCTTAGAAGAATAGCCAATATGGTCAAAAGAATCAGCCCCAGGGGTGTCGTAGAATCTACAAGTCATAAATTAGAGCTTGCCGGGATCCTGGAGGTAATGGGGATCAATGTTTATTTTACGGTCAAATTTCTATTTCCTGTAGTATTTTTAATAATTTACATACTGTTGATAGTCTTTTTTGATTTTTCCCTGATGATATCTTTGCTGCTGCTGATCCCTATACCAATATCATACTTTTTACCGGATATATATCTGCGTGGTAAAATAAGCGGCAGGCAGGATGAAATAAGGAGGGCGCTGCCTAATGCGCTTGATATGCTTACCATTACTGTTGAAGCAGGTATGGGTTTTAATGCAGCTTTGACCAGAATAACAAATAATATAAAAGGACCTTTAGGCGAAGAGTTAAGCAAGATGCTAAAGGAAATGAATGTCGGTATTCCCAGAAAAGAAGCTTTCCGTAATCTGGTCAATAGAACCAATGTACAGGATTTAGATTCCTTCATCTCGGCAGTGATCCAGGCTGAGATCTTGGGAATATCAATAGGCAAGATCTTAAGGACCCAGTCTTCTGATTTGAGAAACAGAAGGAGCAATAGGGCTGAAGAGGCAGGAATAAAAGCTCCTTTAAAGCTGGTCTTTCCTCTTATTATGTGCCTGCTTCCGTCACTTATTATTATTATTATAGGCCCGGGTATGATAATGGTATTTGATACTTTAGTAAAATTTATAACGTAAATTCATCCGATTTGAAATTTGATATAAGATACTGGCAAGTTCACAACCTTTAAGGATTCTATTATGTTATTAGCCATAGATATAGGAAATACACAGACAGTCATAGGGCTGTTTGAGAAAGAAAAAATACTGGCGTCCTGGAGGATGGTCACTCCGAAATATGAGACATCGGATGAAATTGCAGCCGCGATCTTTAGTTTTTTAAAGAACTCTGATTTTAATCCCGGAGATATCAGCCGGATCGCGATTTCCTGTGTTGTTCCAAGAATAATAGTTGAAGTCACAAAGATGAGCCGTAAATATTTTAACCAGGATCCATTTATAGTAAGCAGTGAAGTAAAATCAGACCTTGTGATCAAATATGATTACCCGCAGGAAATAGGGGCAGACAGAATAGCAAATTCAGTGGCAGCCAAGGAGATCTACGGTTATCCGGCAATAGTAGTTGATTTTGGGACAGCCACTACATTTGACATATTATCGACTGATGGAGAATATGCTGGAGGAGTTATTGCTCCCGGTATAGATATTTCATCAGAGGCACTCTTCAATTACGCAGCCAAACTTTCCAAAGTCGATATAAGCTGGCCGGAATCTGTGGTGGGAAAAAACACTTATGACAGCGTGCGTTCCGGAATACTGTACGGATTTTTAGGTCAGGTTGATTTTATTATAGATAGGATAATCGAAGAACAAAAAAAGAAAGATAAAGTATTTAAGCCAAGAGTAATAGCTACAGGGGGCCTTGCTTTTCTTATGGACAGCAAAAGCAGATGGATCGAGACAAATGATCCCGATCTGACCTTGAAGGGTTTAAGAATATTGATTGATAAAAACAGGTAGTATTTTAATAGAAATGTGAAAAAATTTGAATTGCCCAATCTTATAAATGAGTTAGACACACTGGTCCTTGGATTTCTTAAAAGTTATAAGACCCATAAAACATCAAATAAAATCTTTAAGATTAAATCAGAATCAGATCCGAACGCGCTGTTTTCAAGCGCAAAAGCACTTCGGGATCTCTTACCCGGAAGTGATACAGGTATGGGCGGCATTGCTGAAGGCCGCTCGTTTAAAATTGGAGATGTAGTCATAAAAAACCCGGTGATTTCCGCACCGCTGGCCGGTATCAGTGATAATACTTACAGAATATTTGCCAGGTCTTTCGGCTCAGCTCTTACCTATACGGAGATGGTCACCAGTTACGGAATCTATTACCGGCATAAGAAGAGTCTGTCTCTGGCAAATATTACCGATCATGAGAGGCCGTGTGCACTGCAGATATTTGGTTCGGACCCGGTAATAATAGCTGAAGCGGCCGGGCAGATTGAAAATGCGGCAGATATCATAGATATTAATATGGGGTGCCCGGTCGCAAAGGTACTGAAAGCCGGGAGCGGAGGATATCTGATCCAGGATGAAAAAAAGGTTGAAAAAGTATTGGCGGGGCTGTCATCGGTATTAAAAAAGCCGTTTACTGTAAAGACCAGGATCGGCTGGGACAGAAATAACATCAATATTTTAAAAATTGCAAAGATCGCCGAAAGCAGGGGAGCGAGTGCCATATCAATTCACGGAAGAACAGTAAAACAGAAGTTTACAGGTGAAGTCGATTATAAGTTGATTAAAGAGGTAAAAGAAAGAATCAAAATCCCGGTCATCGTAAGCGGAGATATTAATTCTCCCGCGAAAGCAAAAGAAGTATTTGAGTACACTGGCTGTGATGGAATAATGATCGGCAGAGCCGCAAAAGGAAGACTCTGGGTTTTTACTGATATACTTCTTTTTATCCTGGGGTATTATAACAGATCGAAGGATACCGGATTTGATCCTGGAACTGGCTGGAAAAAAGAATTCTCAAAGCTTTATTTAAAATTTCTGGTTTATTTTAAGGGTGAAAACAAAGCGGTAAGAGAATTCAGGAAGCACCTCAGCTGGATTTTCAGGGGAACAAGGGGGATCAGCAGGGCAAGGCGCAGGTTCTTTGAGATCGAAGATATGGACGATGCTGAAAATTCCATTGATAATATATAAATTGATTTAGTTTCTTTAAAATCTTACCTGGAGTTGATAGAATATATAGGAGCATTTTCGGGATGTAGCGCAGCTTGGTTAGCGCGCAGCGTTCGGGACGCTGAGGTCGGGGGTTCAAATCCCCCCATCCCGACCAGATGCGGTTATTTGTAAGGAGGAAGTAATGAGTTTTGATCATGTTGCCTTTCAAGTCTCTGATATGGATTCTTCCATCGATTTTTATACTCAAAAGCTGGGATTCAAACTAAATTTCAGGTCTGTAAATCAAGAGGAACAGGAAGAATATTCGTTTCTTGAACATGGAGATGCATGTCTTGAGTTGATCCGTGATTTAAAGGGAGAATACCGAAGACCTGAGATAAAAAAGCCGTACTGCCCCCATTTCTGTCTGGAAGTCAAAGATATGAAATCGTCTGTTGAGGCAATAAAAAAGAAAGATATAGATATAGTACAGGGGCCGTTTGAAAAAAAAGGTGAGGAGACCTGGGTATATTTCAGTGATCCTGATAACAATATTCTTGAGTATATCCAGTGGTATAAGAAGAAATAGGGAAACTGGAGATCTCATCTGCAGGTAATTATGTAAAATCATCAAGCATAATAACGGGATGGCAAATATAATTTCATGGATTAATTTTACAGTAATGCTGTTTTCGTCTTTGCTTTTTTCTTACTTCTATATGAAAAGTGTGGGTCCTGCTGCTTTAGAAAAAAAGATCGGTAAAATTGCTTACATTAAGTGCGGGAGATACAGAATAATAGCTTCTGTGTTTGAGATAATCGTCGTTATTAATTATATAGTTTACTTCTTTTATCCCCTGCCGGCTCCTCTTCCCCGGGTCTTTCCCTGGAACTGGTGGATTTCAACTCTTGCGGCAGTTTTAATTGCGATTCCTGCAGGCTACTTGCTTGGAAAAGGTCTGAAAGATGCAGGTAAGGAAGCCATGCTGCCCGAAAAGAAACATGTACTATACAAAGGTATTTACAGGAAGATCAGGCACCCTCAGGCAGCCGGTGAATTAGTGTTCTGGTGGGTAATTGCTTTCTTACTGAATTCTTTTTTCCTTGCTCTGTTCTCGTTTATCTGGATGCCGATCTTCTATTTATTTTGTCGGGCAGAAGAAAAAGACCTTGTCATTCGCTACGGAAGCAGATATCTTGAATACAGGAGAAATACGGGTTTTATAATACCTAAAAGAAGTGAAAATAAATAATTACCTGATTTAAAATTTATATTATGAGGTCATTTAAGTTTAAGTATTAAAAAGTCTTGATGTTATGGATTTTTATACATTAAAATAATAGATTAAAATGAATGATTAAATTAAAAGGGAGGTATGAAGATGATTTCATGCTGTGGAATTGATTGTTCAAAATGCGAAGGTTATATTGCTACGCAGGCTAATGACGACAGCAAACGTAAAGAAGTAGCCGAAAAGTGGTCTGCCATGTATGGAGGGGATATAAAGTCCGAAGATATCAATTGCAGCGGCTGCCGCCTGGAAGGACCAAAATTTACACACTGCAACGTCTGCGAGATCCGTAAGTGCTGTATGGAAAAAGAATTGGAAAACTGTGCAGGGTGTGATATGTATGCCTGTGATAAACTGGAGAATTTTCTCAAAGAGGTACCGGATGCACGTACTGCGTTGGATAAGCTGCGTACATAACTTTTTTCCTGGTAGATTTTACATTATCTTAAGTGCTATATTATTAAAATTTGCTGATTTAATTATATAGTAAAGTAATTGTTAGTATATTTTTAAAAATAAACATATTAGTTATTAGTAAAAGACTGAGAGATAATTATAGTCAGATTCTTTGTAAGCGGGATAGGGAATAGTTTGTGAAAATGGTACCGTAAAACTGTTATATTATTATACTAAAGATAAAAGTATGATAACTTTAAAAGATTCAATAGAAATAAGAACAACTCCTGAAAGGAGTTTTAAATGGTTCGAAAATATAGATAAGAATTTCACAAAATGGCATCCCAATCATAAAAAGTTTGTCAAAGTAACTGGAAACTTAAATGAGGGTGATATTATTTACTTTGAGGAATGTATCGATGGAAGATGGTATAAAATCAAATGTAAGATTACTGAAATAGAAAAAGGAGAATGGGGTTGGAGAGTTGTATTTAAAAGTACGCACTGGTTAGGTGGTACACTTTTAAACACAAGATTAATATTTCTTGTAGAAAGAAAAAAGGATACTTGTGTTTTCTCAAATATTCAGACTATAGGATTTAATGCACCTGTTATTGGCAAGCTAATAGACCTTTTGATTTTGAAGTCTTTCAGTACTACGATTAATCTTATCAAAAAAGATATGGAGGAAGATGGTAAGAACTTGAAGAAAATATTAGAAAGAGATTGATTAGGGTAAATAAAATGAAAAATATGAAAAAATGGAAAATAATTTGGTTAGTTTGGGGAATATTATTTACATTGATAGCACTTTCTTTCCTGTTTTTAGGGCCTGTAATCGCTTCAATTACGGGCACAACACCTTTTTCTGATCGTGCAAGAGCTATGATAAGCTTTTTCTGGGTATGGATGCTTATTTACAACGGTATTGGTAGTTTTTTCCTGTATAAAGATTTGGAAAAAAACGAGATCTTAATAAAATTGGCTGTTCCTGCGGGCATTATTTTTTCAGTTTTACAATATACGTATATAGTCATAGGATATTTTGAATTAGTAGTTTCAGAGATAATTTGGGGAATCCCTCCTATAGCCTGGTCAATATTAAGTTTGATTTATCTTATTAATAAGAATAAATATAAACAACATGGCGGGATTCGTAACTCTACAGTTGCTTAATAACTTAGACCTTCAGGTTGTGTAACACTATGGATGTAATTCTTTTAACTTATCTTAATTGTTATAAACTTTACTTTATCAGCAGTTTTGCAGGTGGTGAAAGCATTTTTACTATGAAGTTTTGGATGCTTTAATTAAGCGTAGAAGAGTATGATAAAAGAAATCGAAAAGTTAAATAAAGAGATAAAAAAGTTAAGATTATTGCATCAGTATGCGTGGGTGCATTGCCGCTGGGTAAAAGCGGAATACTGAAAGGCAGGAATGCAACAACATATCATTTACCTGACGGCAAAAGAAGAAAAGAGCTGGCAAAGTTCGGAGCAAGGGTATGGGATAAGGATATAGTAATAGATAAAAATATTATTACTTCTGCCGGCCCGGCTACGGCAGTAAGTGTTGCATTTGCACTGCTTGAATTATTAACAGACAAAGAGAACTGCGGTAAAATAAAAGAATTGATGGGATTTAAAAGATTTTTAGAATATAAAGTCTTTAAATAATAATTGAAGAAGAGAATTAATAAAAAATGATTGACAATATAACGCCTCACAGATCATCAGAATATGACAGTAAGGTAAGAAAAACAATACCGTTCTATGAACATTTTCATATGGAGACAATAAATCTTGTTAAAACTGTAAATCCTGGTGTAAAAAAATGGCTGGATACAGGATGCGGGACCGGTTTTCTTGCGGAAAAAGCACTTGCAGTATTTGATGACTGCAGGTTTGTACTTACCGACCCTTCAGGTGAGATGATGGCGGAAGTTAAAAAAAGGCTAAAAGGTCATAAAAACATAGAATATTTAAATCCGGAAAAAACCGAGAATATAGATGTTTCCGGCCGGGAAGAATATGATGTAGTAACTGCAATACAGACGCATCATTATTTAAACAGAGAAGACAGGATAAGGGCGACCAGGAATTGCTATGATCTCTTAAAAAAAGGCGGCATATATGTTGTCTTTGAAAATATAAGGCCTGAAAACGATATGGTACTGGACTATCAGCTGGATAGATGGATGAATTTCCAATTGCTTGAGGGTAGAAGCAGGAAGGATGTAAGTGATCACAGGAAAAGATTCGAGGTAGAATATTTTCCCATAAGGGTAAGTGAGCATCTTAAGCTGCTTGGTTCAGTGGGATTCAGTGCAGTTGAAATATTGTGGTTGTCTTATCTGCAGGCGGGTTTTTTCTGTATAAAATAATAGTTAAAACCAACAAGTGAAGTAAGAACTGATATAATATAGCTATTTAATACAGGAGTTTTATAAACGGGAGAAAGGTCAAGATGAAAAGATTTTTATTAACCCTGCTTTTGGTTGTATTTGCAGTATCGACGGTCTTATTTGGAACAGGCTGCAACGGTGGCGGAGCTGCTCAGACCATAGAGGTCCCTACAGGCTGGAAACAGTTCAGTTCAGCTGATTTTGAATTGTATTTGCCGGAACAGTGGGAAGGCGGTAGTGAAGAGGAACTTCAGAATATAATTGATATTCTCAGACAGGAAGGGCAAATAGAATTAGCCAGCCAGGTGGAGGCAGGCATACCTTATATGTTATTCTGGGGGTACGACTCGGATACTGCTGTCCTGAGTGATACACTGACCAACGTCAATATTGGAAGTGAATCTGCATCCTTTACATCACTGGAGAAGTATATGGAAATAGGATATGACCAGATGGCAGATACATATGCACAAATGGGATATGTATTTACTATCCTAGAACAGGATATTACTTCAATCGGTTATCATAAAGAGGTGGGCCGGACATTGGTCAGCGAAGAAGCCGCAGGTTTTGAAGTAAGAATGGCTCAGTATATAGTAAAGTCCGGTAATGATTTCTGGATCATAACTTTTACTACGTCACCCGAAGAATTTAACCAGTATATAGCGAATTTCGACAAGGCTGTTGAGACTTTTATATTAAAATAACTTAAAGGATATATTAGAGGAAAACATAAAACCAATTAAAGAATTATGAAGCTTAAAAGGGGTGGTAACAATGATGTCCAATATTCCGATCGATCTGACAAAGGTGACAAAGGAAAACATTGATAAGGAAATACTAAGAGTGGGAGTAATCGCAGAACTGGATGCTGTAAATCTATATGAGCAGCTGGCTGCATTTACCGAAAACAGTGATATCAGGAAAATTCTTCTGGATATAGCAAAAGAAGAAAAGACACATGTAGGAGAGTTCCAGACACTGCTTTTAAGGTTGGATAAACAGCAGGTAGATGAACTTAAGGCAGGAGAGGAAGAAGTAAAAGAAGAACTGGGTGAATAGGCTGCAGGTGTCGTTGGGATGATTTGATGAGAGCAGTTAAAATAGATACTGCAGATCCAAAAAGAGAAGAGTTGATTGCTTCCGAGGTATTGAAAGCAAAAAATTTTCTTAATAGATTACTTGGGCTGACAGTAAGGAGAAAGTTAAAAGATAAAGAGGGATTTTTTATTGAAGATTGCAGCAGTATCCATACTTTTTGGATGAGATACAGCATAGATGCGGTCTTTCTGGATAGAAAGAACCAGGTTGTAGCCATTCATAATAACATCAGGCCGTTTAGGATGACTCCGTTTATAAAAAATGCCTTTTCTGTATTGGAGCTGGGTTCAGGCACTATAGAAAAGACTTCTCTTTCCGTTGGGGATCTGATTAGATTTAGGATTTAATCAAACTATTTGATCTGATTAGTATTATGTGAATTTTTTTAATATCTCTCTGTATTTTTTAGAGTCCGGCTTCATAACTGATGCCATCTTTAAGTGTCCCACTGCCTTATTTAACTTCTTTTCTTTAATAAGGCACAAGCCGAGTCCATAGTGTGCGAAGTCATTGGCTGCATCTATTTCCAAAGCCTTCATAAAATTTTTTTTAGCGGACCGGTAAAGACCGCAATTATAATATGCTCTGGCAAGGACTTCCCTTATGGATCCTTTTTCAGGTTCAGAGTCTTTGGCTTTTTCAAGTGCCCTAATTGCATCTAAAAATCTGCCTCTCTGGGCTAATATATTTCCCTTTTTAAAAAGATAATACGGACTGCTCATAACTGATAAATCCTGTAATTATATAAAATAAATTATTGTACCTATGATTATAGCATTAATATATTGCAGTACTAAATATTCTGGGGGATTACAGGATTATTATTTTATATATTTACACAATTATATAATTATGTTAATATGCTTATATACTTAATACATTGAATAGAAAAAGTAAGCTGATCTAAAAATAAAAATACAGTTTTTGGCAAATGAATAGGATATCTCTCATAATCAGACAAAGAATACTTGGCATCATTTTTATAATCATAGCTGTTATGGGCGGTATTTTTGTTTTCTGGTACGTAAGTAATCTAAAGGCTAGGGTTTCGGAAGATGCGGGGTACAGGGAGGTATTTATAGCCGGGGCCGATATCGAGCAGGGTGAGGAAATAATAGAAGGATCAATCGAGGTGCAAAAAATACCTGAAAATATATTCAGTGAAAAGTTTATTACAGATAAAGACATAATTCTGGGTAAAAAAGCTGCTGAGAATATTTTAAAGGGCGAAATTATGACCATGGATAAAATAGAGGGGCTGGGGTCAAATGAAGGCTTTAGCCCCGGCTTCTCATCATATATTCCTTATCAATTAAGAGCGGTCAGTGTTCCTGTCAGCTTTTATGGAGATAAATCATTGGTCAGGACCGGAGACAGGGTTGATATAGTATCTACTTACTATGAAACTGAAAGCGGTAATATCTATTCTGATACAGTGCTAACCGAGAAGGAAATAGTATTGATAGGCAGTGATCTGGAGAAAAGCCGCTCAGGGGATGAAAGCGGCAGCGAAGATTTCTTCGTAGGCTCTATATTTGACAGCGGTTTAGTTGACTCCGGTTATGTAAATTTGCTTATTTTGACTTTTTATCTGGATAAGTCAGAGGTGGAAGAAGTCTTTCTGGCACTGGAAAAAGGAGTGCTGAATTTATCTATCTGCCCTAAAAATTATCCTAAAGGCCGCTGATCCAAAGCTTATTTATTAAAAGACTTTTATTTTTAATATTTTAAAAAGGAGCTGCAAGGTAGATATGATTGATGGAAATGAATCAAAAATTATATTATTCTCCGGAAGTAAGGGCGGCTGCGGCTGCAGTTTTATAACTTATTGTGTTTCAACTTATCTTGCCAGAGAGACCACAAAGAATATACTGCTTTTGGATTTAAACATTGGGAAAAAAGACAGCAGGATGGTTTTTGATCTGGCAGATGACAGTCAAAGAGATCTGGGTGATGTTGAAGAAGTAATAAATGAACTGGACATTTCCATATTGAGAAGGCTTGTTATAAATTTCGAAAACAGTTTGAACTTGATCCTTCCACCCATAAAAATTGAAAAAGGCAGTATCGTCTGCAAGGATAATCTGGAAAAGCTTCTGGCTGTACTAAAAGAACATTTTGATATTATCTGTATGGATTTTCCGAGTTATTTATTTGGTCAGAGCAGACTTTGTCTGAAAGAATTTGTCAATAAGTTTGTTTTTGTTTCCCTGCCTGACCTGATCTCGGTTAATAATTTAAATACTATGACCGGCAATATCATTTATGATGAGCTATATTATGATTTTGATATAGTTATAAACAAATATAACACCAGGCCGGCTGTTTCACCATCAGGTCTCAACAATATTTTAAACTATCCCATAAATGCTTTTATTCCTTATGACAGAGATATAGAATTCTTGATGTTGAACAGGGGGCCTGATTCTATTTTCAATTATAATCTCAGGATCGTGCAAAATATATCTGCCTTCTCCGCCAAGATATATGAGGATTTAAGTCTATGAGTTCAAACGGAAGTAATACCGGCGTATCGGATTATCTGGGTAAAAAGATATTAAAAAACATCAAGGCAGATGATTTCTGCAGGCTTTCACCTGAGTTAAGGCTAAAGAGAATTGATGGCTATTTAAATAAAATAATAGAAGAAGAAAGAATTATAATCAGCCGGAAAGAGATACAAAGGCTTTCCAGGGAGATACATGAAGACAGTTTCGGCTTTGGACCTATCAGCTTTTTAATAGATGATGACAGAATAACTGAAATCATGATAAATAATTATGATCAGGTCTATATCGAGGAAGGCGATGTTATAAAGAAAACAGATATTATTTTCAGGGACAGCAATCATATAAGAAATCTGGTCGATAAGACATTAAGTCCTTTAGGATTGAGAATAGATGAGAGTTCGCCTATGGTGGACGCAAGGCTTAAAAACGGGTCAAGGATCAATGTGGTGCTAAATCCTGTAACTTCAAATGATATAGCGGTTACTATAAGGAAGTTTAAAAAGAATATTATGGACATGGAAAGCCTGCAGAAGGAAGGCACTATAAATAAAGAAGTTGCTGATTTTATTAAGATCTGTGTAAGAAGTAAATTAAATATAATAGTCAGCGGAGCTACTTCTACGGGCAAGACGACCTTTTTAAATGTTATTTCTAATTTCATCCGGCAAAATGAAAGAATTGTGACTATTGAAGAGACGCTGGAGTTAAATTTAAATCTGCCCCATGTGGTCAAACTTGAAAGCAGGCCGCCAAATCTTGAAGGGAAGGGCGAAATAACCATCAGGGATCTGGTAAGGAATTCCTTAAGAATGAGACCGGACAGGATCGTGGTGGGAGAGATAAGGGGTGTAGAAGCCATAGATGTCCTTCAGGCTATGAATACAGGGCACAGCGGTTCCATGACTACTGTCCATTCCAACTCACCAAGAGATGTGATTTCA
>Ga0114922_10000164_pt1 | contig 61273 bp, 49 predicted proteins | sample AartaG_FD_100975 | JGI IMG/M metagenome (GOLD analysis project Ga0114922, IMG submission 100975) | Deep subsurface microbial communities from Aarhus Bay to uncover new lineages of life (NeLLi) - Aarhus_00045 metaG | ecosystem: Environmental > Aquatic > Marine > Oceanic > Sediment | place...
GAATAGTATCAAAATAAATGATGAAAATTATGATAATTTAAATGAAATTGTAGCGTAAGGTTACAGGTAATAGGAAGGAATTAGATTTTATAAATAGTTGTCTTGACATATTGGGGTGGTATATAGTATCTATATCAATTGCAATATTTATTACCCCTTATTTACTGCCAGAATATAGTTTTACTATAGGGATGCTTATAGCCCTTTATACCATGCTAATGGCAACTGATGCAATAACTGTTTCAAGTATTATGTCAAAGTTTAAACTACCAGAAAAGCTAAAGATTTATGCAGAATCTGAATCACTATTTAATGATGTTACAGCTTTAATAATATTTTATTTTATAGCATTACCTATGATTAGTGGTGGTGATTTAACAATATTAGATATAAATGCAACGTTAGTTAAGGTTTTATTTTTATCTACAACGATTGGTATAGTTGTAGCATTCATTGGTTATTTTTTTATAAAAGTACTAAAAAACTCATTTGATCAATTTTTGGTTATATATCTGATTGTTATTGTCTCTTTTATGACAGCTGAACATTTTCATATTGCAGGTATTCTTTCTATTGTTACATCAGTATTAACATTTAAATACTTAGTTAAAAAAGAGTTGTCAAAAAATAATATACATAATTTATATGAAAATAATCACGATATAGAATCATCATTAATGACATTGCTAAAAAGTGTTCCAGCATTGACAAAAAAAGGCTTTAGAGAGTATAAAAAAGAGGCTGAATTTATTGGAATATTTGCAAATGCAATTGTATTTATGATTGTGGCAAATTTAATTGATATAAATTTATTGTTAACATATACAAAAGAGATATTAATTATATTTATTATTACAACAATTATAAGATTTGCAGCAATTGGTTCAATGATTAAGAAACTTAGTTTACCATTTAGATGGACAAAAGCATTAACTTATTCAGGAACAAAAGGTGCCTTGGCAATTATTATGGTTCATTCATTGCCGAGTGATTTTATCTATAAAGAGATGTTTGATGCAATTGTTGTAGGAAATGTTTTATTAACAACATTTATTTATACAATATTGTTAATGATTCATATAAATAATAATGAGATAGAATATAAACAGGATATTAATAACAGTGCAACAAAATCAAATACAAAAATTTCTGCTTTAAATTTAGTTGATTTACTTGAAAAAGATATACTTACAGGTGCATATACAGAAAACTTTATAGAAGATATAATTGAAAAAGAGTTAAAAAGATCACAAAGGTATAAAACTGAGTTTTCATGTATTCTAATAGATTTTGCTTTCAATGAAAAAAATGATAATATATATAAACTTATTGGAAATATTATAAACGATAAAATTAGAACAAATGATTATTTTGGTAAATTAACAGATGAAAAATTTATAGTTTTAACATCAAGTACCTCATTAAGTGGTGCAATGCTTTTAGCTGAAAAACTTGAAAAATTATTTAGAAAAAAAGATGATATAGTAGATATCAATAATATATCATTTGGTATTACACAGTCAGGTGATGTTGATACTTATAATACTATTATGGAAAAACTTGATGATGCTTTAAATAGAGCAAAAAGTGACGAAACAAAAGGGAGAATAGAGATTGAAACATAACAGATGCAAATTATTATTTGGAGATGATTTTTCAAAGTTAAAAAATGCAAGAATTATTATACTTGGAGTTGGTGGAGTTGGTGGGCATGCTTTAGATTGTTTATACCGAAGTGGAATTGAAGATATTTCTATTGTAGATTTTGATACGTATGAACTAACAAATCAAAATAGACAAATAGGAAGTGATGCCATAGGTAAAGTAAAAGTTGAACATCTAAAAACCATATATCCAAATATCACAGCAATATCAAAAAAGATTGATTTAGAGTGGGTGGAGAGTTTTGATATGAGTTCATATGATTTAATATTAGATGCAATTGATGATATTAAACCAAAAGTACAACTGATAAAAAAATATTATAAAAAACTAATATCTACAACAGGAAGTGCAAAAAGGATTGATCCTACAAAAATTGAGTATATAAATATATTTAAAACTTATAATGATCCATTTGCAAAAAAGATTAGAGATTCACTAAAAAAAGAGAGATTTAATAAAAACTTTAAAGTTGTATTTAGTAGTGAATTAGCACAATGTAAAGAGATGGGTAGTTTTGTAGGTGTTACAGGTTCATTTGGATTAACAATGTGTAGTATAACAATTAAAAAACTATTAAGTGAAAAATAGATAGAATAAAACAAATTGATAAATTTAGATTACAAAAGGAATTTATATGAGTGGAATTAGTGATAGCGTTGAACAATTAACCCAAGCTCACCTTAGAAATGTACAGCAGTTAGCTGTTTTTTACACAGGGCATGGTGATGTATATGCAATTAATATTGCGAAGATTAAAGCTTTTATTATAACTGAAGAAATTGCAATAACTGATACTCCAACTGATACTGATATAGTAGAAGGAATAGGTACAATTAGAGGTGAACCTATTACGCTTATAAATCTTGATAGATGGTTAGGATATGATGCTTTACCTGTAAATGAATATAAGTTAATTATATTTTGTGAATTTAATCATAAGCAAGTTGGATTTTTAGTAAAAGATATGGTAAATATTGTTGAAAAAACAACGGCAGAGCTTATAAACTCTGAAAACCAAAACTCTAAAGTAACTTACACAACATATGTAGAGATAAATAAAAAAGATCATTTATGTACAGTTTTTAATGCAGAACAATTACTTTCTGATATTGGTTGGACAGATATTAATGCTAGTGATTTAGATAGATATGTTACTAGACCATTAAAAGATGATAAAGTAATTTTAATTGCAGAAGATAGTGCAGTAGCTAGAGAAGTATTAAATCAATTTATGAGAAAAGCTAAAGCTAACTTTATCATATCTCCAGATGGTGGAGATTTATTGCAAAGACTTGAAGAGTTTAAACCTGAAGAGATAGGTTTGGTTATTACAGATATTGAAATGCCAGGGACTGATGGTTATCAAGTCGCAAAATATATTAAAAATACTGCTAAGTATAGTCATATCCCAGTTGTTGTTAACTCTAGTATGACAACAGATGCTGTTAAAGACAAAATGAATAGAATCGGTATTGATGGTTTTGTTGGAAAAACAGACATCCCTGCTTTATATGCTCTAGTATCTAATCTTGTAGGTACAAAATAATCATATAAAACTCAAAACTTAAGATAATTTAAATCTTAAGTTTTGATAGTTTATTTAAAAGATACCACCTCTTTAAAATTTCTTTTTTTATCCCATTTTAAAAGTTCTAATTCTGGAGAATTTAAGAATTTTTTAGGGTAACCCACACATAAATAACCTACAAGTTTATATTCACTAGATAAGTCTAATAGTTTATTTACTTTTTTAGGTTTTATTATACTAACCCAACCAATCCCAATATTTAGACTTCTAGCCATCAACCACATATTTTGAATAGCACATACTACACTATATTTTCCCATAGATTTTTGTGTTGTTTGTCCTAATATTTTTGTTTTATTTTTTTTGTAATATACAGCAATATTAACAGGAGTTTCTTTTATCCCTTCAAGTTTTAGTGTTTTATAAATTGGTCTATTTTTAAAATACTTTTTACTTTTTTTATACTCTTTTTTAAAATTTTTATAAATATTGTTTTTTATATTATCATCTTTAATTACAACAAATTTCCAAGGCTGTGAAAATCCAACAGATGGTGCATTTAAACCTGCTTCAAGTATTTTATTTATATTTTTCTTTTTAATTTTTTTTGATGTGAAGTTATTCCCTCTTATATCTCTTCTTGATATTATTATATCCTCTAGTATTTTTGATTGATTGTTATTAAACTTCATAAAATCTCTTTTTTAATAAATCAAAATTGTTTCTAAACATTGTATGTAGATATGTACCAAATACTTTTTTATTTTTACTTTGCCAGCTACCTGCTTTTCCAATTCCATTTTCTTTTTTAGACAATATATCAAAACCTTCGGTTTCTTTAGTAAAACCTTTGCTTTCTTCATCTGATACAGGCTTAGTATAGTGAAAGCTATGCCCTTTTACACCTTGCTCATTATAGTAGTACCCAAGTCTATTAAATCTTGTATCTAAAGTAAAATCAATATTTAAAATACCACTCATTTTTTTATCATCAACTTTATTCCCTAAATATAAAAGACCAGCACACTCTGCATATATTCTTTTATTTTTACTATGTTTTATAAGTGATTTTTTAAATTCATTAGATGATTTAATTTTATTATATGTTTTATTTGTTTCAACATACCCACCACAAATATATACAATATCAACTGACTTTGGAATCTTTTGATCTTTTGTTGAATTTATGATAACTACATTTTTAAAAGTCTCTTTTAAAAACATAAGGTTATCATAGTATAAAAATGAGAAGTTTTCATCTGTAACGATTGCTAATTTTCGATCAATTTTTTTAATTTTCTTAAATGGATACTTATCTATTTTTAGTTTATATTTTTTAGTTTTTAATGTTTTAAGTAAATCTAAATCTATATGTTTTAATACCTCTACACTTATATCTTTAATTTTTTCCATATCATCTAAATCTAAACCAAGATGTGTATCTTTTAAACAGTCTAAATTCTTTTGAATCCATCCTAAAACTTTAATATCTTTATGATCATTATTTATTTGATTTTTAATAAGTTCAAAATGCATTTGTGATGATACATTATTTAAAACTACAGCTTTAATTGTATTATCTTTTTTGTACTCTAATAAACCTTTTAAAACAGCACTTATAGTTATATAACTACCACTAGCATCAAGAACCAAAATAGTTGGAACTTGTAAAAGTTTACTAACACTATATGCACTACAACCTTTGTTGTCTCCATCATAAAAACCCATAACGCCTTCAAGTATAGAAACTTTTTTATTGCTATAGTTATTAAACATCCATTTTACTTGTTTTTCATTCATAATAAAACTATCTAAATTTACTGAGTCTGTATCGCAAACTTTTTTGTGAAATTGTGGGTCTATATAATCTGGTCCAATTTTAAAAGGTCTTACTGAGTTTTTAAAGTGGTATAGTAAAGCAGTTGTTAATATAGTTTTACCTTGATTTGATGCTGTTGCACTTATACATAGGTTTAGATTTGATATAGTGTTATTTATTTTCAAGTATTTACCTTTAATTATATATAGTATTGTACTAAAAATTTGCATAATAACTTACAATATAAACTTATAAATCTAAATAGCAACTTTAATTTTGTATAATTATATTAAATTAATAAAACTGGTGGAAATATGGATAAAAGTGTGGATATATTATTACAAAATGTTAGAAAATATTTTGTAGAAAATTCTAAAAATATTTTGAATAAGGATATTAATATAAATTATGACTCCAATATATCACAAGTTTATCTTACACTTTATGAGGATGGAAATAAACCTCTAAGATGGGGTTCTAAACGAACAACATTAGAAGAGACTATCCAAAGAATTATATTTAAAATTAAATCAAGTCCTAGGTTTGAAGAGTTTGATATATCAAATATAAATAAATGCCAAATAATGTTTGAAATTGTAACAAAAGAATACCCTTGCAATATAAGAAATCTAACTACTATGAATATGCAATCAAGAAATAGATTTGAACCAGGGGTAAATGGTTTGATTTATAAATACAATGGAATCACTAGGTATTTTATGCCAACTGAGGGTTATACAAAATCAATAATGAGTGTAAATCAGCTTTTAAACTATATGTCAAAACAATGTGGTATAGCAAAACTAACAAACCAAATAAGTCAACGAGTTCATATTATGAGAAGAGAGCCTATAGAGTATATATTTATAGAATCAGATGCTTATATCACATATAAAGATGAAGTTTTAGAACTTCATAGAGGCTATCCTAAATGTGAATTGGAATTTTCAAAAGAAAGTTTATATGATAAAACAATGAAAAGTATTGATTGGCTTGTGAAAAATATGAATGAAGATGGTAGCTTTTTGTATTATTATGACCCATATTTAAATACTATAGTTGATGATATTCATCCTAAAATGATAAATCCACTTTATAATAATATTTTAAGACATAGTGGTGGAACTGTTGCTTTAATAAAAGGATATGAGTTAAGTGGTGATAATTTTTATCTTGAAAAGGCAAAAGATTCTATAGAGTTTTTAATTTCAACTTTCAGAACACATGAGTATAAAAATAAATTTGCTTGTTATCCATTTTTTAATAAAAAATCAAAGCTAGGTGGGGCAGGTATTGGTTTAGTTGCTATGATGCAATACTATATAAAAACTTCAAATGAGTCTTACCGTAAAGAGCTTGATGGACTAGTTAGGCATTTATTAAGTAGGGTTGATAAAGATGGGGAGATGTTGGGCTACTATATCCATCCTAAATTTAATGATGGAAAACCTTTGATAAATCCTGATGAAGATATAAAGAAAGAGTTATTTTCTTTTTATTATCCAGGGGAAGCTTTACTTGGTTTGGCTTTATATTATCGTCATATTAAAAATATAGATAAGAATTTAAAAGATGAGATAAAAATAAAATCAAAAATGGCACTAGACTTTTTAGTTGATGTTAGACCTATAAAGTATGATTATATGTTTGACTCTTTACCTGCTGATGCTTGGCTTATGCAAGCGATTGAAGAGTGGGTAAAGGTCGATGGCTTTAAAAAAGATTCTTATATAAACTTTGTTTTTAATGATGCAAAAGTTATGTTTGAACATATGTATACTATGAAAAATACAAATAGAAACAACAAAGACTATGAAGGTGGATTTTATTATAACTATGGGGATCATGCATATCATGATGCTTCTAGAAATGAGGGTGTTGTAAGTGCTTATTATTTAGCAAAATATTTAAAAGATGAGCAAAAAGCCCAATGGATTATGGAAAATATGCTTTTAAGTGCGAAAGGTTTAATAAAAACATTTCATAGTGAAAAATCTGTATATGCTCATATCGATCAGAAAAAAGCACTTCATAGTTTTAGATTTAAACTTACTCGTCAATGGGTAAGAGTTGATTCTGTTCAACATGCTGCATGTTTTTTTGCACGGCTTATCCCTATTATGAAAGGTATATAATTTATGGAAGACAAGATTTTATTAACACCAGTAGAAATAGCGATTATCACTGGTGGTAAATGGGATAATTATAATAAAGATATAAATATTACGGGTGTAAACTATTATCTTCCATATCTTAGTTCAGGAGATCTATTTGTAACGATAAATCCTGAACAATGGTCAAGTAAATCAGTTAATAATGAATCAAAGCACGAGTACTTTTTTACAAAAGGTGCAAGTGCAGTTATGGTTAGACGAGATGCAAATATAAAAAGTGATAAACCAATTTTACGAGTTGATAATACAAAAAAAGCTTTAAGGGATATAGCTTTAGCTACAAGCCATTTTTCTACTGCTAAACGAGTGTTGGTTACAGGTACTGAAGGTAAAACAAATTTTAAATTTCAATTAACTCATATGGTAAAAGAACAAATCAATACTCACTCTCAACTTGATAGTGCAAATATGGATTTACCTATATGGCAAAATCTTGCAAATATAAAAGCAAATAATGATTTAGTAATAGTAGAAGTAGCAGTACCAGCAGCAAACATAGGACCTATGCGTTCAAGATTTGTAAAACCTGATATTTGTGTGATTACTGAACTTGGATTTGAACATATGGTATCTCATGGTACAATTGAAAATTTGATTAAAAATAAAGTTTCAGTAGTTCAAGGTCTCAAGCGTGATGGTATTTGCATTTTAAATGGGGATAATCAATTTTTTATTGATGCAAAAGCTGAGGTTCATAAGCTAAGAGCTGATGTGAAAATTGTATCTTTTGGTCATGAAGATTTTAATGAAGCTCAAATATTATCAAGAGATTTTAAAAATAATAGTTGGGATATTTCAATAAAACTTGATGATAATATATTTACTTATAATGTACCTTTTGTAGAAGAGTTTGCACCTATTAATTCGCTTATGGTTTTAGCTACAAGTCATTATCTTAATCTTGATGTTCAAAAATCAATAGATACACTAAAAACTTATGAACCTTTTCAGACACATGGTGGTATATATCATCTAAGCAATGAAGATATAAGTTTTACACTTTATGATCAAAGTTATAGAGGAAAATATCAACCGTTTTTATCATTTTTTAGAACAATTAAAAATATTAACTGTGATAAAGATGGTAGAAGAATATTAGTGATGAGTCAGATTGTAGATGATAGAGATTTTGATTTTTTTGATTTTGATGAATTTATACCCTTATTTAAAGAAGCAAATATTGATATACTTTATACTGTTGCTAAGTTTAAAGTTCATCAGCATATTATTGATGAAAAAACTCAGTGGAAAAAACATGGAGAGAGTCATACCGATATTGTAGATGATATTATTAATGATTTAAAAGATAATGACACTATATTTATAAAAGGTGTTCATGCTTCTGGACTTTATAATATTTCTAAAAAATTAAAAAATATGTGTGGTGTTGAATAATGAATATTTCGTTAGTTTTTGGTGGAGAATCAAGTGAACATGATGTATCTATAAAGTCATTTTTAACTATTTATGATGTTATTAAAAATAGTGATAAATTAAGTAAGAGACTAAAAAATATTTTTTATATCAATAGAGATGGTACCGTATTATCTAGTATCGTTAACTATAATAATGATACAAAGCTCTATTATGAAGAGAAAAGTAATATTACAATTTTTAAAATGTTTGAGATAATATCTACTGAAAATCTTTTTTTATTTTCAACGATTCATGGTCAGTATGGTGAAGATGGTTCTCTTCAAGGTGCTTCAAAACTTTTTAAAATAAAATCAAACTTAGGTAATATATTTTCAACTTCAATATCTATGGATAAGCATCATTTAAATAACTATTTAGAAAATAAGATTGATAAGCTACTTATCCCTAAAAGTTTATTGATTTCAAAACAAGAGAGTATAAATTTAGAACAATTTTATGGTATGGATATAATCGTAAAACCAAACTCTATGGGTTCTAGTTTATTTACAGAAAAGTTTTGCTGTAGTAAACAAAATGAAAAAGTAATAAAAGAATTAATAAATAAGATATACGAATTTGACCAGTTTGCTTTAGTTCAAGAGTTTATAAAAGGGGAAGAGTATTCTTGTGGTTGTTTAGAACAAATTGATGGAAATATAGCTTTGCCAATGGTAAAAATAAATTCTGGTGATGAGTTCTTTTCCCATAAATCAAAGTATCAAAAGGGATTTGCAACAAATGAAGTTATTCCAATTGAAAATGATGAGGTATTTCATAAACAGATTAAAAAAATCTCATTAGATATTTTTAATAAATTGTCATTTAATAGTATGGCAAGGTTTGATTATATTAAAAAAGGTGATGATATATATTTTTTAGAGGCTAATATAATTCCTGGATTAAAAAATAGCAGTATATATCCTAGTATGTTAAAAGAGTTTGATTATACATTAGAGGATTTGATTATTATTTTAATAGAAAATGAACTTAAACGTGATGAAAAACATACAACTGTTGTATATGATGTAGAGTAAATAGATGGACAATAAACTTTTTCTATTTAAAGAAAATAAAAAATCTAATAAATTAGTAGTGATATTTAGCGGAGTAAATGCTAAAAGTTTTATGGGTTATAAACTAGTAGATGAGTTTGAATGTAATAAAATATTTATACGTGAAGAGAGTAAAAGTTGGTATCACTCTTGTGTAGATGGAGTATCTAATAATATTGAAGAGTTAATAAGTTATATTGAAACTTTTACAAGTAAATTTAAAAAAGAAAATATCACATTTATAGGCTCTAGTATGGGTGCATATGCTGCATTGTTAGTTGGTATAAAGTTAAATGTTGGAAAAATCATAGCTTTTGGTCCCCAAATATTTATAAATAAGAGTTTCCCAAATAATCCAAAAGATGATAGCTATATAAAATATAAAGATTTAAGTTTGATGATTAATAATACAACAACTAGTATTGATATATTTATTGGTGTTAATGAGTTGGTTGATCTATATCATATTAAAGATATAAAGATACGAAAAAATATTAATATTTATAAAATATTTGGACAACCACATAATGTGATGTTATTTTTAAATAAATTAGATCTATTAAAACCATATGTACAAAATACTATTTTTAATCAAAACTATGATTTGTCTATTTTTGAAAATATGCAAAAAGATTTTAATAATGGTAAATATTTGGAGAAAGCAGTAGAGCTATTTTTTATTGAAAAAGATTATAAAAATTCTTATATTTACTTTAATAAACTTGTCAAGCGATACCCTTCTATTAATACTTTTTGGAAATATGCTGGTATTTGTTCTTTTTATTTAAAAAACTATGATGAAGCTGTAAAATTCTTTAATAATGCTCAATTAATAGTATTTAGAGATGATGAATTACACTATTATTTAGGTTTATTACATTTTAATAAAAAAGATTATGATAAATCTTGGCAAGAGTTTCAATATGCTCTTGATTTTAGTATAGATAAAAAGATTAATTATTTTATAAAATTATCTATAAGTTTACGAGAACTTAAAAGATATGATGAAGCACTTAATGTATTAAATGAATCACTAAAAATAAACTCTAAAAACTTTGGTACTTATTATCAAATAGCACAGATATATAAACGACAAAATCTTATCTCAAAAGTGATTGAAAACTTAGAAATTGCAAATAAATTAAAACCAACAGAACAGTTAATAATAGATGAGATAAAAGAGTTAAAAAACTAAAATAGTTCTATCAAATCTCAAAGAATCCTAACAGCAACTTTATTATTATATTATACAGAATATAGTTAAATAAAATCTCAAGGGATAGATAATGAAAATGATAATCAGAAATACTAATGGCGATTTAGAGCAATTAGATATAACACCAAATATGAACTTTGAACCAATTGAAGGTCAACAGTTTTACTTTACAGGTGCTACAGAGTTCACTACATCTTTAGCAGGTGGCGATAAAGATGTAATACTTATGATTATTGATGAAAATGGTATACAATCAAAAATTTCTATGACAGGAATGGTTGATTTTATACAAGCTAATAACCCAGATGATCCTTTTAGTTTAACAACAGCAATTGGTATATCAACTACAAGAGACGGTGATGCAGAGATTGAGGAAGCTTTAAATAATCCAGATTTTGAAAGTGGAGAGATAATAGAAGCTTTGAAAATTGCACTTGAAAATACAGTTGTTGAAGGTGCTTCAAATGATGGTACTATGATTGATGATTTTGGTGCATTATCAGGTTTATTAGAAGCAGCAGCTGCAGATGGTCCTGAAGATACACCATCAAACTTTACAGTAGTAGAAAATAGAGAACAAGATGTTACACCCGCAAGAGGTAGAGAAGAAAGAGTATTTGACGATGAAGAGGTAGATGAAGATACAGCACCTGAGGATACAGAAGATACTCCTCCAGAAGGTGACACAGATACGGATACCGATACTGATACTGACACAGATACTGATACAGACACAGATACAGATACGGACACTGATACAGATACTGATACAGACACAGATACAGATACAGACACTGATACAGATACAGACACAGACACAGATACAGACACAGATACAGATACGGACACAGACACTGATACAGATACTGATACAGACACAGATACAGATACAGACACAGATACTGACACAGATACTGATACGGACACAGATACTGACACTGATACTGATACAGATACTGATACAGACACAGACACTGATACGGACACAGACACAGATACAGATACAGATACGGACACTGATACAGATACTGACACAGATACGGATACAGACACAGATACAGACACAGATACGGACACAGATACTGATACAGATACTGATACAGATACAGATACGGACACAGATACAGACACTGACACAGATACAGACACAGACACGGACACAGATACGGACACAGATACAGATACAGATACGGACACAGATACGGACACTGATACAGATACTGACACAGATACTGACACAGATACGGATAAAGATACGGATACTGACACAGATACGGATACAGACACAGATACAGATACTGACACAGATACAGATACAGATACGGACACAGACACTGATACGGATACAGACACAGATACAGACACAGACACAGACACAGATACAGACACAGATACAGACACAGATACGGATACAGATACAGACACTGACACTGATACAGACACTGATACAGACACAGATGATGATTGTGATGAAGATACATCTGTTGAGGACACTTCTACAGAAGATACTGTTGATGAAGACACTTGTGAAGTACCAGAAGCTACAGAGCAAACAACTCCAGAGGAAACAGAAGACACTGCAGAAACAACAGAGGATACTGTTGATGAGGATACTTGTGATGTACCTGAGGCTACAGAAGATACAGTAGCTGAGGATACAGGAACAACTCCAGAGACTACAGAACAAACTACAGCAGAGGAGACAGAAGATACTCCAGAAACAACAGAAGATACTGTTGAAGAGGATACTTGTGATATACCAGAAACAACAGAAGATACAGTAGCTGAAGACACTTGTGAAGTACCAGAAACTACGGAACAAACGACTCCTGAAGATACTGGAACTAAAACAGAAGAAACAGAGCAAACAACTCCTGGTAGTGAAGTTTGTGTGCCTGAGATGACTGAGCAAACAACACCAGAAGATACTTGTGATATACCAGAAACAACTGAAGATACTATTCCAGAAGATACTTGTGATATACCAGAAGTAACAGAGGATACAACATCAGAAGATACTGGAACAAAAGAGATAACAACAGAGCAAACAACACCAGAAGATACTGGAAGTAAAGTTGACTTTGCACCAGAAGAAACTACATCAGAAGAAACAGAAGATACAGCAGAAACTCAAGAAGATACAGTTAAAGCTCACATGGATACAAAAATAGAATCACAAGAACAAACAGTATCTGAGGATACTATTGATGTACCAGAAGAGACTATGATTGAAACTTGGACACCTTCTGAAAGTGTTGAAAATACAACATATACACCATCTGAAACCATGATTAGTACAACAAATGGTCATGCTATTTCACATATTGATTTATATGTTAAACAATCTGATGGAAATATTATTAAAGTAAAAATTGATGATGTTGAGGGTGATTGTATGTCTATTGATGTTGGGGCTTATATCCAAAATGCTTTCCCTGGTGGAAGTTTAGCAGCATACTTTGTAAAAGCTGGAGATAATGCAACAGATATAAATGATGATACAGTAATAGTTGATAACAGTATCACTATGAACGACCTTCCAATGTTTAGAATTTCTCCTGAAGGTGATTATTGTTCATTCGAATGGGTAGTTGAGAACAAATATACAGAAGATTTAGATGGTGATGGTGATTTAGATTTTACTGATAATGAAGCTTGTTTTAATAGACATTATAACTATGCAAATGATGAAGTTGTTGTATTTGGAGATATTAAATCAGAACTTACATATACGACTGAATTAGAAGTTAATGGTCTAGAGGATACAAGTTATACTCAAATCCCAGATGCAGAAGATACAAATATGGGTTGTGACGGTACAGAAGTTGAGTTTGTAAAAACTGAAGGTAGTGCAACATATACAAATATTGAAGTTGAATATGAAGTTGATGAAGATACTACATACAATGAAGTTTCAAATGAAGATACGACACCAGAAGATACATGTGGTTTCAGTAGTATTGGATTTGGTACTGAGGGTATGAATAGTGCTTCTACTCATTCATTTGTTGGTAGTTTAACTCAAAATATTTATACTGATCAAGTAGATACAAGTGATATTATTAATATAGGTGGAGATGCAAATAGAGTTCTAGGACTTGGTGCTGGTGATGATGCCGTAACTATATTAGGTAATGCGAATAAAGATATCTCTTTAGGCGATGGTAACAATAACTTAAGCATAGGTGGAAGTCATAATACTGGTAGAATTTCTGGTCATGATGGAGAAGACAATGTTTATATTCATGGAGATGCCAATGATATAGTAAATCTTGGTGCTGGAAATGATATATTAAGAATTGATGGTAATATTAATAGTAGTCAAATCTATGGTGGAGATGGTGATGATGTATTATTTGTAAACTGTTCACAAGATGAGTGGAATACAGGTTGGCAAAAAGATAATGTACATGATTTTGAAACTATAGTATTTAATGATGGTACATATTCTGGTAAAGAGTGTATGATAAATATGGTTGATTATGAAGTTTCAGAAGATACAAAAGATATCGTTACTACTGAGTCTTATAATATTCCTGAAGTTGTTAACTCAATGACTGATGGTAGTGAAGTTGAGCAAACTACTGTAGAGACTAGTGCAATGGAACCAGGAATTACAGAAGAAACAACATCTGAAGATACAAGTGGTTTAGAAAATATATTTACTGATATGAATCCATTTGGATTTAACCATAGTGGAAACAACGATGCAAATGGTGTAATGGTAGATAGAGATTTAAAAGCTAATGAAAACTTTAATTTAGAAGCGGGAGATGATGCTTTTGTTTTAAATGGGAACCTAGCCCAAGGTAACAATATCAATATGGGTGCAGGAAGTGATACTACAGTAATAAATGGATTTATCACTAGCAATACTTCAGTTGATGGTGGAACAGGTGCTACAGATTGTGATGTTCTTTACTTAGCTGGTAATGAATCTGACTATACAATTTCACATTATAATACTGGTGGTGATACCATCTCTTGTTATATTACAGATAATAGAGAAGGTGCTGGTGGAACATTAACTGTTAATAACTTTGAAGGTATCTCTTTTTGTGATGGTGTAACACTTGGTACAGTTCCTGAAGGTACTGTAAATGGTGTTCAAATTGCTGAAGATACAGTTAGTGAAGATACACATAATGGAACAGAAGAGACTGTTGAAGCATATGAAGCACAAAAAGATGTAATAGGTGAAGATAGTTGTTCTGAGCAAACAACGACACCATTTAGTGAGGATACAATAGCAGATCACGGTATATCTCATGTAGTTTGTAAATTAGAAAATGGAACAACAGTTAAAATTGATAATTATGGTGGGGATGTAAAAGATTATTCAGATTGTATTAAATATTTTGATAATATAGAGATACAATATGGCTCAGCAGTGGAAACATATGTTATCAAAGCTAGTACAGAGTATTTAGATAGTGAATGTAATGTTATAAATATTACAGATTTAGGTTGGATGTCATTTCAAACAAGTATTTTTGGTTCAGTTAAATTTGATAAAGATGGTATGGCTAAAGATAAATGTGATGAAAGTATTGATGAAAATAAACTGTTAGCAAACTTTAATTCTACATGGGGTGAAGATACAACAGCTGCTTATGAAAATGAGATAGTTACAACAGAAACTTATATGGTTGAAGAAGATACACATTATGTTTCTACTGAAGTACCTTATGAGATTGAAGAGCAAACAGTAGAAATCAATGATGGTACATCTGTAACAGAAACAATAACAGTAGAAGACACACACGATATAAGTGATACAACAGAACAAACAACGCCAGAAGATACAACAAATGTAGAAGGTTCATTTATAATAGGAACAAAAGATTTAGATTCTGGAACAGTAGAACAATGGGATATGAGTGGTATAACAATCACAGGAACAAATTCAAATGGTGATACAACAGTAGGATTTGATAATCATTCACAAATAAGTTCATCTCATCAAGGTATTGGATTAGGTGTATTTGGTGGAGATTCAAATCAAATAGATACAAATGAAATATTAACTATGAATTTTGATAACTGTATTTCTGCTAATGCAGAAATTGGAATATCAGGAATGGGTGGACATTTAGTTGAAGATAGTAATGTAGATGCATCATGTCATTGGATAGCTTATAAAGATGGTGTAGAAGTTTCTTCAGGTGATGTACAGGTAAATTCTACAGGGAATACAGCTGACGATACATCATTTATAGTTGATTGTGCATTTGATAAAATAGAATTTAGTGTTGGATTTATGGGAGATAGTACTACAAACTCTAATTTCTCTGTTAAATATATAGATTGTAATTATGAAGATATTGATACAGTAGTAACAGCAGAAGACACTTGTGATATAGTTAATCAAATCCCTTATGAAATTCCAGGAACTAGTACTACTATCAATGATGGAACTACAACACAAGATATACTAACAGCAGAATCTACAGAAGAAACTGTAAATCCTTATGAAGATACCGTAGAAGAGGTATCTTCATATATAAATGATGGTACAACTACAGAATCTATTTTAACACCTGAAGAAACAACAGGAGATATTGATGATTCTCTTGTACATGAAGATACTAACAATGCTGATTCAGACTGTGGTATTGAGATGTCAGGTATTATAGCTACAGATTTAATAGCTAGTGATTTAGTTGCAGAAGATAAAGGGATGATTTTTACAAATGAAAATGATACTTTAAATATAAATGTTGGTGAAAATCCAACAGATTTAACATTAGAGTTTAGTGGTGGACAAGCAGGTAATCATAATATTGTTGGTTGGTATTCTATTGTAGATGGAGTTCCAACTAATCCACAAATTCTTAAAGATACAGGTGGAAGTATTTGGGGAACTACAGATGATACGTCAATGGCTCCAGTTGTAGGTGCAACTGGTGATATAGGGTTCTTTATCATTGCTGATGGTGGAGATACAGAAGGTATGCTAGATGCTATTGCAAACGGTGATGCTATAAGTTTTGATGATACAGATAGTGATGGTGGAATCAATCAAATAACTATAGGATCAGTATCTCATGAAAATGTATTTTTTAGTAATAATGCATTTAATGAAGATGGAGAAGATTATACACTAGCAGGAATGAGTTCTGAAGGTGGAATAACTATTGGATTTGAAGATATTGAAGGTGGTGGCGATCATGATTATGATGATTTTGTATTTGAAATTACTTGTTGTAGTCCTACAGTGCCTGCTGAAGATACTGAAGATACAACACCAATAGTATTACCAATAGTAAGCATAATGGTGACAGATCCAGAAGCTTGTGAGGGTGGCGAAGTAACTACGGCAACAATTATTGATACACCAAATACACATGATATATCTCATTGTGATATGTATATAAGAGTAGATGCTACATATGCTTCTTCACATGATTGTGAAATAGGTGAGATTATTAAAATTAAAATTGATGATTTTACAGATGGTCATCAGTCAATAGATGTATCAGGTTTTATGGGTACAAATTTTGCAGGATGTGATCTTGTAGCTTATTATCCAAAAGCTGGAAATACTTTTGATATGGATTGTATACAATCAGATACGGTAATACTAGATACAACTTGTACACTGGATAGTTTACCTATATTTGAAGGTTGTACATTTACTCAGGCATCTAGTGCTACTCCTCCTTCAGGATTTAGTTTTGAAGCTGATTATAATGCTTCATGTAGTACAGACTTTGATTTTGGTGCTTGTGATATAGGTGTAATAATTAATACACCAACAGCAGGAGAAGATATAACACATTGTGATATGTATATTAAAGTTGATGCAAATTATGCAACTGCAAATAACTGTAGCGTTGGTGATATTATTAAAATAGAAGTTAATGATTTTACAGAAGGACAAACATCAATAAATGCTTCAGGATTTATGAGTGCAAATTTTGCAGGATGTGAACTTGTAGCATACTGTCCACAATCAATAGGTACTTTTGATATGAATTGTGTTCAAGAGAATACAATGATATTAGATGCTAGTTGTTCAATGGACACTTTACCTATTTTTAATGGTTGTAATTTTAGTGAGGCATTTAGTGGTAATTTTTCTATGCCATTCTTTAGTTTTGATTTTGCTAGTAATTATTCTGGTGCATGTGATGTAGGTTTTAACTTTAATGATTGTGCAATAGATTTAGCAGTTACAACTGCAACTGAAATAAATCCAGATATATTAGCATATGATATTTCAATCAATGAAGTTCAAGATATAGATACTGTTGTGACATTTACAACTGGTGGGACAGCAACAGATCCTGCAGATTATTCTGAAATTAAGGGTGCTACTTATAATGAATCTACAAATACATATAGTGTAGTTATTCCAGCTGGTCAAACATCAGTAGTTGTAGAGATTGATCCAAGTGCAGATGATATAAAAGAGGATGATGAAAGTGTTGTATTGACTTTAGATGAATCATCAGATAGTAGCTATACTTTAGGAACAAGAGAAGCTACTGGTATTATTAATGATTGTACAGTTGAGAATAGTGTTCCTACAAGTGAATCTGAAACTCAAACATTATCGTTTGAAGTTACATCATCTGGTACAACAAATGTTACATTCTTAGTTGATGTATCAAGTAGTATGACTGATAGTGATCTTGCTTTAGCTTCAGCTGCAATACAAAAAATTGTAGGTCAATATGATGATAATACACAGTTCCAAATTATTCAAAGTTATGGTAAAGATACTGATGATACTTATAATCATGGCTTAGAAAATACAGGTTGGATAACTGATTCTTCAAATATTTCATTAGTAAATAATGTTTCAGGAACAGATTTTGATCAAGGATTAAAAGCTATAGTTGATGCACATGATGATGCACCAACTGCAGATAATAATGCTGTTTATTTCTTTGCAGATGGAAACACATATGATAACGATAATGCTTCTTATGAAACAGACTTTAATGGATATATATCAACATGGAATGATTTTGTAGTTGATAATAATATTGAAGTACATGGAATAGGTGTGAATTGTGATAGTTTACATGACTTAGATGTTATAGCAGCTCCAAGTGGTATACCTGTAATTTATGCTGATGATATTAATGACTTAGATGAGATGATTAATAATATAACAGTATCTTATATAGAAGATTCATCATCAGTAGATGGTAATGTTCTTGATAATGTAAGTGGTGGAGATGGTGCAATAAGTATCGATAGTGTTGTAGTTGATGGTACAACATATAATTCATCTAACTTCCCACAATTAGGTATAACAACTATAATTGGTGGAACTTTAATAGTTAACTTTACTACTGGTAATTATACATATAGTGCAAATAGTAGTGATATAACTAGCGATGAAAGAGAAGATTTTACTATTAATACTTCTGATGCTGATAGTGATACAACTGCATTTCATGTTTATATTGATGTAGAGGCTCCTAATGATGTAATTGATACTCATAATGGTGTATTTAATTATGAAAGTGATTTTGTAGATAACTTTACATTAAATAGTGGTGATGGAGATGATATTATTACAACTGAGAGTTCTATTAAAACTAATTCTAGTTTAAATACTGGTGATGGTAATGATAAGATTACAGTTGATGGTGATGTTAAAGAATATGCTACTATAAATATGGGTGATGGTAATGATGAACTTATTTTAGATGATGGTGCAGGTGATATTCAAGATGAGACTAAAGTAGATATGGGTGCAGGCGATGATAAAATAGTTGTAGATAATATAGAAGATAATGCTGAAGTAGATATGGGTGCAGGTGATGATAAATTAACTGTTGATTATCTAACAGAAAATTCAAATATAGATATGGGTGATGGTAATGATACTCTTGCTTTAGATGATACAATTGATATATCTGACATCTCACAAAGACTTAATGGTGTTGAAGTTATAGATTTAAATAATGGAATAGATCAAACTATAGAAATAAACCTTGAAGATATTATAGATATTACTGATGATGATAATGACTTAGTATTTATTGGAGACAATGGTGATGTTATTGACTTCAATGAAGATGATGATTGGACAAAATCAGATAATAAAACTACAGTAGATGGTATTGAAGGTGAATTTAATGAATATGTTAGCAATTCAAATCCAAGTGTATCTGTGTTTGTAGAAGATTGTATCGATACAGATTTCTAAAACAAATAATAAAAAATAAGGTTTTTACCTTATTTTTACTACAATACTTTTAATAAACTCCTTCAATATAGGGTCAAAATGAAATTAAACGAAAAAATAAAACTAGCAGTAATATCTTTAGATGTTATGCCACAAAATACATACGATAGATTTTCACAAATGTCTCATCTTCAACAAAAATCATATATGGAAATATGGAAACACTATCCAATGATAGGTAAACCATACAACCCCAAAACAATGGTAAAAGAGACCTCAATTATAGAGCCATATTTACTTTTACAGTACCTAAAAAAAGATAATGTAAACTGTAGATTTTGGTACAACAATTCATTGTTTATTTACAACGATAATTTATATAGAATTATGGGTCAAAAGATTGAAAAAGTAGACTTAGATGGCTTATACTATTTTAGTTTTAGGGAAAGTTTTAATCATCCATTTTTTACTATTTTAGAGATATTATTAGAAAAAAATAATGGAAAATTATCAAAACCAAATAAAGCAACTATGAAAAATACAGGTTGTATGAATAAGATGTATGCTTTTATAGAGCTATATAAAAATAGAGAAAAATATCTACAAGATGTAATGATACCCTACAACTTAAAACCAAGTGATTATAAACTATTTTTAGAGTTTTGTCATAAAAATATTGGTTCAAAAGTTGTTTTTAAAAATGACTGTTTACAAGAGGGGAAAGGTGTGATTTTCAAAGATTTATCTTTAGGATATGATATACCAGCTTTAAATAAATCATTAGATAAACATAAAATAAAACAAAAAGAACTTATCATTGCCCCTGCGTATAATATAGAAAATGAATATAGATGTTACTTCACAAACTATAAAAAGGCAAAAGTATTCGCAATAAAACAAAGAGTAAATACAAGTGATGAGAAAGATTTTTATGATAAGGACAATATCCATATTTATAAAAATATTCAAGTAAAATGGTTAGAGATAAAAAATGATAGTGATACATTTAAAATGGCATCAAAAATAGCTTATGAGATGATTGACTTGATGACTTATGATACAGGTTGTTTAGAGTTTGCTATTACTGATGAAGGGAAAATTGTCTTTTTTGAAGTTAATCAGATGGCTGGTCCATTACCTTTTGATGGTGATGATTGTTCAAATATGAATGACTATTATTTATCAATATTTGATGAGATGGTAGGAGTTTAATATAAAACTTTTAGTAATTATTTTTTCTATTGTTTTTTTTAGTTTAAATCTAAGTGCAAGTGAATTAGTTAAACTTCATATAAATAAAAACCATGCACTTTTAACTTTTGTAGAATCATTATGTGATGTTAGTTATACATCTAAAGTACCAAAAAAGATATTTCAAAAAAAGTATAAAAATAATGATGATATAAAAAAACTAAAGTATTTACACAAGAAAATAAGTAGGTCAGCAATTTTTAACTATAAAGATACAAGAAGTTTACTAGAAGCCTTATACATAGAATCACTTAAATCAAAAACTATAAAAGAGTTTGAAATATCTATTTTAAACTATCGTACTTCAATTAAAAAAAATGAGTTAAAAAAATATTTCAGATATTTAAAAAAGATTATGCTTGTATATGAAAAGTTGATATGGGATAAAGAGTATAAAAAGTTAGTATATAAAAAAGATAAAATTATAAAACTTATGAAAAAATATGATTTTGATAATATGATTAAAAAAGTAGCTCTGTTTTATGGTGTAACCATAGATGATATTGGTGTAATTGATGTAGCTTTTTATCCAATATCATATGGAAATAATGTAAACGCATATAGAATAAAGAACCTTGAAACAATAGGGGTCTTAGTAAATAAAAAACAAAACCTAAAATGGCTTATGAGTGCAACAATACTACATGAAATATCACATACAATATATTTTAAAAGTGATATAGTAAAAGATAATTTAAATATCAAAAATAAAAAGAAAAATATACTTTTAGTAGAGGGCTTTGCCACCTCTATTGGGGCAGGGTGGGGATATAGTAAATTTAATAAAAAAGTAGTAAAAAAAATATCTTGGTATAATAACAAAAGATATGATAAATTTGCAAAAAAGATTTATCCTAAAATAAAAATATATTTAGATAACAATAAAAAATTAGATAAAAAATTTATACGATATGTTAAAGGTGAGCTATGACAAAAGATGAGTTGATAAATAATTTAGAAAAAGAGAATAGTGATTTAAAAAAAAGATTAAATCTTTTAAATGAGCAGAGTGATTTAAAAGATGAGATAGTGATACAACAGTCAAAAATGGCATCTATGGGTGAGATGATAGGGAATATTGCGCATCAATGGAGACAGCCACTTATGGAAATCTCAACACTACTTATAAATACAGAAGCAAAGATAAAACTAGTTGGTAAAGTATCAAATGCTGAGATACTAGAAACGGTTGATAAATCAAATAAGGTTATAAGTTTTATGTCCAATACTATAGATGATTTTAGAAACTTTTTCACAGTAAATAAACAAAAAGAAGATTTTTTTATTGCAAATCAAATAACGAGTGCATTAAATATAATCAAATCATCACTAGAAACAAATAATATAAAAGTAAATGTAGTTATAAAAAATAATATAAAAATAAATGGCTACAAAAATGAATACTTACAAGTATTGATAAATATCTTATCAAATGCAAAAGATGTAATAGTATTAAATAAAATACAAAATGGAAAAATTATCATCAAACTCTATGCAAAAGAGAACAAAACAATTTTAGAAATAGAAGACAATGGCGGAGGGATAGCAATAGAACCCATAGAAAAAGTCTTTGAACCGTTTTTTACATACAAAAAGAAAAATGGTACAGGTATAGGACTATTTATGTCAAAACTAATTATAGAAAATAATATGAATGGAAATTTAACAGTATTAAACAAAAATGAGGGTGCAAGCTTTAGAATCGAGTTATAATAATAACAAAAACTCTTACTAATTATAGAATAATTTATATAAATTAAAGATATTGCAAGTTTTTTGCAAGTTTTGTTATGTTAATATTTTGAATAAATTAATACTGGAACGATTATGCAAGAAAAAATAATTTTACAATATCAAGGCATCATAACTCAAGACATAATATCAAATAATATTGAAAAAATAGAAGATTCGATAGAAAACATGGGAATAATGGGCAAAGTTGTAACTATTGCAATAGAGTTTAGTCAAAATATGATGACATATTCTAAAACGCCAGATTTAAATTCTAATGATATTTTGTCAGAAGGTTATGTAGATGTTATAAAAAATGATGAGAATACTTATACTATAAGTAGTAAAAATATTATATGTACTCAGGATAAACAAAAAATAGAAGAGAGATTGACAATAATAAAGTCATTGGATGAAAGTGGTATAAAAAAACACTATAAAGAGCTTAGACGTTCAGGAAAAAATATGCATGATAATAATGGGGGAATTGGATTTTTTGAAATTGCAAAACAAACATCAAATTTAGAGTATGAATTTATAGCAATAAATGAAGAAAAATACTATTTTTTATTTATAGCAATTGTTAAGTTAAAACAAAAGAATCTGTAGCTATTTAAATGGTAGATATAAAAGAATTAGTGCAATATAGTAAAAATTTAAACGTACTATATGTAGAGGATGATAAAAATTTTGCAGCTAATACGGTTAAAATACTAGAAAACTTTTTTTCAAAGGTTAAATTAGAAGTAAATGGAAAGAATGCTTTAGAAGAATATATCCAATTTTATAAGATAAATGATAAATATTATGATTTAGTAATTACGGATATTCATATGCCTAAAATGAATGGTCTTGAATTAACAAAATCTATTTATAACTATAATAGTAGTCAGACAATTATAGTAATTTCTGCACATAATGAATCACATTATTTACTTGAATTTGTTAATATAGGAATAGAATATTTTATTGTTAAGCCTTTTGATATTGAAGAAATTTTAAATGTTTTATATAAGAGTTCAAAAAAAATATATAATATTAAATTAAAAAAAGAAAATCATATTATAGATTTAGTAAATAACTTTACTTGGAATAAAAAAACTTCATCCTTATATTATAAATCTAACTTTATACAACTAACAAGAAAAGAGAACTTTTTTATTAAAATCATTATTAATAACTTTAATAGTATATCTTCAATAGATGATATATTAAATACAATTTGGGAAGATTCTAGCGGTAAAGCTACTGTTGCGATGCTAAATCCAGTTATCTCTAGGCTTAAAAAGAAGTTACCAGAAGAGTTGATACAGAGTGTTTATGGTATTGGATATAAGTTAGTATCTTCAGATAATAAGGAAATATAGTTAATGGAAGAAAGAAGAAGTGATAAAAAATATGTAGGAAAGTTTTTAGAAGATGATTATGAAAAATTTCAAAATAATTTTTTATCTCTTTTAAAAGATTATAAAAGAAAAACACAAAGACTTGATAAAATAATTAAACAAAGTGATAAACAACAATTTCGATTTTTAAAAATGAATGAAGAATTAGAGGAATATAAAAAGAAGTTAGAAGATAGAATAAAACAAGATAAAATATTATTTCAACAATCTCGTCATATCCAAATGGGTGAGATGATTTCAATGATTGCTCATCAATGGCGTCAACCATTAGCATCAATAAGTGGAACAATTGTTAGTATGCAATTAAATCAAATAAGTGATAAGTTTAACTTGAATAATAAAGATGATTTAGAAGAGTTTTTAAAGATTCAAGATGAAAATTTTATAATGATGAATACACAAGTAAAATTATTATCACATACTATTGATGATTTTAGAAATTTTTTTAAACCATCCAAAATAAAAGAGGTAGTTTCTATATCTTCTCCAATTAAAAAAGCATTATCTATAATATCAACTACTTTAGATGAAAAAGGTATAAAAGTGAATTTATCATTAAAAGTTGATGATGAAATTGAAATTCATCAAAATGAAATAATACAAGTTATATTAAATATTATACAAAATAGTGTAGATAACTTTGTCCAAGAAAGTATCTCTAATCCATATATAAATATATCAACGGGTTGCGATAATATGAAAAGTATATTTATACAAATAGAAGACAATGGAGGTGGAATAGATTCAGCTATTTTAACAAAAATTTTTGATCCATATTTCTCGACAAAAGATGAAAAAAATGGTACAGGTATAGGGCTGTATATGTCAAAGTTGATAGTTGAAGAACATAATGATGGTAAATTAAGTGTTCAAAATAGTAAAAATGGTGTATGTTTTTATATAAAATTTAAATAATAATACAATTGTACAGACCCAGTTAAACTATTGAAACAATTTAACTGGGTCTATATATTTTTTATTTTTTGTTGCTTGGAATTGTAGTGTTCCGTTGACTCTTCCTACTACATAACCTTTTTGTATCCATTTTCCAACTTTTATTGTTGGTGATATTTTATCTAGGTGAGCATATATTGTGTGTATTTCCCCTTTATGTTTTACAATTACTACATTTTTTAGAGATCCTGCATTTTTTCTTGTATATACAATCTCTCCCATAAAAATATTATAAACTTTTGCATTTGCTATTCTTGTTTTTAACATAACAGACTTATTAAATAACTCTTTTTGATACACTTCATCTTTGTATTTACCAAAGTTCTTAGTTATATCATATGATCTTAAAGGTGCTATTGTTTTATCACCTTTATATTTTCTATATCTAACTTTTGATTGGTTTTTTAATAAATTTAGCTTCTCTCTTTTTTCTAATATTGTTAAGTTTGCAAGGATAGATACTATCTTATTTTGTTCATTGATGATATCTTTTAAACTCTTTTTATATAGTTCATATTTTTTATTAAGTGATGTAAGAATTTCAGATTGTTCTTTTTGCATCTTTTCGTGTACTTGTTTTGCTTTTTCTTGTTCATCTATAAATTGATTTAATTTATCTGTAGATTCTTTGTTTTTTTTAATATTAGTGTTTATGCTAAGATAATTTTTATCAAGTTCTAGAACCTCTTCCATTGCATTGTTTAAAACAATTTTATATACCTCTTTATCAACAATATTTGATAATGAGTTTTTATTTATAAGGTTTATACCAATACTAATAGAATATTTTTGTGCTACATGTTCTATAACATCTTTTTCAATTTTATCTTTTTTTGTATAAAGGTTTTTTAGTTGTTTATCTAATTCTTTAATTTTTTTAATTGCTTTAGATAGCTTTTGTTTATTTGATGTTAAATTTTTATTTATATCACTAATTTGATTTTCTAGTTTTTCATAAGATTTTTTTTCTAAAGATATCTTTTTAGCCAATGATTTTATATTTTTATTTATATTCGATTTTTCATTTTTTGTTTTAGCATATAGGTCTTCTTGTAGTTCAATATTACCAACAATTGATGCTGCCAATGTTGATATCAACAAAGTAAATATCAAAACTATTTTTATCATTATCTATTCTCTCCAAAGTTTAACTTGATTTGCAATTTATCACAAATCATCTAAAATGTAACTAAATAGTATCCTATTCCAGATACATTTTTTATTGTATTTTTCCCTATTTTTAATCTAAGTTTATTTAGCAAAGATTTAAAAGCAGCATCACTAGCGTAATATGAATCTTCCCACACATAATTCTTTATAAGTTCTATTGGAAGTGTCTCACCTTTTTTATCTAAAAAGAGGTCTAATAATTTTGATTCATTTAGAGTTAGATTTATCTCTTTTTCATCTTTAAAAAGGATTTTCTTTTTTATATCATATATAATATTGTCTTCAAAATTAACTATAAAATTTCCATCTCTAATTATCTCTTTTGTTGCATTTAAAAAAGACTGGTATAAATTATTAAATGAAACGGGCTTTGTAAGATAATCAATAAGCTTTAACTTTGTAGCTTCTAATAAAATATTAGTATCTGTAAATGCACTTAGAAATATGACAGGAATATTATAATTTTCCTCTCTTATTATTTTTATAAAATCTATTCCACTCATATTTGGTAAGTTTATATCACTTAAAATCATATTAGGTTTGTTACTATTATATATTTTTAATGCCTCTTCTGCACTACTAACAGCTATAACATTTTTAAATATTATATTAAGTGTAGATGTGAAGTTTTCTCTAATAGTATCTTCGTCTTCTATATATAATAATGTAAATGTTTTTAACGCTTTTTTTAACTTTTTGTTTTCCATGTTTATATTGTACAGTAATAAAGTCTTATTAGGGTCTTACTTATGTTACATAAAAGTCTTACTTATACTTAAAATAAGATAAATAATAAAATTTAATATTAAATTATGAGATTTTTATAAATAATTTGTAATTTTTATGATAGTATTTAATTATAAATTAAAAAGGAATTTTCAATGAACTATAAATTACTAGGAATAATCTTTTCAATTTCTATGTTAAATATTAATTTAAATGCAACAAGTCTAAGAGATTCTGTTGAGCGAACAATAAACACAAACCCAGATATCGTATCTGAACATTTTAATAAAAAATCATTTAAAATGAATATTGAAGAGCAACAAAGAGATTATTATCCTACATTAGATTTTGCTGGATATGTAGAAAAATCTGAAACGAAATATAACTTAGATGATAATAGTAAACAAGATGCTGGTAAAGATGGATGGAATGCAACTTTAAAATTTGAACAAGTTTTATATGATGGTGGACTTACACCAAATGAGATTGAAGAGTTTAAACATAGATACTATAATATAAAATATACTAGTAAAGAGAAAGTTGAAACTCTAATACTAGAAATAGTAAATACATATACTAAACTTGTATTGTCACAAGAGTTAATAGCTTTAGATAATTTTAAAATAAAAATACATGAAAACTATTTAGTTTTGGCGAAAGAGAAAGAAGAGATTTCTGGAGAGATTTTAGACTGGTATCAAGTAAGTTCTAAAATAAAAGCTATTATGGATAACTACCTAGAACAAGAGGTAAAACAACAAAGAACTCTAAGTACATATAAAAAGTTAACAGCTAATGAACTCGAGGGGAATATCTGTCGTCCTATCTTAGATGAGAAGTTAATACCTCAAACAGTAGAAGAAGCTATAGAGATTGCATTAAGAAAAAATAATATAATTCGAGCGCAACATGAGCTTATAAGAGAACAAACATCAAGAATGAATGCTGAAGAAGCAAAGTTTAGACCAGATTTAAAACTTCAGGTTGAAGGTGAATGGGACAATGACTTAGCAGAAGCAGAAAATGGACAGCAAGATATCTATAGAATAAGACTTCAATCAGATTGGAATCTTTACAATGGTGGTAAAGATACAGTTTCTGTACAAAGAGAAAAAATACTTATTTTAAAAGAGAAGAAGATTTTAGATGCAATAAAAAATGATGTTATTGATGAGATAAAAGGTTCATATAACACATATTTTAAAATCAAGAAAAAGATTAAAAATTTAAAAGCATTCAATCTTGACAACAAAGCAATTGTAGATATTTACAATAAACAACTAGAGGATGGAAGTAGAACATTTTTGGATCTATTAAATGCAGAAGCAGAACTATTTAGAACAAAAGTTTTACAAAAAGAGACTGAGTTTTTATTATATGATGAGTATTATAATCTTTTAAAAAGTTTGGATATGTTGAGTGATTCAATACTAACACAAAACAATCAAGAGTGTGTAAAATACACATTTAATGATTCTATGTTAGTTTTAAAGAAAGATGAAAATCAATCAGAAGATGATCTTGCAAGTGAATTGGGATTAGATTAAAATATGTCGACACAAGATATAAATTCTGAAAAATTAAACTCTTTAAGTGAAAAAAGAAAAGTAGACTCTTTACTTGAATCTTTGATGTTTTTAACAAAATATTATCAAAGATCAACTTCTAAAGCGTCTTTAACATCAGGATTTGCTATTCATAATAATTCAATGTCTATTGATAACTTTATCAAATCATCAAAAAGAGTTGGATTGATATCAAAAATAGTTACAAGAGAATTAAGAGGTATATCAAAGTTAGCATTACCTGCTGTTTTATTACTAGAAAAAGATAGAACATGTGTACTGCTTGATTTTAATTTTGATAGAAATGAAGCAACTGTTATAATACCAGGTTTAAGTAGTGGCGAAACAACAATGTCACTTAGTCAGCTGGAAAAAGAGTTTATAAAAAAAGTTATAATAATAAAACCTGCATATAACTTTAACAATAGAATATCTGATGAGGTTGTAATAGAACAACCAAAACAATGGTTTTTTGGAGCAATGAAACGAAACTCTTTTATATACAAAAAAGTGATATTAGCAGCTGTTATTATAAACTTACTTGTACTTGCAACACCTCTATTTATGAAAAATGTTTTTGATAGGGTTTTACCAAATAATGGTATTGAAACTTTATGGGCTATGACATTTGGTATTGGTATTATATTACTGTTTGATTTTGTCCTTAAACTACTGCGTGCTTATTATATTGGTAAAGCTGGGAAAAGAGCAGATGTAGTGATGTCAAATCAAATATTTGACCAACTATTAAATATAAAACTTAGTGAAAAACCTGCATCAACAGGACAATTTATAAGTAGACTACAATCTTTTGAAAGTGTAAGAGACTTTTTTACAAGTGCTACGGTTGCCACTCTTGTAGATATTCCATTTATTATATTATTTATGGCTGTTATTTTTTATTTTGGAGGGGTTCTTGGTTGGATACCACTTATTGCTACAGTTATTACCCTGATTTTTTCTTTTATTATTCAATCTAAGACAAAAGTAATTTCTGAAAAATCATCAAAAGAGGATCAACTAAAACAAAGTACAATTCATGAAACAGTATCAGGGCTAGAGGTTATAAAAAGTATACGAGCTCAAAATCGTATGAAAACTCATTGGGATCAAGCTTTAGTTCAAACAACATACTATAATGAAAAGTTACAATTTTTATCACAACTAAATAGTTTTTTTACAGCTTTTATTGCGCAAATTGCGAATATAGCAATAATTATTGTGGGTGTTTATCTAGCACTTAATGGTGAAGCTACTATGGGTGGAATTATTGCTGCAATGATGCTAAGTGGAAGAGTATTAAGTCCATTGGGTCAAATTGTTGGTATGGTTTTAAGGTATGAAAAAAGTATAATTGCACTAAATGGTATTGATGAGATTATGGATATGGATACTGAAAAAAATGGACAAAACTTTTTAAGTAGACCAAATCTAAATGGAGATATAGAGTTTAAAGATGTACATTTTAGTTATAAAAACCAAAACCTTGAAACATTAAAAAATATTAACTTAACTATAAAGCAAGGTGAAAAAGTAGCAATCTTAGGAAAAATTGGTTCTGGAAAATCGACATTGACAAAGTTGATAATGAATCTTTATTCTCCAACAAAAGGTTCCGTTTTAGTTGATCAAACTGATGTAAGACAGATTGATCCATCAGATTTAAGACAAGCTGTAGGATGTGTTCCTCAAGAGGCATTTTTATTTATGGGTAGTGTTAAAGATAACATAACAATAAGTGAACAGTATGTCACAGATGAAGAGATTTTAGAGGTATCTAAACTAGCAGGTGTACATGACTTTTTAGGAAAACATGAGTCGGGATATGATTTAATTTTAGGAGAAAGAGGTGAAGGTTTAAGTGGTGGAGAGAGACAATCAATAACTTTAGCAAGAGCTCTTATCTCAAATCCTGGAATACTAATAATGGATGAACCAACAAACTCTATGGATAAACAAACAGAGGTTCAGTTTATAAAACGTATGAAAGATATTATTGAAGATAAGACATTGATTATTGTTACTCATAAGATGCCTTTATTGCATCTTGTTGATAGAGTTATTATTATTGATAATGGAAAAATAATAGCAGATGGTCCAAAAGAAAAAATACTTTCAACAAGAGAGAAAACAAATGCTAGATAATAATGAACGTTTCTCTTTAAGTCTTGAAGAGATTAAAAATGATCTTAAAAAACAAGAACCAAAAGAATCATATTTTGATAAACTAAAATTTTGGGATAAAGATGAAAGTTCATCATCCCCCGAACAAATATCAAAAAAACCAAAAGTGATAGAATCTCATAGAGATACAGAAGATATAAAATTTGTTAATGCTTTATATAGTGTAGCAAATGAGGATGAATCTTCAAAAGTGAATATCTTATTTTTTCTTATTTTAGGTGTGATTGTATCTTTAATATTATGGGCAAATATAGCAAAAATTGATGAACTAGCTTCAGGAGAGGGTAAAGTTATACCATCAAGTAAAATACAAAAAGTACAATATTATGATGGTGGAATCATATCAGAGATTTTAATAAAAGAGGGTGACCATATTATTAAAAATCAACCTTTAATGAAAATAGATACTACAAGATTCAAAGCAACTTTTGAAGAGACTCAAGAGAGTTTGTATTCATTAAAAGCAAAACAAACAAGACTTGAAAAAGAACTTAGTATTGATTATGATGGAAAATTGCCTAAGTTAAAATTTGAGCAAGAGATTATTGAACATGGATCAGAATATTTAAGAAATCAGAAAAAAATATTTAAAAATAAATTTTACGAAAGAAAAAATAGATTAAAAATAATTAAACTACAACATAAACAAAAACAACAAGAACTTGTTGAACTTAAAGCAAAAGAAGATGAATTAAGAGGTTCGTTAAAACTTCTAAAAGAGCAACATGATACAATTGAGAAAATGGTAAATTCTGGGTCAAAATCAAAAGTAGAACTCATAAGTATCAAAAAAGAGTATAATACTTTAAAAGGTGATTTACGAGCAACTACGCTTTCTATACCAAGATCAAAACTTTCAATAGATGAATCAAAAGTTCAAATAGAAGAGAAAATACAAACATATAAATCTGAAATATCAGTTGAGTTAGAAGAGACAATGGGTGAGATAAAGATTATTGAAACTAGATTTGTATCTGATAATGATAAGTTAAATAAAACAGTTATAAAATCGCCAGTTAGTGGGACAATAAAGCAAATAAATATAAATACTATAGGTAGTGTTGTTCAATCTGGTGCAGACCTTATAGAGATAGTACCTGATAGTGACATTTTATTAATTGAGGCAAAAATTGACCCAAAAGATATAGCTTTCATAAATCCTAATCTAAAAGCACTAGTAAAGCTTACTGCTTATGACTTTACAGTTTATGGTGGTTTAGAGGGGAAAATTATTGAAATATCAGCAGATAGTATAAAAGATGTAGATTCTAAAGATAATAAAAGTTATTATAAGATTGTTGTGCAAACAAATAAAAACTATTTAGAATACAATGGAAAAAAACTTACAATTATACCAGGTATGATTGCTTCAGTAGATATAGTAACTGGGAAAAAAACTATAATGGACTTTTTCTTAAAACCAATTATAAAAGTAAAACAAGGGGCGTTACATGAGAGATAAACAAAAAAGGAATATGGATATGAAACAGTATATATTATTAGCATTTATGTTATTTGTAAGTATAGGATGTACTACACAAAATGAAATTAAAAAAGATGAAACAGTTGCAGATAAAAGATATTCAGCAATTAAGGCAGAAGTTATTAATAATGATTTTTTAACAGAAAGTGCATTACATGATGCAGTAAGAGCAAATGACTTAGAGTTGGTTCAGTTTTTAATAAAACAAGGTGCACAAAAAGATTTAGAAGACCAATATGGTTTTACAGCATTACATCTTGCAGTTAGATTACATAATCTTGAAATCACAGAGTATTTAATATCTAAAGGTGCAGAGATAAATACAATTGATGTATATCTTGATACTCCGTTACTTGATTCTACTAGAAATAATGATACAGAGATATCAAAAGTATTGATTTGTAATGGTGCATATAGAAATGTTTCAGATATACATAAAATGTCTACATTAAATAACAGTTCAAAAAATAACAATAAATATATCTCTACATTGTTAAGAGCAGATACTGTGGAGCCATATTGTCAAAAAGAGATTGCTATAAATATTGGAGATTCAACAACTTCAAAAATTTGTGGGAAGATTACTCAAGGTTATATCACGGAATTAAAAGTTAATTTAGAAGATAAAGATGAAAATAGTTTTGGTGAATATGATGCTGTTCTTGATAACAAAAACAATATCTGGTGTGCAGATATTTCAAAAGATAATATCTTGGAAAATGAATATTTAATTACTGCAACGGCTTCAGACAAAGTTATTAATACAGCAGATGCAGAATCAAATAAATATTTAAAAAAAGGTTTATTAACACCAATAGAAAATAAAAAGATGTCACAATCAGAAGTTTTAGTTGGTTTATATGATGCGTTAATGGTAGAGTTTAAAGATGACTTTAAACCTTGGAAAGCTGAACTTGATAAAGATAGTTTAACTTTTAGATTTACTGATCCTACTGTTTTATTTACAAGAGCAAAAAAAGATTTAAAACCTGTGTATAAAGATATATTAAATAGTTTTTTCCCTAGATATACTAAAACAGTAGTTAATTATCAAGAAAAAATAGAAAAAATTATTATTGAAGGGCATTCATCTTCAGAACATAGACTAGGTAATACGGAAGAAGAAAGATTTGAACTAAATAGAATTTTATCTGAAAAAAGAGCTATGGAAGTTTTAAGATATACAAATGGTTTAGAGGATGCTTATGTTCTTGATAATATTGTTTGGATATTACAAGCATTTCATGCCCAAGGGTTATCTTCATCTAAGTTAGTTTACAATGAAGATGGAACAGAAAATAAAGAGGCATCAAGAAGAGTAGAGTTTAGAATTGAGACAAGTTCAAATCAATAACAGGAGTTATATTATGATAAAAAAATTAAGTTTAGTTTTTACATTTTTAGTTTTAACAGGATGTAATAATCCTAATATTAAACACACAATTATTCAAGAGGCTACAAAAGATGGTGTTATCAATGAATCAGGCTATGTAATAGTTAAACCTATCTATAAACATATTTTTAATTTTGATGGAGCAAATGGAACTTTTGAACATCCACATCTATTAAATCTTCATTGGATACATAATCAAGCTAGCCAGGCATATGCAATAGTACAAAATACTGATGATAAATATGGTATCATAAATAAAGAGGGTAAACTTTTGTTGAAGCCTGTATATGATTCTATTACATATTTCTTTGATGGTTTTTCAAGAATAGAAGTTGGTGGTAAGTTTGGATTGATAAATAAAGATTTTGAGATTGTTTTAAAGCCTACTTATGATTATATTCAAGAGTTTATTGGAGATATTGCTATCTTACATCATAATAATAAGTATGGGTGTATTAATAAAAAAATTGAGTTAAAAGTTAAACCAACTTATGATAAAATTTATTTTCAACAAGAGAATTTTTTAAGAACAAAGGTTGACAAAAAATGGGGTTATTTAGATAATCAATGTAATGTTTTATCTAAACCGATTTATGATTATGCTTATGATTTTTCAAATGGATTTGGAAAAGTAGTTTTAGATGAAAAAGTTGGTTACTTAGGTTCTGATGGAATGCTAATAACAAAACCAATTTTTACTAAAGAGAGTGGTTCATTTTAGTAAAAAATAGAAGGGTATTATGAAAAGTATATTAGCAGGGATAATTGTAGCTGTTTTTACATACTATCTATTTGCTGCTAATACATTAACAAATATTTCAGAAAAGAATCTAATAAAAATAGAAAAAAAATATGGTAAAAAAGCAAAACGAAGAGTTGTTCTTTGGGATAAGATGCTTGAAGAAGCCAAAGGTCAAAAAGCTGTAAATAAACTAAAAGCTGTAAATGACTTCTTTAATAAAATTAAATATTTAACAGATAAAAAAGTATGGAAAAAGAAAGATTATTGGGCATCTCCATTTGAGTTTATGGGTGTAGGTGCTGGTGATTGTGAAGATTATGCTATTGCTAAATATTTTGCATTAAGAGCGTTGGGTATCCCTGATGAAAAACTAAAAATTACTTATGTTAAATTAAAACAAAAAAGAAAAAAATATGAAGAAGCACATATGGTGCTTAACTATTATCATAAGCCAAATGCCACACCAATTATCTTAGATAATGTTAATAAAAAGTTAAAATTAGCAACGAAAAGAACAGATTTAAAACCAATTTATAGTTTTAATGCCTCTGGACTTTGGGCAGCCCAAAATAAAACAAAAAGTTTAAAAAGTCAAGGTGCAAATAAACTAAAAAAATGGCAAGCTATGATGTCAAGAATTTAAAGGAAATAATATGACTCTTTCAAAACAACTTTATATAATAATATCATTTATATTTTTTATGATATTTGCTGGAAATTTTATAATAAGTGTGACAAACTTCAAAAACTATTTGATTGTAGAATCTACAACAAAGTCACAAGATACTGCAACATCTTTAGGGATGAGTTTAAAATCTTTAATAGATGATAAAACTGATGCAGAGATAAAATCAACAATAAGAGCAATTGCAAATAGGGGATTTTATAAAGAGATTAGGTTAGAAGATGTTGAATTTACTTTTTCAAAAGAGTACTTACTACAACAAAATAAAAAACTTGATAATAGTTTTGATATAAAAGATGTAAAAGTAGATATATCTGATGGTGAAATAATAAGTTCATCAGTAGATAATGAATTGGAAAATGAGTTATTGGAACTTGAGGGTGAAATATCTGAATTAACTGCTACTAATAATATAGTTTATTCATTTATTCCATCTAAAGATTTTCCAAATAATAAAAAACTACAAATAGATTATATAGCATTTAATGATTCAACATCTTTAAATATTTCAACTCAAGTTGAAATAAATAAAGTTTTAGTACAAGTTAATAGAGAAGAGAAGTTTGAAGATATTCCACAATGGTTTATAGATGCACTCCCTATGAAAATGGTTGAGACTAAAAGTGAGATAAGTAATGGCTGGAAAACTAAAGCTATCATATATGTAAGTGCAAATGCAGGTGATGCTTATGCTCAACTTTATGAGCAAGCAAAAGGCGCTATATACTATGCAATGGTTTCATTTGCAATATCAATAGTTATATTAATATTCTTTTTAAGATTTATACTTCAACCACTAAAAGATATTGAAACATTAGCAAAAAATATATCGCAAGGACGATTTGAAACTATTAAAAAACTCCCTTGGACAAAAGAGCTTAAAAATGTATCTTTATCTATGAATGATATGTCAAGTAAAATTAAAAATATGATTAGTAAATTAAATAAAAATTTAGAAAAGATGACAGAGCAACTTTCTCGTGATGATCTTACAGGATTACAGCAAGAGCAAACATTTAATACAGATATGAAACAGATGTTTATAAAAAAAGAGGAAGGATATGTCTTTAGTATTAAGATTTATAACTTTGGAGACTTTGCAAAAAACCACTCAAATAAAGTAGTAGATCAGTTTTTAAAAGAGTTTGCAAATATACTAAAAAATAGTGATAAAGATGTGATGACTTATAGATTTTTTGGTTCAACATTCGCAATGATTTCAAAAAAATCTGAACACAAAGATATTGAACAACTTGTATCAAATATTAAAAAAGAGTTGGAACAGTTATCTTTAAAATATGAGTTATCAAGTGTGGCACACGTAGGTGCAACTCCTTTTAATCCTATAAGCACAACAGATGATATTTTAGCTCTTGCAAATGAAGCTTATGAAGCAGCAAAACAAGTTGGTACAAATGAGTTTTATATCAGAGATAAAAATGACTTAGCAAGAGATATGCAAGAGTGGAAAGAGTTGATTTTTGATATTATTGATAATGGAAAGTTTAATGTAGGTTACATTAATCAAGCATTATCAATGGATGGGAAAGAGTCAATTTTAATAGAAGAAGCTTTTACAAGTGCTACTGATAAAAATAATAAAACTATTCCAATAGGTACATTTGTATCAATTGCTCAAGAGTACAACAAAGTTATAGATTTTGATAAAGCAGTTATAAATCAAATTATAAAGTATATTAAAATAAACAATATAAAACATCAAATTCTTATAAATCTAGCTTTTGATTCTCTAATGGATAGTGATTTTAAAATGTGGCTTGAAAATATTTTAATCGAAAACAAAGAGATAGCAGGGCAATTAGCATTTAGTGTGACAGCTTATGGTTGTATACGAGATATAGAAGCATTTAAAGTCTTTATCGATTTAGTACATAAAAATAATGGTAGGATTATCCTAAAGAGATTTGAAACTAAGTTTATACCTTTAGATAGTTTAAAAGAGTTAAATCTTGATTATATTAGATTGGCAAGAGATTATACAAATGGAATATCAACAGACAACAGTAAACAAAGTTTTGTTGAATCAGTTTGTGAGTTATCAAAACTATTAAATATAAAAGTATTTGCAGAAAGTGTAAGTGATGAAGATAGTTTTGAAAAACTAAAAGAGTTAGGTATTTATGGAGCTAGCAAATAAAAGAAGAGTGTAAAAAAGAGGTATAAATTTATACCTCTTTTTAAACTAAAATAATAAGTTACTTTAACTCACCATCCATATCGTATTTATTTAAATATCCTCTTGGAGTTAATACTTTTCCATTTTTAGTTAGTTTTGTATTTGTGTTACAAACCATAATTAAAGTTGACATAGATACATCAGGATGTGTTATATCTTGAGTTATTAAGTCTGTTGTTGTAGTTATAGTTATCTTCTCTTTTTCTCTACCAACATTTGATGCTATGATAGCTATTTTTTCATCAACATCACTTAATGCTTTTAAAAAGTTTTGGTATGGTTTAATTCTAGTTTTTGATTTTGGATTATAAATCCCAATTATAAAGTCACCTGTCAGTGCACCTCTAACTCTCTTATCAATCATATTTATGTCAGTTAATCTATCAGAAAGTGATATAACAGCAAAGTCTTGAGATACAGGAGCCCCAACTCTTGAAGCAGCTGCTAAAAATGAAGTAACACCAGGAATAGATATAAGTTCTATATCATCCCATAAATTTTGCTCATCAATAAGCTCTACAATAAGTGTAGCCATCCCAAATACATTTACATCACCATTTGACACTATACAAGTAGTTTTTCCACTTTTTGCAGACTCAATTGCTTGTTGACATCTATCTATTTCATGTGTCATCCCAGAAGTATAAAGCTCTTTTCCAACAATCAACTCTTTTAACTCTTTTGCATATTTAGTATAAGAAACGATAACTTCACTATCGTTTATAGCCTCAACCGCTTGTGTTGTAATATAGCTAGTACCACCAGCTCCACTACTTAAAATATATAGTTTGTTCATTATATAGCTCCTGCTATTGTTATAGATTTATTATAAACTTCTTTTTTGATTATCAATTCTTTGTATGTTGAGGCTAAAACTGCACTTGGTTCTGCTACACCTTGTAGTCCAAAGAACTTTGTTGATGCAGATTTACTAAACTTATGTTCCAAAGAGTTAATAGCTTCTTTTTCATAAAAATTTATTTCAAAGTTATATTTTGATGCAAACTCTAGTAACCCTTTTTCATCGTTTTTTGCTTCAAATGATGCTATGTTTTTTACTTGTTCCATAGTTAAATTATGTTTAGTTAAAAACTCTTTTATACAACTTTCAATCTCTTGAAATGGTGTATCACGGTTACATCCAATACCTAGGTAAACTTTTGGTTTTAAAGTTAAAGTTTTACTTTGAACTATTGGTGATATTGTCACTGTATTTTCATCACTATGTTGAAACTCTATTAACTCTAAGTTTTCTTTTGATGGTAAACTATCAAATATACTTTCATATGTAGCTACTTTTACTGGTAGTTTATTTAAAAGTCTATTTGAGATATTTGCAAGCTGTTTTAAGTTCTCTATATCCCACCCTTTTTTCTTAGCAACCATCTCAAAAGCCATTGTATTGGTTTGATCTGTTGCTGTACTTATAAAGTTTATACAGTTTGGTAGTTTAGATGATATATAATCAGCTAGTTCATTTGCACCACCAAGGTGTCCACTTAAAAGTGGAACAACTTTGTCTAAAGCTAGATTGATAACCAATACAGCTGGATCACTTTCTTTATTAACTAAAAGTGGTGCTATTTTTCGCACCACCGCACCCATAGCCAAAATACATATAATAGCATCATAAGTTACCCAAGCTGTAGGAAGTATATCATCTAATTTATTGTATAAATTTAGATTTTCTAGATTGTGTTTTAAATCTTTTTTACCATATACATCAACCTGGTAGTTTTCTAAATATGGCACAAGATTACACGCACTATTTAGGCTTGGTTGATTTATCGTTACTACTGCTATTTTCAATTTATTTGTCATTTTTTTCTAACTCTTTTACTAATGGTTTCACATAAAGATGTGATTCCTCTGTCTCTTTTTGATGTAAAAAATCTCCAAACAATATTAGTGCTATACCTCTTATATGAGATACTTGATTTTCAATATCGCTGATTGTTCCTTTATATATCTTTTCCTCTTCCCATGTGGCTTTTTCAACTACCCAGCAAGGTGTATCTGGGCTATATCCCATCTCTAAAGCTTGTTTTTTAAGTTTTTTAAGAAGTAAAATAGAAAGATAAAAAATCAAAGATGAGTTTTTTAAAGCCAATATATTTTCTAACGCTTCAGGATTTGGAGTCTTACCCTCAACTCGTGTTAAAACAATAGTTTGAGAAACTCCAGGAATAGTATATTCTATACCCAAACTAGCAGCTGCTCCAAAAGCAGCAGAAACCCCAGGGATAACTTTATACTCAATATTTTCTTGATGTAAATGTTCAATCTGTTTAGCAATAGTAGAATAAATAGAAGGGTCACCCGTATGAACACGAGCTACTATTTTATCTTTATACTCCTCTAAAAATGCAAATATCTCAGGATATTTCATCCCTTGACTATCTTCAATAATAGCATCATCTTTACACCAGTTGAGTACCTCCCGAGGTACAAGTGAACCAGTATATAAAACAGCATCAGCCTTTTGAAGTATCTTCATACCCTTAACAGTTATCAAATCAGGATCACCACATCCTGCACCTATAAAATATATCATTTATTTATTTCCTTTATTTAGTTATTTACACTTTATTACTATAACAATATTATGACGACAAGAGATATTAAATATTTTATTTCTATTTGCGAAACAATCTGTTTCGTAATTGATAAATCTTTTATAAAAACTTATATCCTTATCTCATTCGTTTTATATTTCTTTTTAAAAATCTTTTAAATTAGGAAACTATTCTTTAAATCTTTACTGACATTAGACACAAGTCCCTCTCCAAATCTTTTTGTATTATTCATTATAATGACTTTATTTAAAATATTTCCAAGAGTTCCTATAATTTTCATTAAGTAATCTTTTTTGAATTTCTGTAATTTTTGTTTCAATTTGTCTCATTTCAAAATTAAGTTCTAATTCAAGATTATTCTTTTTACTCATTTATTAATTTTCCTTTGTTTTTGATATTTAACTTTTCCAGAATATTGAAACTATCAATCTCTAACTTTGAAAATGCAAACCATTTTTTAGCTAAATCTTTTAAGCTAGCACCTATATGATAAACTTGCTTTTCATCAATTATCATAAACCTATCATGTGAATTTTGAAACTTTTTTATCTCTATAGTTTTATATTGAGTATTATACTTTTTTAAATCTAATTCTAATTGTTTAGAGATGGTTTTTGTATAAATTGTTATATTAATATTTTGATTTTTACTTAATAGTGTCAATACACTATCATCTATATAATTATCTAAAATAATAATACTAGATTCAGCATCTCTTATTAAATCTGATACAAAAGTATACGCATCAAATACTTGTCCATCATAAAATATACCTTGTTTTGGTTTTAGTGTTTTATCTTCAATACTATTTAGTATATCCTCTATTTTTGTATCTGTTTGAAGTTGTTTATGATTAAATTCTTGTTTTATAATATCAATATAACTTTCTAAATTTGATAATCTTAATTGGGTTAATTTATCATTATTTATACTATACCCATCATTTATATATTGGACTAATACACTATTTGACCATTGCCTAAATTTAGTAGCTTTTTTTGAATTTACTCTATACCCCACTGATATAATCATATCAAGATTATAAAAATTTATTTTTCGTTTTTTACCATCTGATGCAACTTGTTCCAAAATGGAACAGGTTGCATCTTTTGATAATTCTTCTGTTTTATAAATATTTCCAATATGTTTTACAATAGCAGGACGATTTACATCAAAAATACTAGATATATCATTGGCATTTAACCATATGCTATCTTTTTCAAAAGATACTTTTAGTTCAATCTCACCATCTTTGTATATTAAATTATTATTAGTTTTAATTTGTTGTTCTGAAACCATTGTTATTTAATATCCAATTCAAAATTTATTTCTTGTATCATACAAGTACTCCAATACATAATATATCAAAGTATAGTATAATTAATTAATATAATTAAAAAAACTTGCATTATGCAATTAAATCTCTTTTAAAATCTTTATCTGAAACAGTTGTCTTTCTGGTTCTACTAAGTCTAACTTACCTTTATATCCTGTAAGAGAAAGTGAAAATACTTCATACTCTATGTTATTTTTATTTAGAATATTTATCATTAACGATAGGTGTTTTAGGGTGATGGCATTTATAAGCATTACCCCATTTTCATCTAGTCTTTCAAATAGATATGGAAGTTTTTCTATGATTTTTTCTCCACCACCACCTACAAATATTCTTTGTGGGTTCTGTTCACATTGTTCTATTAATTCTTCGGCATTTCCTTCTAAAAGTTTAGTATCTAAAACAAAATGGTTTGATAGGTTTTCTTTTATATATTCAACTCTTTGAGCTTGTTTTTCAAAGAATATTGTTTTTACTTTGTATCTTTTGTAGGCTTCTATTCCGCAAGCCCCGCTTCCTGCTCCTATATCCCATAGAAGTTGATTTGGTTCTAGGTCTAGGTTTTGTAAAGACAAGTGTCGTTTGTATTGTTTAGTTATCATTCCTCGTTCAGTTGCAAAGTCACTATCTTTACTAACTACTGCTCTAGGTGTAAAAAGTCTTTTTATCATCAATACATATGGTTGAGTCATATCAAAGGCTTTATAGCTAAGATTGAATAGATTTATTTGCTCTATTATCTCATCCTCATAACCTAGTTTATATCCGATAGTTACTTCTATATCTTGTGGTTTTAAGAATTTTATAGCTTCTTGTATTTTTGGTATTGTAAATTTATCACACACTACAAAAGTGTATGTATTTGTTAAAAACTTAGTTAGGTCAATATGTGGTCTTCCATGAAGTGTGAAAGTATCTATATCGTTATCATTGATAAACAGTTTCTCTTGCATATATGCTTTGCTTGAAGTGTTGTTTATGATTTTTACTTGGTCGTATGGAAGTTTTTTTGCTATTAAAATACCTGCACTAAAGAAAAATGGACTACCTGTAACTATATATAAGATATTCTCTTTATTGTAGTTTTCCAAGATGTAATCTCTAGCAAATTTAAAGCCACCTTTTAGGATATTGTTCCCTTTTTCAGTAAAATTTTTATCACAAATTATTTTATCGAATTCACAAAAATTTACCTCAAGATTATCAAAGTTATAATCCCCCATACCGTTACCCATAATTGTTAGCATATCTTTACCTCTATATCTTTTTCAAACCATTTTTTTAATTGTTCTATTGTTTTTTGTTGTGCAATAGTATCGAATTTTTCACAATCATCTCCTAAAAGTTCACGTACCCCTTTGATAGTTAAGCATTCTTTTATATCAACATCAACCCAATTTTGAACCTCTGTAAAATCAATGCCACCAAATCTATTATGTGTATTTTTAAACCCTTGGGCTATTTTTACTGTTTTTCCTATACCTAACCATAATTCAATATATATAAACTTCTTATCTACGGCTAACTTAATACCATCATATATAAAATTTCCTATTTCGATGATATAACTATTTGTATCTAACTCTTTAGCTTTTTTATATGCAGTATTTCCTAAAGTAAAGATTACTTTATTAAAAGAGTTTGAAGATGCAAAGTTTAGCTCTTGTTCTATACTATCTATATATGCAGTTGCACTTATTGGTTTTACAAACCCAGTAGTTCCAAGTATAGAAATCCCACCAAGAACTCCAACTTTTGAGTTAGCAGTATGTTTTGCTATATCTTCTCCATGGGTTACCCCAATAGTACAAAATAGTTTTTTTTCTTTAGATATTTTATTTTGAATTTGTTTTTCAAATATATCTTGAAGTACCTCTAACGGCTTTGGGTTAATTGCAGGATAGCCTTTAGGTGGTTTTAGACCATCTTTGGTTACAACTCCAACTCCAATACCTGAATATATCTCTAAAGTATAGTTGCAAGAACTTAAAATATATGGATTGTGTTTTAAATTATTTTTTTCTAAATCATCAAAATCATTGGATATAGAAACAACTATTTCACACCCTTTTGTTACATCTAGGTCATCATTGTCTATCTTAAAAGTTTTTGATATAGACAATGTAGAAGTGGCTAAAAAAGTTTGCAATGCAGATCTAAATGCAAAAGAGGCATGTACCCCTGTAGTATAACCTTTTTTGAGTTTTTTAACCATTTTATTTTCCATATAAACTAAATCCTTGTTCTTATTTAAAAGATATAAATTGGATTATACCAAATTAAAATATAATTTGAGTATTTGATAATTAATTAAAATAAAGATACAATAAAAAGTTATCTAATAAATATATTATTTATTATAACAAAAGGGATAAATCTAGTGATGCAAATAAATAGTTTGATATATAAATATATATTTACAATAATCTTTTTTTCAAATATACTTTTTGCTAAAAATGTATTGATTATAAACTCTTACTCATCAACTTTTGAATGGACAAAACAACAATCTGACGCAATAATAAAAACACTTAAGAGTGATAAAGATGTAAGCATCTTTGTTGAATTTATGGATACTAAAGTATTTAAACCTACACAAAGTAACCAAAATAATTTTCTAAATTTTTATAAAAATAAATATAAAAATATCTCATTTAATGCTATTGTAACAACAGATGACAACGCTTTGAATTTTGTAAGAAAATATAAAAACGAACAAATATTTAAAGATATAAATGTGTTTTTTTCTGGTGTAAACAATCTATCATTAGCAAAAGAGTTGTCAAAAGAGATATACACTGGTGTATTTGAGGAAAAAAATCCAGTAGCAAATTTTGATATTGCACAAGATATTATGAAAAACTTAAAAACAGTATATTTAGTTGGGGATGATTCTGTTACTGCAAATAAAGAGATTATTCTCTATAAAAGCCATTATTCGCAATACAAATATATAAATTTTGAATATTTAAATAGTAAAAATATAGAAGATATTATAAATAAACTATATTATTACAAAGAAGACTCTGTAATGATGTTGCTAGTATTTACTGGTTTCACCAAAGATAATAAACATATAGGATATAAAAAAGTTTTAAAACAACTATCTCATATATATAACAACCCTATGTTAATACACACAAATGTATATATTGATATTCCTGATACAAATATTATTGGTGGAGATTGTACTGATGGTAAAACAGCAGGAGAGATTACTGCAAAGAAAGTTTTAAAATATTTAAGTGGAACTCCTATGAAAGAGTTAAAGTTTGATTTTAATAAAGGTAATAAAGTTTATATAAATGTAAAAAACTTAAACAGATTAGGTGTTAATGTTGATGATGTGGATGTGGAAAATCCTATTTTAATAAATAAAGAGAATAGTTTTTATGATATGTATCAAAGATGGATAAATCTTTCTATTGTTATAGTAGTGTTAAGTATTATATTTATGATTATATTAACTAAAAAAAATAAAAATTTAAAAAAACATACTAGAAAAATAAGAGCGTTAAATGACTCACTAGAATTAAAAGTAAAACATGCACTAAAAAAACTAGACAAACAACATAGAAAACATAAAGAAGATACTATAAAAAATACAAAGTTTAGTGTTATAGGTCAAATGGCAGCTGGTATTACTCATGAGATAAATACCCCTTTAACTTATATAAAAGGTACAACCGAGATGGCAAGGTTTGACCTTGAAGATATGCCCCCTAGTGATTATAAACAAAGACTTTTGGATGACAATAAACTTGTAATGGATGGGGTTAATCGGATGTCAATGATAGTTGAGTCTATGAGAGAGATGTCACAAGTCACACCAGCACAAAGGGAAGTTTGTAATGTATATGATACTTTAATAACAGCACTAAGAATCATATACAATAGGGCAAAATTAACATCAAGAATATATGTAAATGATGAGTTATTTAATTTAGATACTTCTTTAAAAGATAGATATAAGTTTACAGCTTCTATAAATAAACAAAGGATAGAGCAAGTTTGGACAATAATTTTAAATAATGCTTTAGATGAATTAGTAAAAATTGAAAATTTTGAGAATAGAAAAATTGATATATTTATTTTTGAAAAAAATGACAATGTAAGTGTTATGATTCAAGATAATGCAGGTGGAGTATCAGAAGATATAAAAGATAAAATATTTGAACCATTTGTTAGTACAAAAGTGAGTTCAGGTATAGGTATAGGGTTGAATGTTGCAAAAAAGATTATTGATGAGCATGGTGCTACTATAGAGATAGAAAATAAAAATGGTGGAGCTTGTTTTACTGTATCAGGTATTTAAAACTCTATAAAAAATCCATTTTCTTTTACTATTCTTGTAAGTTTTGGTAAATCATCTTTTAAAACTAAAACTCTATATCCGGATGCTTTTATAATAATTGTTTGAATTTTTTTATTTGTCATAAAAAGATTTAAAAGTCTTTTGTCATTTTTTAGTTCAATAACAACTTGCTTTAAATCTTTTTTTAACATATTTGATTTTGATTTTATATCATCAAAAAATATATCAAATATTTTTGGTGGTTTAGTATCAAAGATTTTATAAAAAGCGTCAATTTTAAGCTCTAAAGCTTTATATGTTTTACAATCTTTAAAAATCTTCGCATAACTTAAAATATATCTATTTTCACCATCTTTTATCATATTTGTATTATCAATAATATTTGCAAATAGTTCTAACTTTGCACTTATTATAGTGTTTGTTTTGTTTATTGTAACAATTGGTTTATACTCATCAAACTTTATATAGCTATCTTTATTTATCTCTATTTTAGGTTCATAGCTTTTTGTATATCCAGATATAAAAAGTCCAAGATTTGTAAGCTTTATATACTCTAACCCATCCCATACAGAGATATATGGCTTTCCTTTTGCTTTTATGTTATAGTTGGATATTGGTTCATTGTATTTTAGTTCTAAAATTCCTAATGCTCCTAGATAAAACATTAAAGCTTTTAAAATTGGCTCAAAAAATAAAATCTGATAATAAAAATCATCACAATGAAGTTCACCAAAATCATCCTCTTCATCAATTATAAAATCACACTCCATAAAATAACTAGATGTTTTGTATCTTGATTCAAAGTCAAATCTTAAGTTATTTGATTTACAATATTCAAATATATCTGTCACACAACACCATCCATCATTTGGCAATATATTTAATATTTGACCAAATATATCAAATAGTTTATTTTGAGAAGTATGGTAAAAATCATATCTAACTTTTTTCAAGTGTGAAGCAAATATTCTTGATATAAAAAATGGAAGTTGATTTGTAACTTGTAATGAGATAAACTCTTGCAAGCTTTTTAATGGTGTTTCTTGAAAACTTTTTGTACTCCAATAAAAATATGAAAATGCACGAGTAAGCATATCAGTTGAAAATGAATTAAGTTGTTTGCTTGTAAAAAACTCTTGTGATGAGGTAGTAGATTTTAAGATATTAAGTGTTTTACCTAAAGGCTTTTCATTTGTTTTACCAAACTCTATTAAGTTTGATTTTAACATATCTTCAATAATCTCAATAAACTCTAACACACCTTTTTCATTGTTATAAGTATATTTTGTCTCTTGTGGTTTTATTGTATTAAGTTTCATTATTATCCTAAAATAAAGTCTAAGTCAGAATTTGTAAGCTCTTTTAAACCACCCTCATCACCACTAATAATCATATCAGTTAAATCTTGTTTTTTCATTTGTAACTCTAAAATCTTTTCCTCAATAGTATCTTTTGTAATCATCTTATAGCTAAATACTTTGTTTTTTTGTCCCATTCTGTGTGCTCTATCTACTGCTTGATTTTCCGCTGCTTTATTCCACCAAGGATCAAATATAAATACATAATCAGCTTGTGTTAAATTTAGTCCAACCCCTCCAACTTTTAAAGTCATAAGAAGAAGCTTTATATCTTTATCATTTTGAAACTTATCTACTAACTCTTGTCTATTTCTTGTACTTCCTGTCATAAGTAGATGTTCATAACCTTTAGTTTGTGCTTTTTGTGAGATTATGTCAAGTGAACCTAAGAAGTTTGCAAAGATTAAAACTTTGTGACCATTTAAAACTATATCTTCTAGCATCTCAAAAAGGTTATCTATTTTTGATGAGTTGATATGGTTTTGTGACTTTAACTCAGGTGCAGATGCAATTTGACGAAGATCATTAAATGCTTGCATAATTATAAACTTTGATTTATTTATACCATTTAAAGCTATTTGTTGATTTAAAATTTCTTTGTAAAAATTCTTTTTTTCTTCATAAAACTTTTTATGTTCTGATTCCATATCTACGTATATTATTTGTTCTTGTTTTGGTGGTAAATCTTTTAGTACATCTGATTTTAATCTTCTTAATAAAAATGGTGTAATTTTTGCTTTTAAAAGTTTAGCAATATCTTCATTTACCTCATTTTGTATTGGTGATGCAAAGTCATTTTTAAAATCACTTAAACTTTTAAATAGACCATTATTTAAAAATCTAAAAAGAGAATATAGTTCAAATAAAGAGTTTTCAATAGGCGTACCACTTAATGCAAATTTATGTTTTGCTTCTAAAAGCATAATAGCTTTGCTTATTTTAGAGTCACTATTTTTTATATTTTGTGACTCATCTAAAATAATAGTATCAAACTTTATATCTTTTAGTTTATCTATATCATTTCTAGCAATTGCGTAAGTTGTTAATATAATATTATGATTTGCTATTTTTTTTATATCTCTTTGAGAAGTGTAATATAGATAAAAAGATAAATCAGGATTAAACTTTTTTAACTCATTTTGCCAGTTTATCAATAAACTTTTAGGCATCACAATAAGTGATGGGGTAGAGCATTTAGGATAAATATAAGATAAAAGTGTAATAGCTTGAACAGTTTTTCCAAGCCCCATATCATCAGCTAAACATCCACCAAAGTTGTTATCATATAGATATTTTAACCATCTTACCCCATCTTTTTGATAATCTCTTAAAGTTACATTTTTTAGTTTTGGTAAATCTTCATTTATATTTTTAAGAGTATTAAATCCTTCATAAAACTTTCTACTATCTTTAAATATTTTTTGTTCTTTTTGTGTGATTAGGTTTTCAATTTCAGGTAGGTCAAAAAAAGATACTTTTATTTTTTCATCATTTTGTTTTTTAAATATTCTTGATAATTTTGAGATGTATGATTTATCTATAATTGATTTTTCACCATTAGAAAGTGGAATATATGAGTGCTTTTTATATAAGTTAATTAAATCAAATATATTAAAAACCTCTTCACCTATACTTATAGTTACTTCATCTTTATCTAAATAATCTATTTTATTTTTAAATGATACATTTAGTTTTGGTTCTTCAGTTGTATACTTAAACTCTTTAAGGTTATCACTTCCGTAGAGTTCGCATTTTGAAACTATAGTGTGAAGATTGTTTAAAATAAATTCAGATGCTATTTGCTCTTCGATTACAAATAACCCATCCTCTTCACTAAAAGAGGCACTTTTTATTGATCTTTTTATAGATGATAAGCTTTTAAATATCATCGCATAAAGTTCAAAAACTTCACTAAAATCACATTCATAAATAGATATATTATTCTCTAGTTCATTTACTAAAACTATTTTTGAGATATTAAAATCGTTAAAAAACTCAGGGCTTAGTTTTCCTAATGTTGCAGATGTTCTTAAAATAAGTTCTTTATCAACTGTAATTTTTTCAAATATTACAGCAGGTTTGATAAGCTTACTTATCTGTTTCTCTAGAACTAAGTAGTTTTTGTAGTTTATATTTATATTTTCAAAGTGCGTAACTAAAATAGTTAAAAACTCCTCTAGCTTATCTATTTGGATAGTAGTATCGAAGTTCTTTAGTTGGTTAAAGTTTTCACCTATGTTGTGTATCTGTTTTATTTGATTTTGTATTAAGACATAGTTTGAAGAGATAAATATAAATTCTTCATTTTCTATTGTTGAATTTATAGTAATTTTTTCATCTTTTAGGATGTTTAAGTCGATTTTAAAAATGTCATTTTGAAATATCAATTGTTCATTTGATTCTAAAAATAGTTTATCACTTTGCCGAAGTAGTTCTATAAGTCTAGGGTACTTATCTAAATAAACTTTACCGCTATCATCTTCCCATGAAATTTGAAAAAAGTTATCCTCTTTACATTGTTCTAAAAGTTGAAGTATCTCCCTATCAAGTCCATTATAAACTCTAAAATCTATACTAGGAAGTGGTTTGTTATTTTTATCACAAACTTCTAAATATGAACCAATATCATTAAACTTTAAAATATAACGAAAACCGCTATTTTCTTTTGCTCGAGTTAAAAAACTTTTTTCTTGTTTAAATATATCTAGCATTTATTTTTTTTCTTATACTCTATAAACTGATTCGCCCAAGCACAAGCTTTTTTTGGATTTCTTTCATTAATATTATTAATACTCACTAGAACATCCCCATCATCTCTAGTACAAGGGTGTATAAAGTTACTCAAATCAGGGTTTGACAGGACGTTTACAAGTTTTGTTTTTACTAGTTTTTCTACCATAGTGGTATCTTGCAGTGCTATTCCTATATATATCAAATCAAAATCTTGAAAAAAATCTTCTTCTAACTTATAGAAATCTTTTTGAATTTTAGTAAATGTTACATCTCCTAAATCATAATCAAATTTATCAGATACTATAGTAATATCACAGTCAATTCGACTTAAAACTTTTAGTTTAATAGCGCAAGCACGACCGGCTCCTACTATTAAAGCTTTTTGCTTTTTAGTTAAAACTATTGGTAGCATTTACAGTTTCACCTATAAAGATAATTGCAGGTGTTAGTATTTTTACATCAATAAAAAAGTTTTCATCTTGATTTTTAATTTCTTCAAGGCTAGATACTATTTTACTTTCATTGGGTGTAGTACCTTTTGATAAAATAGCCAATGGCGTATCCAACGGAAAATCTTTTGATATTAGATATTCAACTATTTTTTTTAAGTTATGTATACCCATCATAATAACTAGATTTTCTCTAGGGTGATATGAAGTTACTATATCACTAAAAACTTCAATATTGTGTCCGGTTATAGTTCTATATGAGTCATTAAACTGTCTATCAATTAGTGGTATCATAAACTGTTCAGGCACACTAGTAGTCGAACTAACACCAGATACAATAATAGGTTCAAAACCAGCTTTACTTATCGCTCTTACCTCTTCATAACCACGACCAAAAACAAAAGGTGTACCACCTTTTAATCTTACAACACGTTTACCAGCTTTTGCATACATAATAATAAGATGATTTATCTCTTCTTGTTTTTTACTATGATGGTCTTTTCTTTTTCCAACAGGTACTTTTATAACATCCTCTTTACAAAAAGAGAAACACTCTTCATTTACTAAGGCATCATACAAAACTACATCTGCATGCTTCAAAACCATAACTGCTTTTAATGTTAGATGATCAGTATCACCAGGACCAGCACCTACTAGATATACTTTTGTTTTTTCAATTTGTGTCATATTAAAATACCTTCATTTTTATCTGTTTAAATTTATTTAAATATCTATTCTCTTTTAATGCAGTAAATAATTCAATCCATTTATCTGTATCATACTGATCTGTCTCTTTTAGCCAAATATTATTGTGTTTTCTTTGACCATTTTCTTGTTCATTTGAGAATATATTTGCAACTTGTTTGTATCTACACGCTCCATAACAAAATGACTTTGATATTTTCACTCTATGTTTTCCAGTATCAAGACCCATATCTTTTACTATTTCTCGCAAGTAATCTGCTTTTTTAGAACTTCCTTGTTCTGAACATCTTTTATCTACACAAATATGTACTATATTTTTATAGTGCATTATTGGTTTATCTGGATCTAAAACTTTTGGTTTACACTCATATCCATCTTCAACTTCACTGCCCATAACGTTTATTTTTGTATTATTTTCCATTATATTTTGTAACTCCATCATAATCTTTGATAAGTTTGTATGTGGCATGAAGCGTAGCAACTGTCATAGTAGAACTACCAAATCTTCCTTCCATAATAACTGCTGGTATATCAAAATGTTCACAAAATCTTTTACCATAATCTTTAGATTCTACAACATTTACAAATCCTACAGGAAAAAGGATAAATGCTACATTTTTAAGATCAACACCCTCATCAAGAAGAGTGTTGATAGCTGCATATATAAAAGTAGGGGCATTTCCACAGCAAAGAATCATAGGTTCATCTTTATGTTTTTTTATAGCTTCTACTACTGCTGCATAACTTCTTGTCGTTTTGTTTTTTTCTGCCATTTCATAAGTAAATTTTTCATTTATATAACATACAACTTCATTTCCATATGTATCAAGGTAAAATTGACTAAGTCCTACTTTTATCATATTTACATCTACTATTATTTTTGCTTTCTTTTGTAGTAACTCTTGGATTCTAGGGATTGCATTTGGTGTGAAACATATATTTTCTAAAACTTCTTCAAAACAAGTTGATGTGTGGATAAGTCTACTTATAACTTCTATCTCATTTTTATCAAATTCTTTAGCTTTTGGATAATCTTTTAGCTCATCTTCTATCATCTCAAAAGATTTTACAGATATATCTGCTCCTATGTTTATTGGTGGTTGTTCTTGTTTGAATTCCATATTATTTATCCTTGCTGAAAAAGTCTATGAACAAAGTCATATACTTTTTTGTTTTTTCTATTTTACTTGGAGTGATTGTTTCACCTTCATAGTTAAGGTTTTCAAATGTATATATTTGACCATTCTCTTCTATGATACTTGTATCCATACCAATTTTTGGTCTCATATAAACTGTTGTATTTGGTACATTTTTTCCCAAAAGTGGAACAATACTAAATGAACTATCACCTATACAAAGTGGTTTTTTTACTTTTGCAGAACTTTGAGAAAAAGAGGTAACTCCCGCTATTACTTCACTATTATCATAAAGTTTAATATTTTGTTCTTTTATAATATCTAAAAGATAATAAACAGTACTATATACAGCACTATCTCCTAGAGTTACAAATGATATAGAATCATTAGTTTCTAATGACTTGTAAAGTATATCAACTTGATATTGCCAATCTTCTTGTTTAAAGTGCATTGGTGTATATACTGGCACGATTGGTTTATCAAAACCGTGTTCATCCATAAGTGACTTTACTATTTTGTATGTAAGTGATTTTTTAAAACTATTATCTTCACTTTTTGTTGGTACGCAGATGCAATCACTATTTTGTAATGCTCTTAATGCTTTTATAGTTATAAGTTCAGTATCTCCAGGTCCTAGAGATACCATATATAGTTTTTTATTGTTATAATTTATTTTATCCAAGCTTTATAATCTCTTCTTTTATATTATTTATTATGATATTTGTTGAGTTTTCTAGTTCAATTAGATTAAATCGTTCACCTTTAGTTAATGTTCTAACAATAGAAGAGTTAAAATCACCACTTAAATCATCTTTTATCTCTACCATATCTTTTACATAGTGGTTTCCACTTACTAAAAGCATAGGTATGATTTGAACATTTTTCACACCATCTTTTTTCATCTTTTTTATCAACTGTTCTTTAACCGCATAAAAAGGAAATCCACCCTCTAAACTACAAGTATAGTTAGCATCACCAATCATACTTAAAAATTCTGCACTATATGTAATAGATTCAATACCACCAAGTTCAAGTGCAGGAGTGCCATGTATTACATATAAGTTTGCAGTATCTTTTATACTTACTGCCTCATCTAAAGCTTTTAGAAAAAGTGTAGTATCTTTACTCTTAGTTAAAATTGCATTTGAGTATCTGATATTTGCCAAACTAAAGTTATTAAACCCATCAACAGTTTTCTTTAAAACTTCGTGTTCATCAGTAGGAAAAAGGTTAATAGAAGAAACTATGATATTTTTATACCCTAGCATATCTGTATCTGCTAATACTTGAGGTAAGTTTTTATAGTCCATATCTTTCTTGTGTAAATCTTTTAAAACCATTCTTGAACTAAATGATAAAAACACATCAACATCAGTAAATGTTTCCTCAATTAGTTTTTTTAAATCTAAATATTTATCTTGCTCTATAACTGAACCAAAACAAGATAATATAATAGCTTTATCTTTTTTGTAGTGTCTATATCTTTTCATTGTTTCCCTTTAACATTTTTACCTCTAAAAATTATCTGCTAATTTTAACATATTTGAATAGATAAATTGATTATCTCTTTTATCAAATTTTGTATTAAAATTGTATTTATTTATTATGTTACTTCCATTTTTATCACTTTTTAAAATCATAACTTCATCACTTAATTTAACCGCTTCCATTATGTCATGTGTGATAAATAATACACTTAACTCTTTTATTTGTACTTTTTGAATCAAAATATCATACAACTCTTTTTTGAGTCCAATATCAAGTGCAGAAAATGGCTCATCTAAAAATAAAAGAGATGGCTCTACTATTAAAGCCCTTGCAAAACTTACTCGCTGTTTCATACCACCACTTAAGTCTTTCGGGTATTTTAAAAAGTCATTCTTTTTTAGTCCTAGTTTTAATGCTATATCTTTAGCTTTTTCTGTTATCATTTCTTTTGTTAAACTAGTCTCTTTTAAAGGTAAAGATATATTATCTATCACATTTTGCCAAGGTAAAAGTCGTGGTTCTTGAAATAAAAATGATGACTTTGTAAAACTATTATTTATAGTTCCATTAGATTGATTTAAAAGTTCTGCACATATATGTAAAATAGTTGTTTTTCCACAACCACTAGAACCTAAAATAGATTTTATCTCACCTTTGTTTATTTCAAAACTTATGTCATTTAATATTTTAATATCATTAAATTTATGTGATATATTTTCTACTTTTAACACCTCTATTTTCTCCATGATTCAAACCTCTGTTTCATAGGTTCTAAAAGTAATCTTTCGAACAGTATAAGTAAACTAACCATCAGCATTAAAAGTGCCATTACAGAAGTTGTATCTATATGACTTCGTGCAATTGCCAAAAGTGAACCCATCCCATCATCACTAGATATAAGTTCTGCCATCATAACTATTTTCCAAGATAAGCCAACAGATGTAAGCCAAGCAGGAAATATATATGAAAATATATGAGGAAAATAGATATTTAAAAGTCTAGTTTTAAGTGAAAGATTAAAACTATCAGCCATCACTTTTAAATCTTTATCAACAGTTTGCATCCCTTGAAATGAACCTAAAAAGATTATAGGAAAAGTAGCTATAAAAACTACAAATATTACTGTAGGATCACCCATTCCAAACCAAATCATTGCTAACACTATCCAAGCAATTGATGGCATTCCTAACATAATAGTAATAATAGGTTGTACCATGTAAGATATAGGCTTAACAAACCCAGCAATAACTCCTAAAATAGAAGCCAATAGTATAGAAGCTCCAAGACCTAAAAATATTCTTTTTAGTGTGATGGCCATTTGTTCTATAACTTCTGGATTTTGAATCATTAAAATATATGATTTAAAAGTATCTAAAACTGGAGGTAACACTAAATCACCCAATGACCTATATCCAAACTCCCAAAGAGAAAAGAAAATTGTTAGTGATAATATTGTATAAAAAAGTTTTTTCACTGTATTATTTATAGTCACTTTTTAAAATAGAAACCATCATCAGGTAGTTTTTTACCCATTGATTTTGGATTTGCAATTACTAGTTTGTTTAGCAACTCTCTTATCAATTTTTTATTTTCAGTTGTTGATAAAATATGAAGATCACTATTTTTTATCCCATTTTTTATAGCTTTTGGATGTAGTCCTTTAAAGTATTTAGATGCTAAGATAGATGAATCATCAGTATTATTTATATACCAGTTTAATGATTTTTTATACTCTTTCAAAAACTTAAGTTTTAGTTCTTTATTTTTAATAGTGTCACCAACAGCTAAAAATCCAACTTGTGCAAATGATGAGCTTTTATTAAAAGTTTGTTTCCATGTATCTAGTAGATTAATTGAAAAGAATAGTTTATGTGCTGTTGTATCACTTGGGAGTGATTTTGCTTTTTTAAGTGTCATTGAAATTCGTGGTTCACTTAAAACTGCACAATCAATCTTACCTTTTAAAAGCAGTAGTGTTGAGTTTTTAGAATTTTGTGTATATACTATTTTTATGTCTTTTTTATAGTCCATACCATTTTTTTCTACTAGAATTTTTACTAAACTATCTGCTAGTCCACCACGAGATGCGATACCTATTGAGTGACCTTTTAAATCTTTGATAGTTTTTATATTTTTATTTGAAGTTACTATTCCTCTAGCACCACCCATTACCAAACTAAGTAGTTGTACATCTGCACCACGATTATATAAAATACTTCCAGCTGTAATAGGAACAGCTATGAAATCTACTTTTTTATTTAAAATCAATGCTTTTAGTTCATCTGGATTTTTCCATTGTTTAAATTTTATATTTGTATTTAAACTTTTAAGTGCATCTGTTTTTATCATATGAAAAATAGGATGTGATACGCTAGCAGTTGGTCCTGCTATTGTTATAGTTTTGTTTTGATTTGCATTTATATTTGTGTTTAATGTGAAAACTAAAAATGCAGTTATAAGTATGTTTTTTATCATCTGTTCTCTTTTAAAATGTGTATTCTAGTTTAAGTACTAATCTTTTATCTTCGCTAAGACCAGCAACTTTTTTAACTTCATCGTAGTTCATATCTCTTTTTATAACGATAGGTATAACCACACCAAAGCTTAGTTGCTTGATAATTCTATAATGAAATCCAGGAGTTAGATAAATAGTATCTCCGCCTGATGCTGCGTTTTCTGTATCATTTGTTTTGTCTTTTTATACAAACTTTTAGTGAAAGTACATCACCTTTTTCATATCCATTATCACCTAAGTTATTTTCTTGATACTTAATAGACGCATCAATTCTAGATACTCTAAATAGTTTAGTAAATCCTAAATGACCAATATAATCATAACTTCCAGTCCCTAGCTGTTTTTCAGGGATGATAGTATCATAAAACTTTTTATTCGTTTCTCCAGTAGGTAAATCAATACCAACTCCAACACTTAAGAAAAATGGGTCGCCATCTTTTTGACTAAGCAGTCCGTATCTTAGCATAAGTTGAAGATCTTGAAGACCTTCATTTCTATAGCTTTTTGATATATCTGATGATTCAGATTTAACATAAGGAACTATTGCGCTTAACTCAATATTTTTTTTAAAACCATATTTAAACTTGTATTTTGTTGATTCTGATTTAACTCTTCTTTGTTTGTCATTTTGTATTTTTGTTGAGCCGTTGTAAGCTGTATCTTTAGTAACGATATCGTGTATGATACCTATTTTAAATTTACTTGCTTTTTGTATACCACCGTTACTACCATATATATTTCCCATAGGTTTTATAGTAGTTGTACTGTTGGCTAAAAGTGATGTTAAAAATAAACTAGAACTTATAAATATTACTCTTAACAATATTTAAACTCTTTGAGTAGCAAATAACTTTCTATCAAAAAATAGATTAGAGTCGCTATTAAATGTTTTTATACCAGCTAGTATAGCTAAGTCAACTAATGGTTCAACTAAAATAACACTCATATAAGCACCACCAAAACTAAATACACTGCTTAAAGTTTCAGCCGTAAATCCTTGACCATAAAATGCCCAAAAAGCAACCCATGATACAATAGCACCTTGCCAAACTACAGACATCTTTAACATCTGAGTGTAGCTTATATCTTTGTAAGCGATATTTTCAGGGATGATTTTTTTAATAGCAACTTGAAGTATTAACATACTTGCTAATAAAGTTGTCATATTTATACCGTATTGAGGGAGATCAAATGGAGCAAAAAACATACCTTGTATTAGTAGTCCAAATGCAAGACCTATCATAGCAGGAGCAATACCAAATATTAAAAATATTGTAGTACCTAATATAAGGTGGACTTCACTAATTCCCACTGGTGCATGAGGTAAAACTTGAAAACAACAAAATACTAAGATAGTAGAAAGTATACTTTTAACCATCAAAGATAGTGTTCCATTTTGTTTGATATTGTCAATAGCTAACTTAGCTGTAACACCTATAACTACAGCAGCAGTACCATAACTTAATAACATTTTTGCGCCTTGAACAACGCCTGTTTCTATATGCATAATTTTTCCTTAAATTTTAAAATATTTTTATTTCTCTTACGAGTTGAATGTAAAAAATTTAAGAGGCAGGAGGAGCTTGACTTGGCTGGATAAATTCAAAGGATTTTTTATGGTACTGAAAACTACTATCTGCTTTGGATAGTTTGAATAAGCTAGAATACATAGCAATAATCGCTAATGAAAAGTATCGTTTACCATAACCTTTTAAGTGTTTCATAGATGGATTATATCTAATATTCTGATTTATTACAATATGATTAAATAAGTTTTAACAAAAAATATTTTGTTAAAACTATTGACAAAAATATTTTTGTCTGATATACTGACAAAATAAAATTTGTTAAAAGGATATTTATGGCAATAGTAGTAGGTCAAACAGTAAGAGGCGAAAATTTTTGGAATAGAAAAATAGAAGTTGATAACATTTGGGATGCTCTAAATAGCGGGAGTCATATTCTTTTAACGGCACCAAGAAGAGTTGGTAAAACTTCTATTATGTATAAAGTATTAGATGAACCACAAGATAATACCATAGTACTTTATGTAGATACTGAATCTGCCGATTCTAAAAATGAATTTTGGTATAAACTATTTAATAGACTACTAGAAGAAGAGTTTTTAAATACTTTAAAAACAAAAGCAAAAAATTTATATGAAAATATTAAAAGTATTAATACAAGGAAACTAACTTTAAGTGGAATAGAATTTGAAGATGGTAGTTTAATAGACTATCATCAATCATTTAAAAGACTTATATACGATATAGATACTGATATAAAATTGATTATTATGGTTGATGAATTTGCACAAACAATTGAAAATATTATTGAAAATGAAGATGAACAAAATGCAATATCTTTACTAAAAGAGCATAGAGCATTAAGACAAGATGATAAATTTTCTTCAAAAGCATTATTTATCTATGCAGGTTCTATTGGATTAGAGGGTGTTGTTTCTACAATTAACTCATCAAAACATATCAATGACTTAAAAAATATAAAAGTTTATCCTTTAGAGTATGATGATGCAATGCTATTTATAGAGAAATTAACATCTAGTGTTTCATTAGTTATATCAAAAGAAAGTATAAAATATATCTTGGACAAAATAGAGTGGCTAATCCCTTTTTATATACAACTAATTATAGATGAGATTAGAATTATTTTAAGAAGAACAAATAAAATTACTATTACAGATGATATTACTAATACATCTATAGAAAATGCACTTGAGCATAGAAACTATTTTGAACCTTGGGAATCAAAAATAAGAACTATATTTAAAGGAGGTATTTATAAGTTTACAAAAGAGTTGTTAAACAAAATATCATGTGACAATGAAATAGACACATTAGACATAGAAAATCTATCAGTTAAATATAATCTTGAAGAAGATGAAAAAAAAGACATATTAAGAACACTTAAATATGATGGATATATCAATAATGATATAGATATAAAAATTTATAGATTTAATTCTCCTATACTAAAATTATGGTGGTATAAAAATGTTGCTAACTAATAATTCTTTATATAAATACACTCCTGATGAGATGAGTGAGCAAAGTTTTCTTGAACGATTTGTAGTACGTGATGATATTTTTAATGATATATTTGATGATATAAAATCTATAGATTATAAAGTACAACAACAACACTACCTTATAGTAGGACAAAGAGGTCAAGGTAAAACTACACTTTTAAGAAAGATTCAATTAGAGATTAAAAATGATAAAAAGTTATCAAGCTTTTTATTACCTATTAAGTTTGCAGAAGAACAATATAGTGTACGAACACTATCTAGACTTTGGGAAGAGATAGCAGACTATCTAGAACTAAACTATAATGATGATTTTCCAACTATTTATGAAGATATAGAAAAACACTTTGAAGATGATGATTATGATTTGAAATCATTTACATATTTAGAAAGTGCTATTAAAAAACAAAACAAAAAGTTAGTTTTATTACTTGATAATATTGATGAGTTATTTGAAAAACTAAAATCAAAAGAGATACAAAGATTAAGAGAGATACTTTTAAGTAGTTCGACTTTTAGAATCATTGGTGGATCTACTAAGATGTTTGACCAACAGTTTGATTATAGTAAACCTTTTTATGAGTTTTTTAAGATAATTAAACTTCAAGGTTTAAATTTTGAAGATAGTAAAAAGTTTATGCTGGCACTTGGAAATGAGGAGCAAAAAAAGAAGATATTGAAGGTTATTACCGATACATCACAAAGACTTGAAACACTAAGACGACTTACTACTGGAGTACCACGAACTCTGGTTATACTTTATGAGATATTTTTAAATGATGATGGAAATGCTTTTGATGATTTACTTAAAATTTTAGATGAAGTAACACCACTATATAAACATCGTATGGATGATTTACCCCCAACTTTACAAGAGATAGTTCACACACTTGCTATAAACTGGGATGGTATGATGACTGGTGAAATAGCAAAAAAAATGAGAATGGAAAGTAAAGCAGTATCATCACAACTAAAACAGTTAGAAAAATATGAGATAATAGATGCAATATCAACTGGAAAAAATAAGATATATATGATAAAAGAGAGATTTTTTAATATCTGGTATCTTATGAGAAATGGTAGAAAATCAGATAGACAAAGGGTAGAATGGTTGGTTCAGTTTTTACTTGCTTGGTACGATACAAAAGAGTTAGAATCTAAAGCAAAGAGATTTACAAAAGCCATAGAAAGTGGTGAAGTTAAGAGTAACTATGCTTTTTATATGTGTGAGGCTTTAAGTTATGCTGGAGTTAGTGGGGGTGTAGAGCATTATATGAAAGATAGTGTAAAAGATTATCTTAATAAAATTGATTCTTCGTTACAAGATAATATGGAAAAATCTGATTTTGAAATATTAAATGAATTTAATAAATTACAAAAAAATAATAAAATAGATGATGCATTTAATATGATGCTAAAATCTCATAAAAACAATAAACTTATTTTAGGATTAAAAGGGATGATATATTATAAAAAAGATGATATTGATAATGCAATATGTTATCTTAGCAAAGCAATAGATAAACAATCACCAATAATTAGTATTTATAATATATTATCAGATATATATATGACTAAAAAAGGAGATTTAGAAAATGCTAAATTAATTTCTGAAAAAGGATTTAATATAGAAAAGAATTGGCAGAATACAATAACATTAGCAATTATATATTTATCAAATCTTAATTTTTTAGAAAGTTATAAATATTTTAAAGAATCACTTAAATTTGAAATCTCTAATAGACATAAGGGATATCTTGAGATATATTTAACTTTTTTAATTAAACTAAAGCAATATAATAAAGCAAAAGAATTTTTAGAACTACCAAAATATAAATTAAAAGAACACTTTAAACCTATTTGGTATGCTTTAATGTATTTTATGCAAGATGAATATCCAAATGAATATAAAAAGATGGGTAGTGAACTAAAGGAAAGTGTTGAAGAGATGATTAAAAAAATTGAAAGTCTTAGAGTAGAAGAGAGCGTTCTAAATTCTGTGTCAAGTCACCAAATGTAACGAAAGTTACAGCTCCAAATAATTATCCAATCTCCCTTCAAAAAATATAGCTAATTGGGAGATTGTTAAACTCCAATTATGAACTGGCATA